>AF_2010_repII_A1DRAFT_10000001_pt1 | contig 58846 bp, 53 predicted proteins | sample AmaForreplicIIA1_FD_9195 | JGI IMG/M metagenome (IMG submission 9195)
GTTTTCTTGGTTTAGATCCCGGTTCTGTGTCTTCAGAAGATCCAGATCCTTTCCTAACCTATCTGCTTCAGCCTTTAACCTTTGTATAGTAATTTTAAGGCTCCCATACTTGTCTAATTCAGAGACAAATGAATGCCTTTCAATACCCGTAAGATACTTTTCAAATACAGCCGCGATGTTAACTATATCTTGCTCATTTACCCCACTTTGGGTCAGCTTAACTAATTTTGTACCAACCAATGGCAGTAATAAAAGTTGGCTACGAAGTCTGCTCTCCTCTTGATTTAGTTTGTTGATTTCATCTCGTAAGCTCTCCACCTTAGACTCATATCCTAGTTTCGAGTCGTATTGTCGTTCGACATCCAACAAAAACTTGTTTAATGCATTTTGGGCAGGAATCCCATTTGCCAGTGCAATCTCATGAACGGTGTTCCAAAGATAAGTTAGCTGCTTAAAACCAAACCCCATCGATTCTAGTTGCTGGTACTTGGAGATCGTCTGATTATGCATGTTTACAAATAGCTCAAGTGTTGAGCGCTGTTTGCCGAGTTCATCGTTCTTTGTCTCCAAAGATTGTACGGCTCTGCGAAGAAGGTCCAGGTTGTATCTGAGAAATTCTAAATCTGAAAATTCCTCCGTGACTTTTCCGACGTCATAACCATACTCTCTCATATTGCCGACAAACTTTGTAAACTTCGAAATATCATCCACTGGAATCGAATGTTTTCTAAATTCTGCCTTTAGTTGCTTGTACCATTCGAGTTCAGAATTTGTCATACTTTGTTGTCGCAATGTGATATCAAGGTTAGACTCTGCATCCCTTCGTTCTATGACGAGGTTCTCTTTTTCTGCTTTTAGCTTTTGTATTTCATCTTCGAGTTTGCGTTTTTCGTCTGCCTTTTCTTTGATGTAACCAGGTATTTTGGGAAGGGGCACTACAGCTATTGAAAATTCAAGTAAATCTTGTATGTGAGAAGCGATATATCCAGAAGATAATCCTAGATCAATGCACCGATTATAAACATCTAAAATGAATGGCTCGAATCTTTCTTCGTTTACTCCCAATTTACGCATAAGCGATGCAACCCTAAACCCAAGAGCGCATTCGTCGGCTGATATTCCGACTTTCCTGAAAGCTACGGCCAAATCCCTTAGCTCATCTGCTAGTGCGAATCCCAACCTATGTCTCCATTCGTTTACGATGTTCGTGACGGCCCCTGAGCTTAAGCCGTTTTCCGAAGCTATATCGTTCCTGGCCTTTCCCTCGAGCCATTGCTGTATCACCAGGGATCTAACTGAGTCGGGCAGTCTTGCTGGCATCTCTTAACACTTATGAGCAAGCAAACTATATAAATTTTGGTCAAATGGGTCAAATATTTAGTCAAATTAATGGTCAAATGGGTCAGACCTAGAATCAGATATTAGAATGTTGGTAACTAGATCGCGGGCAAGACCGTCAGAATACGGTCCGGTTACCAAATTAAAAAGGGGCTGCCTAATAAAAAATTAGTTCTTTCTGCCAATTCCGTAACTCCATGTTGGATATAGACATTCAAGCTGAGTTCGCGTTGCTATACCACACTACCAGCTCAGGGAGCTGTTTTACCATACACTTCAGCTGATAGGGTTCCAATGTTACCTTCGTGATCGACTGCGGCCACCATGTAATAGGCAAAGACCTAAGTAATACGGTTTCAGGTCTTTGCCATCCACTGAAAGCTCCATATACTCTGGAATAGTTACTTCTCTTGTCTGCCTTAGAAGTTCGCTATCTGTACCGTTCAACACTTCAGCAGTGCAATACTCAGAGGCAAAAACTGGGACAAGAATATCCTTTTTGGCGTCTTCCGCTGATAATTCTAGCCTGCGACCACAATCTTCGCCGCCTCCAGTACAGGGCAGGGCAAGGAATCTGTCGCTTTTTATATTGCCCGTATTAAGAGGATTTTCTTCCTTTGGGAAGGATAACACCCATCGCCAGTATTCTGAGGTCCAGTCAGGAGGTGGGAGATTCGGCTCATCTAACATTGTTCATCACCCTGAGACAACACTAATTAATCTTGTGCACAACTGAAAACAATATGAATGGAATAGTATTGGTACCATATGAAGTACCATATGAATGGAATAATAACGATGACTCCGGAAGATCCAGATTTCGCTTTACGATGCTATATTGTAACTAGCTAATTCCTTTGTAGATCGAGGCTAATCGGTTGCGTTCACTGCGGCAGATATATCCGTACGTTTGGATGATTCCGTATTCATTTCGTTCGACATTTGTTTATGACTTTCACTTGCAAATCCTTTGTCCTGGCCGCCGATTCGGGTATCACATGTTAAAAATCAAGAAGTGAAAGGCCTCTGGTATAACAATACTTAAAGATACCATAGTCTCGGTTAATCTAATAGGGCAGAAGCACTAAAGTCTGGCAATTTATACTTACTAACATCGGTTCGTAGACTTCTGTGTTCAGGTATTAGATGCTATTTGGTTTGGCATTTAACTTAAAGAAATCAATCCAAATAATACGAATTAACATCGACCGCCAATAAGTTACTTCCGTGTGTTAGAGGCCTTTGAACTCTGAAAATATGCTTTCGTTGAGACTAGTTTGTCGCTACAGCACTCGTGGCAACAATTGTCTCCTGGAATCGTTTTGCTGAATTAATCAATAAGGCTTTCTGCTCTTTTAATGACAGTCCACTTTCATTTTGATCCTTCGTAGATTCTACCTCATGTATGATCTTGTCAATTTGTTTTAGAGTGTCATATGAGTTTTCGATTTTTATGTCTTCTTGTATTTGACGAAGATGCTCTTCTAGTTTTTGTATATGATCATTTTCTTTTCCTTTTCCTTGTCCAATAACATTGCGGCCATTTATTTCCGCTAAGTCCAAAACTCCGTCTTTCATTCGCTGGATATCCATTTGTACCGATGCATCTTGGTATCCTACTTTCATTAGATCTTCTATAGTCTTGTACGAATAGTCAAATACTTTGTCATTAACTTCATTTCCATCGTCTTTGTGATCTACATGTACTACTTTAGTCAACCTAAATCGTCCTTCTAACAGTTCCTTATATTTTCTCCTCTTTCCTATTGTGTTTATACTAGTAGCATAGCCACCCAGAATATGACTTATCTCTTTCATGGATGCACCTTTTTGTTCTGCCAGATTCTTTAGTCGTCTAGCCAAATCGATATAGTCAGTTACTACACTTGCTATTTGTTCATCATAGTCTGTTTTATCACCAAGAATCAGATTCCACTGTTTATTTTCAACAAAATCTCTATCAAGGGAAATTGGATCTTCCTTAAGTTCAGATGGCCACAAATCTGCTATGTAAACTTCAAGATCTGGTACGACATTCTCATATTTATCATACTCACCATCTTCTTCCTCACCAATTTCCTGCACCTTACCTGTTACCTTCCTAAGTTCTACCTCTTTTGCTTTCGACAACCAATAATCTCTATGGGCTTGTAGGACTTCCCTTAAAGGTGTATTACTTCTAAATCCTCCGTCCCAAAATATATGCTCTTCACTTTTCATACCCATTTCACGGCTCTCAACTTTAAACTTTGGATAGTCAAAAAAGTCTGGAAAGGTCCCACTTGCTAGTGCATGTTCGATCTCGATACCATCCCAATTCGATATAATACTCTTTTTATCATGGTATTTTGCTTCCTTCGAATAACTGTCAAATGTAACAGCATCGCCTGTTTTTACGTCAACAGTTACTAAAAGTAGCCTCGGTTGTTTTTCTTTAGCAGATGTCTTTATCGGAAAATGTGCAAATCGTTCTAACGTTCGTTTAAGAGAAAATAAGACAAAATGTTTGTTGTCAGCCCTGGGCATGTAATTTGGTTGCTCAAACATATCAAAGAATTTGCCAGATGCTAACCAAGGCCAGATCCCTGTAGCTACGTTGAATGGTCCTACAGTGCGAAGAAACTGTTTTGCAGAGTAATACCTTCTTCTAGATTCAGCAGTAGCAGGAATATACCAACCACCTATGAAATAATCTTTCCAAATACTAGGTTCCATAAGAAGGCAACTTGCTAGTATCTCACTATATGATTTAAGCGCTGGATTCATATTCGAATATAGTTCTATCAGATCTTTAGCAGAATGCTTGAACACTATGCTTGACTGGTGCATAATATCCCACCAGTAATGGTAAAATGGCATCATATCAAGAAAATCGGCGTAGGTAGGCATCTGTTGTTGAGCCCTCCAAAATTCTATAACTCTTTCAACTGAATCTTCCCAGCTTTTCGGATCTTCTAAACTTGTACCTTCGTTCTTCGTAACGCTACTCACTACAATTGCACTGTTCATTGCACCAATAGATGTCCCAGCAACAATATCAAAAAGAGGTCTTTTTTCATTATCTTGACCTTTGCTCTTTCTATCTTCGTCATTTTTGATAAGCTTTTCAACTACAGCTCGATACACTCCAGCTTCATATGCGCCAAGCGCAACCCCACCCTGAAATATTATAGCTCTCTGAACGCGTTTGACAATTACATTTGCGGTATAAGGAGGATTTCTTGTTTTGCCATCTTTATCTATAATAGTTAATTCAAAACTTATGGTAGTATTGACATCACCCCCTGTAACGTAAGGAGCGGTAAACGAAAGAATGGAATTGTCTTTAATACCACCGTTAATGTTAATACGGGCATCTGTAGTTTGTTTCCATGAGTAATTCTTGATCGAGTCGGAATCTACATCTTTTAGGAGATCACGTGAGTCCAAGACAACCGTAGAGCCTTCGGATACAATAAGCTTAAGTGCTGGTTGTTGGTCTGTTTCTGCTTTTTTACTACTTTTTGAAATTTCTACCCTATCTTTTCCGCTCATAGTGATTTCATTTCCTATTAGAATGCCCTTGTACATAAGCTCTTCTTTGATTTAATTAAAGACTATACACAAAGCATTATAGTTATCACGTGTTAAATGAAAAGTAGGTGGTGAGGGATTTTCATTTTCATCCCATTACACCATGAGGACGAAGACGGAAAGGCCAACGTTGATCCGCACACAGGAAATACAATGATATTCAGGCTTCGTATCATAGATAGTTACGGCTCGTATAGATGGTGGCACAGTTCTATACCTGCTTACGCACCATCCGAAAAGGACATAAATAATGACTTGCGATTGACATATTAGTAGCACTTTCTTATCTGATTTTTTCTGTAGCAAAGCCTAAACAAGCATATGACAAGAATATTTTGGAAGGTTAATTGACAATAGTGATCTGGATTAACGTTATTGGAAGCGATTTGACTGGGATTATTTCTATAACATTTTGTTTTTTTTTGGGGAGGATATATACAAGTGAGTGAGACAATACTTGTATTACTGATTGTCTATATTTGGAGTCTCTTAATTTCATCTCCGCGAGGATGTATAATAGGATGGAGCCCCCTTCGTTCTTTTGCCGCAGTTGGCTATGAAAATGTAGAGATATATTTCGGATTTCCAGCTAAGTAGACACCACCTTGTAATACACCTATAGAGATAGCCACCGTAGGTTTTATCTATTGATAACCTAGTAAAAGGAAAAACAAAAGAGGAACGACCTATACTTTCACAGCTCGGATGTTGGATTCATATGGCTCTATCTGATATAAGTGTGAAATCAACGTTAGCAAATCCGTCCACGCGGCATAAATCTTTATGGCATTGCCAGGTTAGAGGTATATTCTTGTACCCGGACACACCATTATCAGTATACGTTGCTGCTAGTTGCCAATTGTTTTTAGGCTTGCCGTCATTATCGAAGGGATCAGTATCAACCCACATTTCCCATTCACTAGACTTTTTATCATTTGCTATTTTGTGTACAGTCTTAACTCCTATCCATTTCCCACTGTCAGCTAACGTCGGAGGGTTGAATATTATCGTAGGCTTTGCATTCACGTACGGAAAATGAGCGTAGTTGTAGTTAACTTGGATATCGTTATGTGTAGCAGTTGGGTAAACCATTTCTAGTAAAGATCTTATGTCATCTTCATCTCTACCACCGATTTTGTGTGCATATGCCTGATGGGTACCTAAATCACCGTGTACGCGTATATAGGTGGTAAATTCACCTGAGCCTATTGATTTTGGAGTATATAGGTAACCCGGATTTGATTCCCAGCTGTATTTTGTGTGGTTATTCCATTTTCCTCCATCTGGGTAACAATCTAGCCTTACGCTTCTCCCTGGCTTGCTCCCTGACTTGTATTTGATTGGGCTACCCGTAGTATTGAAAAACGTAAGCCCATTTTCAGTATGCTTTGTAAATGGGAAATGACTGCCAGTTCCGAAACTTATATTGAACTGTGCGGTATTATTGGTAGTACCCTTGCCACCACCATCCTTATATGGATTGTCCATATTAAGATAAAACTCTGTGCCCCCTGATACAGTCTCGTAGATATGCTTAACCCCGTCTGGTCCGATGTTTGTTGTTGTTGACATTACAATACTACAAGAATACATAATGCTAGTTGCTCTTATACATTGAGGTTATATGGAGGCTGACTAGTTATAATCAAGTCCTCTTAGCCATAGCTAGAACAAGAATAATGCCATAGGTATTTGCATGCTGTTCCTCCATAACTCGATTCTGTAGATCCTGACCGTGACTCCCTTTATAACAACGCTATTTTAATTGTCTAATTCGTTCTCCTTGGGAAAGGTCCAATTCTTGCAGGAACATCTAAGAGACTATGTTAACTCTTTCTAATTTCACAGGTCTATTGGATTTAAAAATTAAGATCTCATAATTTTTCTATGCGATATAATGTAAAAGAAAACCACGGTAGTGATTATCAGGCTCATCGTTCCGGCTCTTTTTGGTGACAACACTGCTATGAACTTGCCAATTCATCGAACTCGTGCATATTTGGATCCTATTTGTGATCTCATTTACATCGAGGTTTGAATGCATACACATATCTTCTTCCTACAATTATCACGTCTGCGGAAATAGACGTAGTTATATGTCTATTGAAAAAAATCTGGTGTCTATGGATGGGTTTAGAAGCATAGTGAGATGCCGACTACTGGTTTTGTCAATTTCTGGTTCCCAAGAATTCGATTCTTTAAGCTTGGAAGCAGACCTGATTACGCTCTCATATTTCTTGACAACTGACACAGTAGCGTCTATTGCGTTAATTTCAAGCGTACTAATAAGGGAGAAACCATGTTCCTAAAAATAAGAGGTGACGGTCGTAATAGCTTTGTCACAAGACTTTATGATAAATGGTGATTAGTACTGAAGGCTGCTTATATAGATATACAGCCATTTGTCAATAGAGATGATCACAGACGAATTTGGAGTAGTTGCGAAGTATAGTACAGCGGCTAGACACAGACTGGCAGTAGATCTTAAAGGAGACTACAAAAAGGCAGCCCACCTACTTCCTAGTGGTAAAGCAGGCGGAAGGCTTCCACTTACATTTCGAGGGATAGTTAGCCAAAAGAATGGGTATGACGGCATAGATTGAACGGCATATCGCGTTACGTCACTCTGTCTATTTTTGCTTTTTTGGTGGTTTGGTTTGTTAACTTTTCATTCCCAGTATTTGCATCTGAAAAATATTCTCCTACGGTGCAAGCGACTTATCCTTCGGCTAGAATTCAACCAAATACCAATGTTACCATAAGTGCGAATGTTACTGACAAGTTTGGCACAATCAGGAATGCTACCTTGTCTTATTCTGTCGATTACGGATTGAATTGGGTTGATCTTCCGATGAATTTAACTTGGGGAGATCGTTCAAATGGCACGTACTCAGGGGTAATCCCTTCACAACCAGAAAATAGCACAACAAAGTATAGATTATCTATTATGGATGATTTAGGTTATTCGTATACCCATAGCGGAAATTATAGCAACTATGATCTAAAAGAAGATGTAAAACCGCCTGTAATCTCTTCTGTTTTTGTAAAAAATAATATTAATCCTAGTACCGTTTCGAGGGCAACAGTATCGCCGGGCCAAAATGCTAGTGTGCAAGCCAATGTAACAGATGACCTTAGCGGCGTGAAGAACGTGAGTTTGATTTATAGCACTATGACCCCTACCAAGAACACTTCTGTGCCGATGTCTCTTTCAAGCGGAAATTTCCTGAACGGCAGTTATAATGGACAAATAATGGCATTTAACGCAAAAACGATTGTGAGTTATTTTGTAAAAGCCTGTGACTATGCAGGCAATTGCAATAAACCCCTGAGCCATCACTACAAATATTCAGTAGCAAATATTCTTCCTCCTTCTATTATAATCGGGTTTAATACAAGGATTTCAAACCTGGATCCGTCTAACCTAACAGCCAAAATCAAGATTACTGGGGATATACAAAATGCAAAGTCGGTTAACCAAAGTCTTGTTTTAGGAAAAAACATTGAAGGTATTGGCTTGGACATTCACAACTTTACTACGTCTACAGGTCATTTTTATATCCCTTTAAATTCTTCAAATGAGATAGTAGCACAGAGTATTGACCCATTATATGGAGATCAATCTAGATATCCCTTTGACTATTATAATGCTAGTTTACTTGTTGCAATTCCTATAAAAAATTTAACTACAAAGCAATTTTCAGAAAACCCTCCACAATTGGATAGGCTGCAAGGTGCCAGCTGGAATGCTATGTTTCCCGAAGTGATTCGAATTGATAAACAGCATCAATACCCAGTTCTTCAAGGCCTTAGAAACGACTGTAAAGAAATAGTTGGAATGGAAGGTTCTCCCTATTTATGTCCCGTGGGAAGTGCAAAAGACTACAATTACACCTTCATGAATGTTAACATGAAGTTTATAAGAAATTATAATTCCATAGGAGCTATTATTGCCCCTATAATTGGTATATTTTATCTTCTTGGTGCTATCTTTATTTTAACTGGGGATCAGCTTGGCAACCGACTAACACTCGCATTGAGTGTCTTTGCATTGATTTTCACATTGCCTCAATTTGTAAAGGACCTAAAACCACTTACATCTACTCCAACTGTGGCTGATGTTTTGATAGGTATTATCATAGTAGCTGCTATAGGATATACGGTTAGTTCTGTTATATATTCAGTCATAAGAACGAGATCACGGAGGTTCATCGATAGAATTGCGTTCATTGTTATAGCGGGTATTGCATTCTATGTTCTTGTAAACTATCCTCTAGATATTGGCCTTTGGCTTATCCCTGTTGTAATTTTGGGTTTAGGTTATGGTTTAATTATACAGGCAGTGAGGTCTAAAAAAGATCACAAAAAGAGAATCAATATGCGTATAGATCAGTTCTAAATTAAAGCATACGGTCAAATACTACTTATGACGTTTGGGAAAACGGTAAGCAAGATGATCACATTAGCTAGATCGAATACACTAAAACGTGGAAACAATGCACAAACAGAACTAGCCTCTTCACTATAAGCAAGTTAGATCAGCTCGAGCAACTTGGCTGGTTTGGACGTTTTGCTCTTTAACCTTATTCTATTCGTACAAACCGGATGTTAACAATAACAATCAACCACTATCTGCTTATACAATAATGGCCTTTGACAAAGAACCAATTATTGATGTTTTTGGAAGAAGCAGAAAAGGCAGCTGACTGATTTGGTGCGGACTCAGAATCAGAAGACGAAATGATCATGCCCTAAATTACTTCTATGGTTATGAACTGCGAATGACCTTTGAATGTAGGTAGTTGTGTGGATTATATCCGTACGGAATAGCCTGATATACTTTGTATCCAATTATATAATATCCAGATAAAGCCGAATTTCTTCTCCGTTTTCCATGGGATGCGTGATGATATCGGTGCTAAAAGTGGATTCCTACTTTTACTGAATATAGGTTAGCGCTAAGGGTTTTCTTTTTTTTATCTCTCCCAAATTGCCGTGATCTAGATTAGAATATCACCCCCTCATCCTGATAGTCTCTGTAGCCAGTTTGATGATTTACGTGAAAGTTTAGCGAGCTGGGCGGAGGAGTAGTACGTGAGCGCGATGTCGACAGAGTAATGTCCGGTATACTTTACTATGATGAAATGTTACGACAAGATGGTGAGTATTCTATTGTGAATCCTGAATTAGAGAACAACACTCATAATTATAAGTAAGGGACAAATTTGTCAATGAGGTCATAGAAATTGCCAGATCCTTGGAAAAAAGTCAGTCTACGACAACCGTACTTTGACTAAAGCACAGGAAAAAAAACGTTATATTTATCGTTTGAGAACGGTGCAATATTGGATAGTCTCTTCCCAACGAGGTTTAACTTTCGTGCCTGATTTTATTCGCTAATTATGTAGCTAAACGTAAAGCTCAGTTTGATTGGTATGTTAGAGATCTCATACAAAGAACAGTCAATCAAATTGCTCGAAACGATTAGCAGGATAAAATCAGCTGACTTGCTGCCTATTCCTAATGCTACAGCAAATTTCCTAAAAACATATTCTTCAACCGGCGATATGAAAAAGTTATTTAGAGATGCCCGGGGAGACTATCAGAAGTGCGACCCTGAGATGGGAGAAAAGACAGTTCGACCCTGAAATTAATCAGGAAAAAAAGTTCGACTCAAAAAAGAGATCGCAAAAAACTTACGAGATTCTCTGGGCGAAAATGAAAAAACTATGGCAATTGTAGAAAGTGCATTCGGCTTTGTTTCTAACCCCAGCATCACCTCTGCAGTGCCGGCAGCCAAACAAATACGGGATCTTGTCAGGAAATACAGAGCAAAGAGGAGGATTATCTATTTTCTGCGTGGAAAGACGGAAGCAGCTCTCATCACTAGGCAGCTCTCATTTCAGAGCGCGTATCCGACAAATCATTGAAAAGTTATCAACTAGGATGGTTCAAAGACTTGGTTGCCCGCCCTCGATACATTTTCTTTAGGAGCGACACTAGAAGGACCGTTATGTCGATAATGGTCCCATTGGCACTAAATTGGCCCTCAATCTTCATAAATGTGTTATTAGGCTTGGCATCACTCACCCACGAGCCTGTGTTTACAAGTTTGTAATCATTGCTCACAAAAGGTCTGTGTGTATGTCCGAAAATTAACGTCTCGCTTTCGGCTACTCTGCTGTAAGCTTTCCAAACTCATTACAATTGTCAACCGGATTACGAATTATTACAGTCGAAAATGATCTTTTCAGCTGCTCGAAATGAAACGGCCGCTATCGTAAGTGAGGGGTTCACCCCTGTCGGTTCCGGTATTATTGAACCGTCAAGTACGTATAGGTGAGGATACTTCTTCTTTTTATCAGACGAACCATCATTCCAGAACACACTACCATAGCTGTCAACTACCCCTTCTGTTGAATCTCTACCCATGTTACATCCTCCTAATGGGTGAAGAACCATGGTTGTGCTTCCTTCTGGCTTGTTAATATCCCACAGCGGAAGGGATACCCTATTCTCCCCATCCTTTTCAATCTTGCCAGCTAGTTTCTTTATCCCACCTAGGATATCCTCAAAGACTCTGTTGTTTTCCCTTGCCGGCCACGAGACGGATAACTTTTCACCTGGATCATTACTATCTTCCATGTTCCGCCAGTCTGGCACTAGGGTTAGAGTTCCAGGCTTTTCACCTATGCCCATACAAGAAAATACAAAGAACTTTGAGAGGCGTTCTTCTGGAGAAGCATTTTGATCGTTATAATCTGTGGTTGCATGAGTTAACAATCCTTCAAGAAACCTGAATGTGGTGGTATCACTTTTGGGCAAACCCTTCAGATTCTGATTGAGGAGGTTTCTTACCGACTCGTTCTGCCATGCCTTTGTAAACAATAAGTCTAACTCTCTTAAGGAGATGTTTTCGAAGACAAGCCCTGTTAGTCCGAATCTACCTATTAAATGTATATTCTGGGATATCCCGCCCAAAAAACCGCTGGCACCTATCTTTGTCTTTAGACCTGCGTTTAATTCGAGCAGGGTGGCGAACACCGGTGCTACCATTTTGGGAATAGTTGTATCTTCAATAGTGTATGCAAATTCTTTATCATTTGTCTTGAACCCTATGTGAGAGGTATTGATAGGACCTCTCGTTATGTCTACTCTTCTGTTAGTAAGAGTCATGTATGCAAACATGTCTCCATTGGTGTAGAATTTTCTGCCAAGGATTTCGCTAAGTTGTAGATGATTTCTCTCTTTGCATTTCAATAATAATTCAGTAGAACCAAGAGAACCGGCAGAAATGACCAATTTTTTGGCTAAAACTTGCTTTCGTTCTCTTTCATCACTCTGTGGAGCATACTGGAAGAAACTGATTGTATATTGGTACTCTTGGCTCTCATTAAATTCGATATCATAGACCTCACACAATTCTCGAACCTCTAATGGTTTTGGCATTATTCTCGGATTACCTTCACTAGGTTGTGGATTTAGTGCCTCAACTAACTTCTTGTTAAGTGTGTGACGTGCTCCGGGGATGCATCCTAAATTACATCTTCCCTGTCTTTCGCATACGTTATTTTGATTTAGTAATCGCTTTATTTCTTCCTCTGACGGCGGAACCTGTTTATCAAACTGTATATCTGTTATTGACAGGTCGATGTCAAAGTCGGGAATAGGCTTTCCAGCTGTATCCTTTTTAACGTTAACAATGGTGTTATCTCCTTCGTCTAATAATGCTTCTCCTGCTTCTTGGAACATTTTTGTTTTTTCCAGCTTGTTCGGACTTAAGCCAGCTGTAGTCGTTATTCTGTTAACCCCAATGAAGGCCTTAGCTTTTCCAAAATAATCTTCCAACTTTTTACCGTCGTGTTGCGTCGGCCAATCCCTGTACACACTGGGGTGGGGTTCGAGTGTGACATTTGAATAAACTAGTGAGCCACCCCCTACGCCGCTTGCGGTTATAACATGCACATTACCGAGAACTCTATAATCAAAAAGACCCTGTTTACTTATCTCCCTTACAGACGATGCAAGATCAATGATCCCTTTGACATTGTCTGGATGAGGCCAAAAATGGTAAGCACGACTATTATCTGTCAAATACTCCCGCATATTTGGGAACGTTTTTCGATCCCGCGTTGGAGTATAGTTCAATTCATGAGATATCCACCACTGCCCACGCTCTAGGACGCATACTTTTCGGTTGGTATTATGAACCTTGTTGTATTGGTCAAACTCATCAGCTAAAGAGATTGCTAAAATTGTTCCGCCAAAACCTGAACCTACAACTAACGCTTCAAAGCTGTCAAGTTGAGCCATGATTCTTCAATACCTCTCGTCTTTATACATATTTCGACCAGGACGCTAGAGTACTGTCGGTATTGGTATTATGGGGAGGGAAGGAACGGGTTCTTGCCTTTGTCTCGACCAAATAATCTGCCTAGGGTGATTATCCCAATACTATTTTATTGTAAACTATTTTTATTTCATTCAGCGAAACGCGACAGACAAATCTATCGTAATGGTATATCAAAAATGGGTTAAATGACAGACGGGAACGAATGACAGTGATATTTTCGTTACCCATGGGTGACGGCATTGCTAGCATCAGGACAGACAAAGTTAGTTGAGGGAGGTCTTCAGAGGGGCCTGCGCAGATTTCATGTCAAAACGAGTGGATCCAGGTATTGTCCCTCAACTTCATGCTGTTTAGTATTTTTAAAGCAGCAAAGAGACTCTGGTTTTGGTTTATTGATAGATTAAACGGGAATCTCCTCAATTGCAGTACCGTCCTTATCTGGAAGATCATCTACCGGGTCCTTTTTGTCATGATATTCTATGTGTGCATAATACGGTGTACCTTTCCAAATCATACAGGCCATAATTCCAGCTATACAAGATATTTTACTTCCAGTAGATACATTGATATAAATCTGGGTATCCTTTCCTCCCTTCTCTTGCTCGTCTTTTATTATATTCTTGTAGGTTTGAAGACATTCAAAAGGATTTCAAATATCCGCTGTTCTTTTTTTCTACCTGCATATCTTGTAAGATAAACTCTGCTTTGTCCTCATGTGAGCGGGCGATGAGATAGACTTTGTCCGCCTTCCCTCGTATGAGGGATTCGGCTATTCCTTTAGCTGAAAGCATGTCAATAGGTTGCTTCAACTAGAAATCCCATTCATTCATTCATTCGTTCATCTTGTCCATGTATTCTGAAATTCTTGGCTCCAACAAATCATTGGAAGAATCGTTTATTTTTCCTTTTACAAAGAGGTCAGTTACCTTTTCTTTTATTTCTCCGACACCCATAGCACCGGCTTTTTATTATTATCATATTTATGATACACCTCATCTATTATTTTGATATATTTTGATAAATAATCTCGCTGTCTTTTTTGGGAGAAAATATCTACAAAAAATGGTAGAAGCCAGGCTGCGACCGCAGGTAATATCATGACTAGTGCTACATTGTTTAACCCATCCAAGTACTCTTTCGGAAACGCATCTCTGAAATTAGCCACAATAGTTGTTCTATGCTAATGCATTTTGGGAATCTGATTGCACATTAAGAGTAGTAGCCCAAGAAGTAAATATAAAATTGGGTTTGCTTTTTGCATCACATGACAAATTTGCGCCTACTTCGTATCTCGAGTAGTTTGCTAGAACTTTATTACCATTTTAATATATATTTCTCCTACATAAGATGGGTTAATGTTAAAGGCTACACCCAGCCAAAACTTTGTCAGTAGTACCATTTAGCATGGTAACGGAAGGATATTTATCGCTGGAGACGTATATGATATCTCTGTAGGTGTTGACACCTATAACGTTGCCACTAGTAGCGTTCCGCCCTGATACTTTATCCGTTTTTCCATCTATTACCGAAATAGTAGAATTAATGGAATCAACAGTATAGATCTTATTTGTAAGAGGATTAACAGTTATCAGTGTTATTCCTCGTCCAAGTTTAATATCATCTATGACTCTATTGGTTTTTCCATCTATCACCGAAATAGTCCCTGAATCGGAATTGATCGAATAAATCCTGTTTGTAATAGGGTTAAAAGCTAAATCATAGGCATCAAATGGAGAATCACTCTTGTAAATAGCAACGAACTTGTCCTCTGACGGTGTCTGTAATAACTTTTACTAGGATTAAAGCACATTTAACCAAAAAACTCGACTTATTAGATGATATGATTTTCGATTTCACTTGTATCACTGAATCGTCCTAATGCATGGAATAATTTTTCGGCGCCGAAAAATTAACGAGCTTAGCGTGAAATACAAGCATGAAATTGAAGCGTTATAACCTCAACAGAACGCGAGTCATGGCATATTACTTTTTGGTAAGATCCAGTCCAGACACTCTTTTTGTGAAATAGGTAGATGAAAGGAGTACGATAATAGATTGAAGCGTGTGTGAATTTTGACTGAGACAGGATTTTCGCAGGTACGTGAAACTTTAAATTTCCCAAAGAGAATATTCCGATTATCGATCTAGAAGGTTGTAACGAAATCATCATTGTAGGCGCCAACTAAATAAAGGATTAATCGAAACCTGGGCATAGAAAAAATTCTCAGATAATATCATATTTCATATGGAAGTTGTTTCTACCCTGGACTAGAGCAATTCTAACTGGAATCGTTGATGGCCTTCTGCGCCTGCAAGTTCTTGTTCCGAGTAGTCTATAGATGACAGGTACGGATCAGTCGTTACTATTATTACTATCTATTTGCTTGAAAACACGTTCTACCAGATCATCGCATCTTATCGGTTTTCTGATGAAACAGTTTTTATCTAGTATGCATCATATGTCTCATATGAATGAATACCAACTAGAGGAGCGTACTCTCCATTTTCTACTAGAGCCTTAATTGTGCTTATAAATAGATCTTTCTCCACCTGCGACATTTTGGTTTGATTCTTGCGCACTAAAGGTTCAGGAGTCAAACCTATCATTTCGGTCGGAACATTAAATTGGAATGAATGGCGGTGTTGTGGCCATAATCTAGTGGTGAATATACGTTTAGCTACGACTCGTCCTTCGAGTACTATTGGTTTAATTTATCTCAGAAGGCTGTTTATTTTTCACAAATTGCAGCTTTTGTAGCGACAGATAAACCTGTCTCACACTATGGAATCGACCAATTCATAGTCGACGCAAATTGGAATTGCAGTAAAGTACTGAATCAATTAGAATCGATAACGAGTTTACAGAAAGATACCGCGGACGTTTCATAATGGCCTAAAAGATATTCAATGCGCCAATTACAAAAGACAACTCATTATCAGATATAGCATTCCAGCTTTTTCCTAAAAGTCATAGATCGAACCAGCGTCTCGTAGAACTCGTTCACAACAGGAACACACGTGGGGCTTTCGTTTTATTGATTGCGATTCAAGTGACACGCTAGAAATTTTTTTTATCTAACGTTTCATAATGTGATTTACTTATCTTTCCCTGCTCAACACGGAAACCATACTGAAGCTATATATTATTATGACAATGCGTTGGCTGCATTAATTCATAAAGGCTTTCAAGCAGAATAGTTAAGTTTCACGTCGTTTACTATCAAGTGATATCCAGGATTATCTCCCTGTAGAAAAGGTTCCAACTATAAGTTTTTGGCGTATTATAAGTTTCCCGCGTATTATAAGTTTCCTGCGTCGTCATTGAATGGTGGTTGAAGTAATTTAATTGGAGGTTCAATAGTCAAGTGAATTATTTATTATTCATGGATTCCCAATAATGAGCCCCTTATTGGCTTAGCGAAAAAGTTTTCAATATTGGAATTATTTGTTATATTTAGGTTAAATATGACCCAATCACCTGGAAGTATTCGTCATCGTGCAAGAAGAAGAACCTGGAATACACGTAGAATTATTGTGATTGTTGTAGTTGCCTTCATCTATGGGATATGGTTTAATTTTATAGATACAATAGTTTATTGTTACAACAATAACAACATCTGTAAATCCCTTGGAGTAATATTTGGAGGTAATCTCTATTATCAGCCGTGGAATGTATTGGGTCATATGATCCCTGGCCTTTTTCTGTTGCTATTTTTTTGGAACAAGAAGGAAGAATTAGCAATTATAGAATTGTTCTTGGCAGGAATTTTGATATCTTCAGCTGTGATGGATTCTCCAATATGGGGAGTTGTTCGTTTATATGGACATGACAATATGCCGCTGTGGCATTGTTTGCCGTGTGATCCAAAGCACCTACATACTGAGCCCACTCGTGATATCTGGATATGGATAGGGTACTATTATAACCCTGATGGACAATACGGTGTTTGGGATGGGCCATTTCCTACTGCTGCAGTACTATTTTGGAGCGTAGTAGGAAGGTTTGCGGCAGCCGCATTTCTTATTGTATGGCAGTATAGACAAGAGAAAAATGATAAGCCAATATCTTCTATCAAGGATCTTGTTACTTCTAGAAGGTAGATGAGCAAATAAAAGTCAATGATACTTCTTGTTATTGTCTGGCCAAAAGACAGTTGATAGACAAAAAAGAATTCAATCCATATTCTAGATGATCAGGAGAAAAAGTATCCCGATCTATATGCCATTGACGGAGCAATAATACCGGAACCGACAGGGGTGAACCCATCTCTCACAATTGCAGCCGTATCTTTTAGAGCAGCCGAGAAGATCGCTGGTGCATTTCCTTAAATTATTGAATATAGTATAACAGAATTTAACCTAACAGATCCTGACCATAAGGGTTCCATCGAAATCGAGAGAATAAGTCAGTATGCCTTACACTGTTTCTGCTATATATGGAGTTCAAACGATATTTGGCGTGTCTGTCAAAACATGCATAACTGTAGAACACGAGTTCCATTCTAGCATGGTGATCCGCGGGATGAGTTTTGATGTGAAGTTATAAGTTTAGTCTGGAGGATTCTTCTTCACGCACTTCCTACCAATTTCCTTTAGTTCTTCAAAGTTTTTCATGTAGTCTGAAGGACCTCTATTTTCTCTTCTGGTCCGTATGTCTTGTTCAAGCAATTCCCCAAATCCTTAAAATTATCCAGCTGTATTCTCGCTCAAATTCCTTGGTTCTTGTCATATTCCATATGAAAAAGAGAAAGAAATTAAGGGTATAACGCTAGGTCATATAATCCATCCTGATGGAGTTTCAACCTATGTCCATGTCATTATCGTCGACAACGACACCACTAACTTAGATGATGTTTTCCATCGTCAGAATTATCGTCATCCTCGAGAATTCTTATATATCTTAAGTTAGATCCACAATCGCGATGGCGGCAAGCATCTTAGTCCCGCGTGGAAAAGAACAGGTTATTATGAGTGAAGTGGGAATGGTTGGCGATACCCTGCATAATAGCACGGCTCACTTCACGGTGTTTTATGATTCTACTCTGGGCCCCGACGGCATCACCATCAGTGATGCTATACTACAAGTATGCGAGGCGGATTTCGTTAAACTCCAAGGCTATTTCGGTGGCATCACTCCGTCCGGTCTTCCGTTTAATATTCATGTCACGACTGGAAGTAATGGTGCGTCTCATGCAACGTGCGCGGCAACTAGTCTTTCCATCGGTGGACGCTCAGCGGCAGGTGTTAATATCCCGTTTATACGTTCCCTTGTGATCGCTGAAGAAGACGAAGTTTTTGAAGCCAATTTTGGACACGGGTGGGATTGTGGTGCCAGTAATGGTGAGGGTTTATCTCGGGTCTTGGCCAATGACATGTATCCTGGAGCTGAACCTCCTGATTTTGTATCTGCACCATCATGGCTCGATACACCAGATCGCCCTGATTTTGTGAACACGACCGATCCTACCGATACAAACTATGTCTCAATTGGTTGTTCAGTGCTGTTCCTAAACTGGTTACGTTATCAATTGCACTTCAGTTGGAATCAGATCATTCTTGCAGGAGCACCAACTTTGGCTCAAACCCATACGAATCTTACAGGCACGAATGATGGCTTGGCACAATTTAAGGCTCTTCTCCAAACCCATCTCCCAGTAGGCAGTCCTTCCGGCGTAACATCAGATAATGTCTTCCCCCTTTAAGCTACAATGTTGTATCCCTTGTACCAGCAGCAGCGTATCTTCTATCGCGGGAGCGATGGAGGAGTATACCATGTCTGGTAGGATCCAGCTGGTTTTGGCACGACAAATGGATTGCTAACCCCAATCAAAGAATTGCTAACCAACACCCTATAGTTCTGCAAGTTGGTGGGGACGTGGGTGTAGGGATTGGTGTAGGAGAATCTGCTTCCAACGGTATCATTATCCTTGGTGCTCACAGAAAAAATCATACTACTTACCCTATTTTGTCACCGGCTCTGTTATCAAACCTGACTTGCACTTCACAATGCAAACATTATGATGTTCAGCTCTATTGATTTTATTCTGATTGGTATGATCCAGGGATGTGGTTGCTTTTCATCGGAACGAGGTTAGTTGTTTGGGGATAAGGAAGGTGTCTGTGAGCAGCCCCCACAAATGTCGGTTTCATGGTCAGAGAGTCAAGATCGATAAGAGACGCAGGTGGAGCTTACGAGAAAGAACATCCAAAAACAGGAATATTGCTTCAGTGGTTAATGCCTAAATCGGTTCAAAGCAATTGACTCATCGTAAGGTTGCTTTAGGTCATGTTTCAAAAAATCGAATCCCGATATTAACTTTGATTAGATTTGAAAATCGAAAGCATCATCTCGAAACGAATAGAGCTTCGGAAGAATGCTGAATCGCTGCAAACGCTGTATCCGTTCTTTAAGCCCTTAGCGTTAAAAACGGATAAATTTCACATGGATATAGGCCGCCTGCGGATGACGACGTTCTAGCAAAAATTCGAATCCTTCAAGATTTTTTATGCCGGTAATTCCATTTCCAAACTTCAACAACTTTGATATCGTTTTCATAGTTATCGGTTTATTCTCAAACTTTCTACAAGAATGTCTCCTAGCAAAACCTCTTTCCATCCCTGATAAACGTGTTCTTGATTAGTAGTAGTACTTCTTACCTGATTTTGCGGAGCATTATTTCTTATTTCAGTGGAAATTTAGGGGCATGAAGTCTAGTCAGGAATACGTTGATGTTTCCCATTCTCTTTATTTGAATAAAGGCGACAGTGGAATTTCTTCTAAGCAATCGTTACATGTACGAATAGAGGGGAAACTAACAGATTGTCTTTGGAGGTCCCAAATAGACATGAGGCGCTGGTTCTCCAAGGAAGAGGACCCCTCAGAGCATATGAAGAAGGGGGGCCCTCATATAAGACAGAATCAAAGGTGAGAACAATCTATTTGACATAAAAACAGATAATTAGAAGAGCTCATCATTTTAGCATGGTAGTGTGTGCATCATTTTCAAAAAAATAAGAACTGGAAGATTTAGGTGATAAGACTTCTGGAGGGGGTTAAGTAGTACAACTATAACAGATTCGCTGATAAGCTATAACAGACATCTCAATCCATAGTACGACTATCATTGGCGCTACGACGCCCATTTGTCGTTGCCAAAGCCCGGTGGGGGGCCTGGAGACCACCAGACATGGTATATCCTCATCGTTCCCGCGATAGAAGTGCTGCTTGAAAGGATCATACACCATTGTAGCTGGATCATTAGATATGGTTGTCAGTACTGGAGGAGTGGGCGTATATTACTAGACACGAAGAACCGCCGGGTAAATTGTTGATATTCAATATATCATTAACCCATCCGTGCAGATCAGTATCGTTATACGTCATACCGTTCAAATTAACCGAGTATTGGATTACATTATCTAAAACATTGGCACTATTAAGGCCGTACAGCGACGCATACCGTGAAATGGGATTTACCGCATGCTTAGAGTAATTTATCGCTGTTAGCACATCGGCATTACTTATCGAAAAAGTACCGTTTGGTGTTGAAAGTAATTCGTACAAAATACAATGTTCCATAAAAAGAGGTCTTGAAACCGTATCACTAGGTGACGGAATTCTATTCCTCTCCAATAAAGTGGCAAGCTCCTTATTCTCTATAACCTCGCTAGGGTTCATTACTGTGTGCAGTTTTGCTAGAGGTTCAGCTGGAACTATACTACTAATTCCTTCTTTAGGAACTAGATGAGACGCTATGCGTCTAATATGTTCAGCATTTTTATACGCTCTGGTACCACAATCGGTATTCGATAAATCGCCTGACAACGCAACAGTATGCGATCTGAAGTATAAAATGCTTACCGTAATTCTCCCTCAATTATAATTCCGCATTTCTCGGCAGGCGTCTTGCCATTCAACGTCTCTTTCGTTCTTAATATCACAAGTACGCCATCCCAAATGACGTACTTTGGTGTATCCTTAGGTTAACATCTGGTTATGTCCGTAAGTTGCCAGATGACTGTCACCCTAAGTTACCAATTTATGACCCTAAGTTACCGCCCTTCCGAAATCACCCGAAGATTTACCGGGTCTTGCCAAGTAACTTCTGCTTTAACACCATACAGTATCTCAAAGTTGTGGTTTACCTCGAGGGTTAATATCTTAGCATAGGTTTCATAAATGCGTCTGAGTTCATCTATAGATCTATCACCAGATAGTAGTTCGCTCCGGAAGCGCCGGAGTATTCGACTATGAGTTTTAAGAGTATCTATAAATTCATAGTATGCTGCATTTCTCTCGCTCTTTTGGAATATCAAGATCCCTAATACTGATTTCGCATCCCAGGACATGGAACGCTTATCTCATGAGATAATGGATTGGTTGCGAAATGATCGAGGAGAGCCGAAGGTCCAATATTCTATTAGCTAGGTGGATAGCTGCTTACGATGCGATTTAACAACAAATTAGCATTAGATCGAATTGGAGACTATTATCCGTAACATATGCCATTGATTGCTGGTCGGCCAGAAGTTGGTTGTTAATGTAGGCATTTTTAGATAATCCAATTCAGAAAAATCTTATTCCAGTCGTTTAAAGCCTTTTATATCACAAATTGGAGAGAATTAATATGAGTAAAGAACAAGAGGCAAATTTTAGCGTCGAGATAAAGGGACTGAAGGTACCACAAGACGTAGCAAAGAGGATGGAAGCAGAAATTCGGCAAACCGTGATGAGGGAACTTGGAAAGATCGATTTGACTGCCCATGTGTTTAAATTTTCCTCCCTGCGCCCGGGATGGTATGGTATACCAGCGGTCAACGTCGGGCAAGTCTCAGAATAACGTTGGATACTGTGACATCGGAAAAGCCCATTCTTTGCCCAAGCGGTTTATGCGAGGAAGGTTCAATCCTTATAGGCATAGTCCAACGAAGTGGACGTATAGGCTTTATCAAGGAAAAAATTATAGTAGATGAAGAATTCGTACGGATTGCTCATAAGGGACGATCCCCTGAAAAAAGATTTCGTTTCGCTGAACAATGCAGAGAGGGTGCTTGCGCACAATGGAGTGATGGTAGGTGTGGAGTAATCGACGAGGTAATAACTATGCTAGCTCCAACACGTGTCCCTGACGAACTACCACCATGTTCTATTCGGCCTGAATGTAGATGGTTTAGACAACGGGGAGGTAGAGCATGTGCCGTGTGCCCAGAGGTAATCACAAATTCCCTGTTGGAAGATAGCCATCAACATTAAGATTATAATTTCACTCACAGACGAAAAATTACGTCAGATCTACGTAATCAATCAAGGAACGATTTACCTCCTTGGATTATTTTCCTGGTTTAAGATCAGAACAGTAGTCTTTTAATCGGGTTCCACAAACTCGTACCCAGAAGAGTTTGTTTTAGTTATCCTGCAAAGTAGCCGTTGGTATAGAAGCGCCGAAAGAACACACATCTCTCGCAGCGTTCAATTGCCCCAAGCACTAAGGACAATGTTATCCTAGACGGGCACTCTTACCCACCTTCAGATATCTCGATGGCATACCTTAAAACTATATCTTTACTTATGGGAAATGTATCGCTCTAGATAGGCGAATTTAACTCAGGATTCACAATTGGCACAACACTTACAAAGGATCAGATATCCGAGTATATCCCAAGGTTAAAAAATTTTTCAGTGTATGGATGGGCAATTTGGAAAGGCTCTTATATTCGAGATTTGAATGTTCCTGCGTTTAATTTGACCGAGATCATAGACGGTAGAATTCAACCAAACATCTACTTTAATCACCTCAAAGACGCTCTGAAGGTGTAGTTCAATAGCAAATTCAGGAGTGTTGAAAATATTTTGCTTGGCCTCACGATGCAAGGCACGTGTGCGTGTACCATGAGACAAATTTAGCCTAAACTCACAACCCAATGTCGTGACTGACCAATTCGTTTGTGAATTCTAATCAACACAAGATTCGGGTCCGGAAGTGTGTAAAGCAAAATTTGGGTTGCTGAGTGGTGGGGGCGAACTGAACTTTCAGTATCTAAATCGATACTTTGATCTTCTTACGAGCTATAATCATATTTGAACTCGAGAGGACGCCACAGGGGTCGTGAACGATGTATCATACTTGTATTTTTAGTGTCATACATACGATTAGCTAATCAAACTTATCCAATCAGGTAAAGATCTTTATATTGAACACCTTTGTTAACCCGTTTCATGACAAATGGTGACGGAGGACAACCAGCTATTGAGTTTGCTGCTGGCGGGATAACAACAGATACGGCCAATCTTGACAGCACTACGCCATTTAGAGTTATTTGGCAGGCGGTAAACCAGAGCTCGACTACTTCTAGCCAGCCATTTAATGACCGGGTGGTGATCAAATCTGCGACAGGACCTGCCCGCCAGACGATGATCAAATCAATCCAACTCCAGTATTTGAGCACAGTGGCTATCTAGAATCAGCTATACAACCGCTCCAGTTTGGAGATGCAATGAAAACAGACCCAGTGGGCCCATTTCCAGAGGGGACCTACATGCTATATGTTACATTGGGAGAAGGTGTCTACGACATACAGGGCTGGAGTTGTATAGTCCTTCCAATATGACTTTGAGCCCCTCTTTACCATCTATGGGCGTGAGACATTGATTGGGGGATAATACGCAATTCTCTTGATAGTTGTCCTGAGCCATCGAATAGATTGGCATGACTATAACTTGTTACTCAAGATAGGGAACAAGTTGCATGCACCATAGCAACCGGAATTTGGGCCTAATATTAGTTGAACAGCAAGCACCAAGTTAACGAGTAGTGCTTACAGATTAAACAAATTATCATTGCAAACTACAGTTCGTATGCTCGAAAAAATTTCAAGCATACGTCAGAAAAGCTACCGCAATCCTTACGAAATTATAAATAATCAGTAGATTTTCCAGAAATATTCCGCGTTTAGATTAGTGTAACGGTCGGAAGTCTTATCTAATCCATTTTCTGACTTCTCTTACATTGCGTGAATTCAGGCTTAAAGGGAAGGTGATTTCAAAAGAAGAGCTACCACCTACCCTTCAAGAGTATATCTGGGTTTTCCGTCCGAATCTTCCTCCTCCTAGACAAATCCATCCTCCTCCTCCTAGACAAACTGCTAGCATTTCTTCGACTGACAAGACCAGTACTATAAGGAACCAGTCTCACTTCGTTTTCTTACTAAAAGTCATTGAATGACGACGATCCAATAAATTTCTTAAAGGTTTGCTTAGCTATGGAGCTGCCTCTGGTCTGACTGATACGGTAAGAACGTCGAGAACAACTGTGCCACCGCACCAGAGCTAGAGGATCCCCTGTTGAGAATTAAGCATTTTGTTCCTTCCAGGTGACTTCGTTTTCACCTCTCATACCTGTGTGACAGCGGGGATTTGGTGTGCGCCAGCAAAGGGCTTCTTATTCTGCGTTTCGTGAATTACTTTTTAACACGCAGTTATGCCCGCCAGTAGTCCCCCCACGAACACACTCAAAAATGCATTGTCACCCAGGTCCCTGCTGCTGTCTCAGACGCGGCAGGGTGGATTCGCTTACTTGGATCGATGCTTCTGACAGAACAATCTTTGAATAGAAAATCATGCAAAATGCCATCAAACCTGAATCCAATTGCTACTCTAGCAGCAGTTAGTGGTTTCTTTTCATAACTGTCGTCATTATCGCAACATTCGCCAATTCCTTGGTGCAAGAAAGTTTTTCCTCTAGTCGGACCCCAGCCTGTACTGTTGTGTGGGTATCCCGGATCAGGATCTGAGATTTCAAGTATCTTACTGAGGTGGTCACCTGTTCCAGTCTCGTCGAAATATTGTTCTAGTTTCATGGTATCTGATCCGACTTTATATAAAACTGCCTTGTGTAGCACTACTTTACCTACAAACGACGCGACCGCATTCGGTTTTTCATATGCAGTATCTGCATACCCTATGGGCTTACCAGGCCCCCCATCCCTGTGATCAGTATCCTTTTCGAATCTTGGTCTTCCGTTTTTCGGATCCAGCTTGAAATGGTATGACATTGCTTCGCAACTTGCTGGCACTGCTTTATCTATTCCAACTTTTTTCGTATCACCAGTCTGCCTAAGACCACCTGGAACTAGCTCAACCGCACCCTTCGAATCACTGACTTTGAACCTCCAAGTAACTTCGATGTCACCAAAATCTCCGTTGGGCTGGCCATTCGCATCTACTGAGTCAACGGGTTTATACAAATATCCTTTCTGTATGACCTTAGGAAGAGAGAAAGTTGCGATTAGACCTTCCCCGGGTGTTGCACTCCCATGACTATCTACGATCGAATGGTCACTAACGGCCTCCAATCTGAATTCGCTCCCGTGCGCAATGGGTGGTTGGTACCATCCTGATCCATCAGCAAGTTTTGTAATTTGTATATTTTCCATTAGACGGTTATCAGGGAGATTTCCTATGTACCAGCTGTTCCTTCCAGGATAATCTCCGTATATTTTTGGAATAAGGAATTTGTCCTTTGTGTCTCCGTCTGGGGCCGACATTTATTTAAATCTCCTTGGTCCCTCTACATAATGAAGGTTATATTGCATAGTCTGTAGTATTTTGATCCTACTATAAATTGATTTTGCAGTGGATTGTAACACAGCCTTACAGGTTACGCTACTACTATATGACCTATGCACTGTTGAATTTCTATTGCAATCCTGATGTCCTGCTTACAAAAAGTACTATATTTTGAATTAAGACCCAGGAGGTAACGGTCGATGGGGGGGAGGGCCGATCCATACGATCCTATTCTTTATTACCTGACCGAATATCAAGGAAGATGGTTCTCTAAGGATTTGAAGTGCATCTTTTATCTTTTTATGAGTCTCTTTATCGATTTATACCTGCTCGCGAAAATTCTTCACGTGCAAATTCATATTCATCCAAAACCTTTGTTTGGTATTCCGGATCTTCGCTAAATCTAAACAAGAGCATGTTTAATATGATTAATCAATCGAGAACAGAGCATGGATTCATGCTAGCACAAAGCTGATCCGAACACTCGTTAGACGTAGGAGTACCTGTCAAGCAAGCTTGCAAAAGACTTATCTAATTCTCAGCTCTAATCGAATCGATATTATGAGTGAGTTAAAAGATTTCCTCGCGAAATTAGCTGTACACCCCGAGGAGCTTGGAAAATTTATCCATGATCCTGAAAAGGCCATGAAAGAGGCCGAGCTCAGCAATGGGGATAAATCTGCACTCCTCAATGAGCTAAATCAATTCGAAAGTAGATCGCTTAGGAGATAAAAAGGTCAGCAAGTTTACTCATAAAGAATGAGAAACCGACCCTTACTGTCGTATCACCTAAAACATGAAATTTTCGGCGCCGAAAAATTTCAACAGCTATAGGAAAACTGTAGCGAACCTATCCCTGAACTTCCCTTAAAATTCTTTGGAACTAGCTTCTTGCAATGATTACCCATACTTTGCTAAGGCTTCATTACCTCTCCGGTGTTAAATCTGTGATTACTTGTGGGCACACTAAACACGCTCTGCCACCGCACTGTTTATACCAACGACATTGCGATCTAATGGAACAAGTCGGAAGCTCGACAGATTCGTTATCAGGTACAAAAGTACGAATTACTTCGTCGACCACACCGCATATACCCTCATTCCATTGCATACAAGAGTGTTCATGCACCCACAGCCGAATCGAAATCTCTTTTCAGGGCTGCGTTCCAGTCTGGCAATATGGACAAGTCACCCATCTACCCCGATCCTGTCACTCGCAAACGAGATACGTCCGTTCTCCTAGACAATTCGAAGTAGAATAGCCACCTCTTCACATCCGGCGCTTCGACCCATTTTGTATCATTTGAATCTCTGACAGGTTTGGAAGCGATATTTACTCCAATGTATACACTCTGATTCCTCGCTACTTAACTGGCTATAGAATATCCTCCCCCTTCTGGGTTCCACTTCCAGGTGGCTGAATAACATAATCCCCTTTTAGGTCCAAGCCTGCGATCTCGTCCAAAACGACTCTTCATATATTCAGCTCTATATTTTTAGCGACTGCCGCCTGAATATTCATTCCACATAATACGGCACGAAGCTCGTCTATTCTTTGCGTTACAATGCAGAGTTCGGTTCAACTAAAGGCACCAGTTAACCTACCACTATTTCTCTGGACGTGCTCCCTTTATTGCAATATACCGAGCAGTAATCCTATATAGCAGGCAGTCCATGAAATGATCGTATTAGCTTCTCATCATCTAGAAATGATCGTATTAGATCTTTGCTGAAAGAAACAGTCCGCTCCCTAAGTAACTTGTGGTAATCAGCGCTATTTTGGATTAGATGGCGGTGGTAGGGCAGGTTGTCGATTGAAGTCAAAACAATCCATCATGCTATCGGCTTGAGCATCACGTTTATTTTTGAGACATATGATGCACAAAGCCTCATTGATTAATGCAGCAAGAGAGTTCCAAGATACAGTTGTTACTATTAGTGCTGTAAGGACATACCGATCTTAACGATATTTTTTGGATACAATCTGAATTGGATAAACAGAATGAGGTAACACGAGCAGATTTCCGGATTTTCAAGGGAATTGAAGGTAAAGATGAATCTTATCCACGTCGATGGCCACTGGAGCAAGAGAAGGAAAAAATAAGTACTTGAACTGGCCAGCTGCTAAGTATTAAGTAATGATTTCGTCTCCTATCAACTTACCACAAATCTGACAGTAACAATCGCCGAAGGTAATACAGCAGACTGATTCACTTCCCTTTTGCCTTGCAGGAACGCTACCTATGATGTTTCTTCCAACTCTCCGTTTGACATTAGAATGAAGTTAAGTGCCTTTGCGTTCGGAAGTAACCTCTTTAGACTACATGGAATATTAGTCGTAAATAATGATCCGGGGCATAGTAATGACGAATTTGCTATTCTAAGTCTTGGTAATACTGTTCTTGATACAGCTACATTTCATAAATCAATATATTATTTCGTTGATCCCATAGGGAAAACTATTTCTAGCGATGCATCGCCCTCATATGCTCTGACTTTAATGTTTGGAGAGGCAAATTAAATACAATCCATTTATTCTTACTGCATTAAACTTTGACAATACAAAGCGCCTATAAGCTACCTCACGCAAGTATTCCTTGGTTTTAACAATCTGAAAGCCGGCAAACAAATATCAACAGCACTAAACGGTTGCTCTCCTACAGCGGTAACTAATAACGTTACCATCACGAAATATGTTACAAGTGTAAAGGCAATGAACGAATCCACTGGAAGGGAGTACCTCCTAAGATTGTGACATTTTGCTATTTTTACATTGAATGAGTATAAAACAAGTGTAGATAACCTAATTCGCAAAATTAGGGAAGGTTCAAAGGTCTCCTATGACGTTCTAAATGATTTTATTTTGTTCTTGCGGAACAATAACAGTCTGTCAACACTCACTTTAAAGCAATGGATAGTGACAAGCAAAAAGTTTTCTTGAATATCATGATATCGATCTCAGCCCTAAAAAGTTTAAACTGAAAGTGAAACTACCAAAGGTCGGAGGAGAAGAAAAAGAAGCACTGGATAAAAAAGACACTATAGAGATAATTAACTCATGTTCGCCTTCTCCCACTACCAAGTTTGCCGCTGCTTCGCCACTTGAATTCTAGTACATACTATAATATGGCTCGAACGTAGAAATTACATTACCGAGGAGACCGCGTAGCTGCAAATATCACTTGCTAAGTTACCACCCTTATGGTCCAGAAATCTTGTGACAAATGCATATCAAGAAGATATGCATAAGGTATAGTCAAGTACCCATTCATAGCAGTGTGGTCGGTTCCCCAAGAATTCCTGCAAATGAATCTATTTTGTGAATCGTCATAGCCTACTACCAATATAGCGTGTCCACCTAATGGGTCACCATCTTGAGGCATCGGAGGGAGAGGAATATTGGCATCACCAGGCTCCCAAAAAGAGTCCTCAAAGCTCTGATACACCGTAATACCGATAACAAAAGGATAACCTGAGGCCAGGCAACCTTTCATCTGGTTTAATGTTCGAGCAACCCTTGAATATGAGGCTGCTTTCGTTTTCAACGCATCAGTATAACATTGCTGGGTAGGTTTATCACTAAATTTGCTGATATCATAAGGCCACTCATTTTCAGGACAGACGCCCTGCTTACCAACGCTTTTTAATCCATCCCTAATAATAGCCCCGTGGTCGATATTTACGGTGCCTTCCATTACTCGCTCATTATAATAGATAAAAAGTCTCGATGGAATAAAGTCTTGCAAATGCTGCTTCATTAAATCAAATTCCACTGCTCCAGCTATTGCATTTCCAGTACAACTACCGAGATGACCTTGATCATAAACTGGAGGACACCCCGGTCTCAAATCAAATTTTGCTGGAAGGCTCGTTAATGCCTCTGCTGGGGCAGCATAAACGTGATCCCTGTGGTCAGGTAAATCCGGTAACCAACCATATCCTTTCTTTTCCCTCTTTTCAGACATAACAAACTACTCCTCTTAACGCAACTTATTTAAGATTTTGGTCAAGCAATGAATCGTATCTTATGGGGGAAGCAGGGTGGTCTCCTGACAGTGATGTTGAACCAAGATCGATCAATGCGATTTCTTCAAACTGGTATAACGCTTCGTAGCCACTACGACTAAGTAATTCTTATGGAAAATTCCTTCTCTTTAAGATTTTCCTTCTCCCAGCGTCGGTTGTATAGCATTTTAATTGTGGTCCTACCAAGTTTTATCGCTCTGAAATTGAAATGCTCTGTTCCACCTTCTCCAATAAGCCTTGATGGTGGTAATGTAAAATCATTTGAGATTAGTTTTAATAAAGTTCCGTCATAGACTGGGTGCCACCTATAACCGGTAGTTGGATTTGATTCGAGGTGTATTGTGAATTCTTCACCTACGTTTAATTCGCGTTGGCTGGAATAATCGTCCATAGGAACACATTCACCGATGTTTGATATAAGAAATTAGCAATCCTAGACAGAAAGTGTCGGATGTATTTGTCTCCCTCATATTTGAATCAAAACGGATCCGGTTTATTGACTCGCCGGGCGTGCGAGATTATGAGACCAAAATGGGAACATGCCATATATGATATTCTCAATAACTGCAAGAACGTGTTAACGTATTGCCGTAGTCGGCTAAACTTTCGTATCAAGTGTTCGTAGGGGCTTTTAGCTTGGTCCGGATTTTCACGAGTATATTTTATCATTACAAGTGCTTATTCGTTCTACATGTTCTCTAACTCGGCGTATAAATGATTCGTAAAAACAGTACCTTGAGCAAGCTGAATCCGACAAAATAGCTAAGTCACAAAGCAAGTCTGCTGGGAGTCTACAAGAGCCTAAAGCACTGTCCTCAACTACATGAGCAGACTTCAAGAAGAATTGTAATCGGCGTATGTCATAACATTATTATACCGTCTAATCGCTCCGAAATACCAAATAAAGAGAGAAATTCATTTACCCACTCCCCAATCCGCTGAATGAACAATTTCTTGTATCGATACCGCCTTTTTGTTGGGCGTGTCGTGACTCATCGTAGCTTCGTTTAGAGGCGCTGGTGTCGTAGACGTGGCCAATCCGCTTTGAACCAACCAGCCTTGGATCGAAGTCGGCTACGATTACAAAGTATTACTACCTGTCTTATGTCCCCCGAACTTCAGCTAATAGAGCTGATAAGTTGGCTTCATCATACCAAGCAATCGGACCAAGTATTACCCGCTCATTTGCTGGAATATTGATAGCTAGGCAGCATCCTACAATATCTTAATTCTTACCGGCGATCCACCTTTAAAAGCTATTTTCGAGGACCCACCTTTCGCGACCATTATTTCATAGCCATCTGGCTGCAGAGGATCTGGAATATCAGGAATACTAATGGTAATTCTTCCATCACTCCAATCTAGCAATTCTTTATCGGCAGATCCTATACGACGAGTTCCTAGCCATATATCCTGCTTGACGTCACCAAAATTTAACCCAAATATAGTGAGTTGTTCCCCTCTTTTTACTTGTAAAGGGAATACTTTTGTTATTTCAATTTGGGCAGTAACAGTTGCTTTCGCGCCCAAAAATACAACCTGGCTTAGACCCATCAGAACCACTAAGATTGGAAACACGTCAGGAATGCTCAAATTCACAACATTACTATAATCTCTCGAAATTACTGCCCCATAAAGAGAGAGATAAATGACAATACTTATCCATGTCCAACCGAACATTTGGAATCTGCTCAGACTTGGTTTTCCAAATTCTCGAAGCATTTCTCCCAATGGCGGTCTTACGGTTTGACTATCTTCCGAAGGTTCACTCATTACCGTATCCGCCTTTGGATATCTTAATGAAGAAATCAGACCACTACCAAATGGAGTTACAACAGAAATGCCAGTCAGCGCAAGCAGAGTGTAAGGAGGAGGTCCAGAAATTGCTTCCGTAACGCCGCCAAATATCCTGATAAGGTATACCGAGAATATTACAAACATCAAAACAAGTGTCCATAAGAAGAATTGAAAGACTGATAAGCTTGGATCCATGTCATTGGTTCTGATAATATCCGAGAATTTTGAAGAATTAATCGGATTCATATTCTTTCGTAACTTGGAAATAATACGCCATGCAGCGAAAGTAATAGCTATTATCAAAACAATAGCCATCACGAATGATATGATTATGCGTAGAGTTGGATCGGAGATTATAGGTTTTGGAACATATGTCTTAATCGTTATTAATGCTACTGCGGTAGACTTTGTCTGATTGTCGATCTTGTAAGTGAAATAATCATTTCCTGAGAAATTAGCAGCAGCTTCGTACGTTATTGTACCATTCGGAATCGGCTTGCCTATCTTTACCGGTTGAACACTTCCGTGTAGAGGAAGGGAATCAAGAACATAAGTCCAGGTTACACCTGCGGGTTCATTGTTTTTCAAGGGTAAATCTATCGTGGTAGACCCATTACGGGAAACTTCTTCGTAGACCGGCGAGGCTTTCAAATTGGGGGGGAGGTCGCTATTGGAAGGTTGGGTTGTTTGATTTGTAACAGTCGCATTGGCAACAGTCGTCTCAGAACACCATAACACGATCAAGAAAACAATTATCAATAACAAGAGCATGAATGCATAAAGCAAATGATCCATTGGCCACTTCTGTTATTCTTAAACTTTTTGCCACGAACCATTTCAAACAAGAAGAGTTGGAAAGCTAAAGCGGTTACGACAAAGCTTGGCTTTGCCTCTATTCTTTGCCGTACCCGTTTTTTCCATTAGACTCAGGAATTGACTTCGGTCTTCTACCATATCGACAGTATTGTTTCATCGGAGAAATTACTTTCTGAACCGTCAGTATAATAGCCATATATTAGAATGACTGGAAGGGCGCCACTAGCAGATGATTTTGGTATCCCTACATTGTCCATAGGCGCAAGATGAAGTTTGTGCATATGTAATAGTATTATTAGTTACGATGCCTGCTACAAGTAATACAGACGTTATTAATCCCGTAGTTAAAAGGGCTTCCTTTTTATCCATGTTAAATTCCTAAAAAAATGGTTTATATAAGATTTTCAATAAATCCGAGTTGAACATAGTTAACATATGTACGTATATGTCGTAGACGGGCTATTTGATAGAATAGACGATTTCTGAGATATCTACCGGTTTTTAACACATCAGATAGAGTCGGTATTCGTAGTTTACTGAACTTCGTATAGGAGCGAAGGGCGAGGCCCTACTTACCCCCCAAGTAGCTCTGATTCGAGAGATCAACGATATTTATTCCTTCTTTGCGTGGTATTCTTTTAGGAGATCGTGGCGTCTTTTCTCTTCGGCGTCACCAAATTGTTTGTCTCGTTCATCGATTGGGTTATTCTTAGAATTTATTTTTCCTCTAGTATAGTGGTTATCTGCTTATATTGATTTATACCTAGATTTGCCTATGACCTGATCCTCTCCCTAACGTTCCCATTTGTCATATAGGGCTGTGAAAGTACTACGAGATATTAGTTTTATTATTGGATCAAACTTTCTCGGGCAAATTGATGAATTAGTACTACGTCTCTAGGAATAACCTGATCCCATCTGTATTTGCTTCTAAATTCTACAGTATAATAATACCACTATGGAGTTGTCATAGCAAACACATTTGAGTCCTATGAGAACTTCGAACTCAGATGTGCCATTCTTTTGCTACTAAAAATATTCAAATGGCGCATTTTGATACCTAGCCCAGACACGATTTTAGCTAATTGATTCAGACGACCTTCATGCTTAATTTTAGATCCGGTATTTTCTAGCCGCTTTTAGTCGCATTACCTTACATCATAATATAGATATGAATGTGGATATTTTGGATGATTGTCACTAAGTAAAGCATCAAAACTCCCAGAATGTTTATAACTTCTAAAACTCATGATAAACGCTTAGGATTTGCGCAAGAAACCCTGTCAAGCGCATGGATCAACCAATCTGACCGTCTGCTTAAAAAGAACTGTAACGTGACGTGACCAGCAGCTTACGTCCCACGTTTTCTAATACAGACACCACAAGTTCGCTTAGATATAGTAAACTTAACTCGTTAAGTTTACTATACTAGTTACGGGATGTATTTCAGCCCACCCTCCGTGATGTCTGTCCAAGACATATGAGCCAGTAACATTAACATGGCTTCCGACAGCAGGAATAATTATATCTTGATGGAAGTTCTTACATGCTGCAATTGCATCTGGTTGAGTAGGTGGGTGCTGACATATAGGCTCTACGACAATATTGCCACCTTCTTGAGCATTTGCAGGCTTCAATAGATATGAGTATTTCGGATCCAAATGCATTCTAAGATGAAAATCTCCATCAGGGTCAGGGTTGCTATAAACTATTGTACCTGACACAGTCATGCATTCATTCATAACTGTCAGTCGCATTGGCTTATACACATGTTGCCATAGCGTTGTATCGCACTGCTGTGCTCTTGCTTCGTAAGTATAGAGTGGAGCAATTAATGCTATTCCAACCACTAAATTAATAGCCACCTCGAAAACTGCCTTGCTATTGTTCATGACCGTAATACGTTATAAAAATGTCAGTATTAACCTTTTAGAAGTTTGCTTAACCCACTATATCGGACTCCTCCGCTCGATACTCTGATATAATGCGTCGTACTGGGTGCTAAACCCTGAGTCGGAACGATTATTTGTATCTTATATTCTTGCTGGTCTTTGATATCACTCGTTTAAACAGTAATCCGGTTTCCGGTTGTTGTATGGTCTAACTATACGTGAGATTGCCACGCTTTTTCCACTTTGGGCTGCGACTGTCCATCAACCATAAACAGATAGGGCAATGCAATCCAGTCTGCATATGCGGCGAGGTCTAGAATACAGCGTCCTTATAGTTGAATTATTCCTCTTTGTTAATATAACAAATCGAGTAATATAATGTCCTTACAAACAAAAAAGGTGACATCGTCATCCCTACAAGTTCAGTTAAAAACCCATTGTTTTTTTGTCTGGTGCTGGTGGTGTCTCACTCGCAGCGGGATGAATTTTCTTAGTCGGATCGATACTACTAACAGAACAATCTTTGAATTGAAAATCGTTCAAATTGCCATCAAATCTGAATCCTATTGCTACCCTTGCTGCAGTCAGTGCTTTCTTTTCATAGGTTTCATCGTCTCCTCGACATTCCTTATTTCCTTCGGCGTTCCCTTGTTGGCCTTTTCCGATGAAAGTAAATCCTTCTTGTTGGACCCCAGTCACCATTATCCGTGACTTCAAGTATCTTCTTCAGTTGATTTCCTTGTCCACTTCCATCGAAATATAGTTCTAATTTCATAGCGTCTTGTCCAGACTTATATAATACTGCCTTTTATATCACCTCTTTATTCAGGAAATTAGGGACTGCATTTTTTTTTCAAACGCATGATCCGCATATCCTACAGGCTTTTTGTGAAAAGCCTGTGAAGAGTCCCTGTGATCAGTATCTTTTTCGAATCTAGGCCTACCCTCTGTCGGATCTAACTTGAAGTGGTATGACATTGCTTCGCAGCATGCCGGCACCTGTTTATGTATTCCGACTTTTTTTGAATCGCCAGTCTGTCTAAGACCACCTGGAACTAGTTCAACCTGGCCGCTCTTAGCTACAAATCTCCAGGTAACTTCGATGTCTCCAAAATCTCCATTGGGATTGCCGGGGCCAGAGAGAATGTTTCGATTATTTGTTCCCCGTGCGTTGGATCCCCATTTCCATCGACTACCGATGGATCACTAACACATTCCATCCTCAACTCATTTTTTGTGTGAGGTACGGAGGGTGATAAATATCATACACCTTGTTTTCTAATTTTTTTATCCTCCATTAGACGATTGTCGTTCGCATCAGTTATGTGCCAACTATTTCTTTTTTTAGAACCATCAGGTGACACATAATCTGAATATATTTTCGGAATTCTAAACCAGGGGTCATTATTTTCTCCAGTTGCAGCCATTGTTATGTCAGTCTCCTCCAGAATAAGAACAATTTTCCATCTGTAACTTTGTAAATTATTTTCATCATGACACATTTCCGTGTTGCTATTATTCCTATATTTTGGTAAGATCCAGTCCAGACACTCTTTTTGTGAAATATGTAGATGAAAGGGGTACGATAATAGATGGAAGCGTATGTGAATTTCGACTACAGCAGGATTTTCGTAGGTAGGTGAAATTTTAAATTTCCCAAAGAGAAGATCCCAATTATAGATCTAGAGGTTTGTAACGAAATCATCATTGTAGGCGCCAACTACTTTCTACAAAATAAGGATTAATCGAAGCCTGGGCATAGAAAAAATTCTCAGATAATATCATATTTCATATGGAAGTTGTTTCTACCCTGGACTAGAGCAATTCTAACTGGAATCGTTGATGGCCTTCTGCACCTGCAAGTTCTTGTTCCGAGTAGTCTATAGATGACACGTACGGATCAGTCGTTACTATTGCTACTATCTATTTGCCGGAAAACACGTTCTACCAGGTCATCGCATTTTATCGGTTTTCTGATGAAGCAGTTTTCATCTAGGTTTCGAAATTCTTCCCTTATCGCATTATAATAAGCTTCAAAAGCTGTCATAAAACACACCTTTACTTGTTTGTCGATTCGTTTTACTTTCTCAACCAACTGAAAACCATTTAGTTTATCCATCCTAATATCGATCAATAGCAGTTCATAAGAATTTGGTTTATAATCTGCCAAAGCTTCTAATGGGTCAGTATAGAATTTTACAAATAACCCATTATCTTCTAAACAAGCTTTGAAAAAAAACGCAACGTCGTATTCATCATCTACTACAAGGATTCTTGGCTGATGTTGCTGATGACCTGAGTGTTTGATAATAGAAGCGCCTTTCAGGGAATAGACCCGCGAGTTTATCTGTTACAAGATTATTTGACTTTTTTTATCGATGTCTAGGAACTCTTTGTAGTAACGCTTCAGTCCCAAAGCTTGTTTGATGGCTTAAAACACTTTTGAATACCCCTGGATTCGTCATACCACACTTGTGCAGACTAAGTGAGTAGCAAGTCAAAGCAACTCAAGCATTTGAAGTCAAATCCTTCCAAGTGTTATGAGCCTGACTAGTAACCCCATATATATCGATTTGATCTCAAAAATCTAATTACGTTCATTCCAAAATAATCGCACTAAATTCGACAACTTGACATTTGGGATAGAGGAGGATTGGATGCCCGTTTGGCGATACTATCCCAGAATTTCCCCATATGACGCAACAACGTTAAATACAGCTCCTCAGGAGAATAAAATATGTCTAGAACATTCTCATGCTCAAGTTCTATTCTTGGCATAATTGAAGACATAGAAATCTGCAGAATAAGGTGTTCTGGTAACTACTATCGCCCACAGGCTGCTCACGGAATTGAGGACCTTGCCAAGTCTATTAGAGAAAAGGGCTTACTACAACCCATTATTGTACGTACTTGGGCGCAGGATGGTCAATCGCAGTTTCAGATAATCGCCGGAAATAGAAGATACCAAGCATGTAAGAGCTTAGGCTGGAAAAAAATTATTTCTCATATAGTTGAACTTGACGACAGAGAAGCCTTCGAATTGTCCCTAATCGAAAATATCCAGCGTAAAACATTGAGTCCTATTGAAGAAGCTAACGGATTTAAAGCCTATGTACAAGATTTCGGATGGGGAGGAATATCGGATTTAGCAAAAAGAATAGGCAAGAGTATAAGTTATGTAAATAAGCGTGTACGGCTTTTGAACCTACCTTCAGAAATACTCGAACGGATTTGTGATTCAGGAATAAATCCGTCTGTAGCGGAAGAATTAATTCCTATTAATGATGATCATCTCCAGAATAAGCTCGCAGAAATGATATTCAGCCAACGCTTATCATCGAGAAAAGCTCGAAAGTTAATAAAGGAATTTAATAATGGTCTTCCAGATTTAGAACTTCCTAGACTAGTAGATATTGATGAAAAGGCTCAACGCTCTTTTGACAAAGCCATAAGCGTTCTGAAAATCGCTACGAGCAAACTAGGGCCTATTGTCGAAAGCATGGAGGATAATTGGATAGTCTACGAGATTTTGATGCAGCATAGGTTTATACTACACTCGCAAATAGACCTATTGATTAAGCAAAAAAAGAAGATATAAATATAAAAATGCAAGAGAACGTGAAAGTTTGAATTTTTCGGCGCCGAAAAATTTTAGTAAGTTTCAAGCATGCAGGTATGATAGCTATAATTATCGATAGATAAACTGACAGAATTGTTACTAAAAGAGCAAACAGACATTATCCCGCATAGACATGCTATCCTGTCTAGTCAGAGCTATATTGAGATATGGTAGATTGCCAGATGTAAACGTTAATGCTCACCTTTGATGTATTTTCAAACCAACTAATGCAAAATGATCTGCTCCTTAGGCATACCGAATAGTAGTAAACTATACAAACTAGTAGTCTATTTAGAGGAAACACAAAAAATTTTTGAATTCACAAAAGACTATAATGCAAGTCACGGCAGAGACTATTCAGAGGTTTACTGCATCGATAGTGGCTATAACAATATCGGCGGCGGGAATCGCAGGAGTTATTGCAAAGTTCACCCAGAGGCTTAGAAAATGAGTTTGCATATGCCGAATTTCTGTTGAATACACTTTTGTAAAAGTCATTGATCGCACCAGCGTTCTCGTAGAACTCGTTCACAACAGGATCATACGCAGGGCTTTCGTTTGATAGCTTGCGATTCAAGTAAGTGAAAAGTCTGGTTATCATTTATTATAGACTCTCCTCTTAGCCAGAAATTTTCTTATCTAACGTTTCATAATGTGATTTACTTATCTTCCCCTGGTCAACTGATTCCGTGACCTGCATTCTTAGTATGTTTAGTAGGTTTAAGCATTTAGTTCTATTATTTTTTAATTTTTCATACGTTTCTTTGATTCTTCTATCCCAAGTACGATGACGAAATCTTTGTAATACTTTTTCATAGATTTTACGATATCGTAGAACAAAATACACTATAAAACCGATGGCGATGAGTGTTACAGTTATTACAAAAGATAGTTCGGTCCAAAAAAGGAGCGAAAAAACGAACATAAGGTGTTTTTGTTGAAACTCCCCTTGTAATGGCGGTAATGACTTTACTGCTGCTACAACTAGAGCTATTTATAATATTGCGAAAGTTACGGCTACTTTATTTAGTCGGGATTCAATATAGAATTTTTGAATATTTCTCTATAACTATTCCGGCCACTATCCACGCGATACCTATTTTTGCCAGCTGAGTTCATTCTCTGCAAGAATTCGGTGAAAGGTTTTTTATCGGTAGCGAAAGCATCGGGCGATATTCTTCTGTTAGTAGATGCTCACCTTGAGTTCGGACAAGGTTTGGGTTCTATGCTAATGAATGCTCTAGACCTCCATGAACAGACCCTAATTACTCCTTGCATTACGGTGCTTGGTGATGATAGTAGTAGAGGGTGTGGCTTTAAATGGGCCAATCTAGCTACGGAAGTCTATTGGCTGTAACTGTTGTATGACGGTAGAAAAAAAGGCATTCAATGAGGTTTTGGGGCTCCCGTGTGAGCCTTCTGTCCGAGTAGGCCACGAGCATCGGAGAATATAGTAGCTGGAAAAATGACCCCAGGTCTAAGTATAATCATACCATGTCTTAACGAAGCTAACTCACTTGAGAAAATGGTCCCAAATATTCAATCTACAGTAGGATTAGACGATTATGAAATAATCGTGATAAACAGTGGTGGGACCGAGACATCACTAGTAAGAAAGCTTTCAATGGTCCGTGTATACGATTCTCCGATTCGATTAGGAGCACCGCAAGCTAGGAACCTTGGCGCTAACAAATCAACTGGAGATAAGCTTGCATTCGCCGATGCCCATCTGCAGTTTAACGAAGGCTGGGGTACTAGAATTTTAAGGGATTTAGAGAATAACCAGTACGGTATAATCTCTCCACGTATCGTCATGATGAACAATAAAAAAGTGGGCGGTTGTGGCCTTCGGTGGAGCAATTTGGATATGTCCGTTGAATGGCTACCATGTGCAAAATCAGGAGTCCACGAGATCCCCTTCTCTGGCGGAGCGTGTATGGTAGTTCAAAAAAAAGTGTTTGACGAGATCGGTCAATTCGACTCTGACTTTAGATTTTGGGGTCTGGAAGATTCGGAAATATCTATTAGAGCATGGCTATTAGGGTATCGTGTGCTTTGCGATCCTTCAATAAATGTGGCTCATGAATTCAGAAGCTCGTTTCCTTATGAAGTTGAGTGGATTGACTTTGGTTACAATAAAATCAGACTCGCCTTTTCTCATTTCAGTTCGAAAAGATTAGCGAAATTTATACGTTCTTTGTCTCTTTCAGATCCAAAGGAACTTGTGGCAAGGGTTCTACAGGATAATGCTCTGGATAGAAGAGAAATGTTATTTAATAAGAGGTTACATAATGACGATTGGTTTTTTGAGAAGTTTCATATGAATGGATGGGATTGACAGAAAATAGGAGGATATATCTTACCTAGCGAATTCAGTTGTTGTCAGAGGATGGAACCGTGATTCATCTGTTGATAAATCAGAGTTGTGAGGTAAATTGGGGATTTTTGCCATCAAGGCCGATAATTAGGCACCTCTTTAAACTATCGAAATCGTTAAATACAATTATTCTGGCGGCCAAATTAACACTCCAACATTCTTCTTTGTACCATTGAATGGCTTAAACCCTTGGTCAACCCTTTCCTTTCGGGAATGCCAAATTAGATGTTGTCTCAAGTACTTTATCAAAGCCAAATCCAAAAGCAAAGGCTAATGATATATTATAAAGTATATTTCCAGTCAAATGAACTTATTGTTGAAAGCTAGAAAAGATGAGTAAGGCGATTATCGCGATTATTCCTATCCACAAATAATCATGATTGGAAAGTTTACCCGTATGACTCTCTGCACTTTCACCACCTTTTGTCATACGCGTTGACAGCTTGCTAAGAATCACCCCTATCAAAACTATCCAAAAATATGTTAGCGTAGTTAGATCCATAGTTTTGATAGGCCAATTAAAAGTCCAAGAAGTATTTTGTGATGTACCGTTTGGACGAACTGGACCAATCGTCTTTTTAACAATTTTAGTGTGATTAGTTGTGGTAATATTAGTAGACGAGATCGGTGGATTAGTTGTATTAATATTGGTAAACAAAATCGGTGGATTTTTAGGGTCAGTATAAAACGGATTTAATTGATATTTATTACTCATATTGCCTATTTCTAAATTATGTCTTGCTTTCACGTTCATTACATGGTCATCTACCTTAGGGTTAAGATTAGGTTTGCTCGCCACTTTAGCGACATTAGTGAATTGTGATCGTATGTCAAGATTGATCCAGGAGTACTCGATAAGGTAACGTCTTGAACTTTCATCGGGAGAACCTCGTATTAGATCCGTTTATGGGCTTAGGAACTACTGGAATAGCTGCGCTTAAGCTAAAAAGACAGATCATTAGAATAGAGATAAATCACGATAATCACCAAAAGGCAGAGGCGAATATCAAAACATTTTCTGGATAGGAAAGAATGACACTTCTTTGTAAATTTTGCTACCTACCCATTGACTTTAGTGAAGAGTAAGTTAGCATGACATACTAATGCTATCATCTTCCCAATTAGACCAGGCACCAACCATTGATCGAGGAGCAGTGCGTATTTTGGACAAGTTGATTTATATTCTAACGTTTAGTGAGAAGAGGAGGAACTTGTAACACCGGGTCCTGATGAACCCTTCTGAAAAATAGACTCAAATATATTAGTTAAAATTTCAATAATACGACGAACAAAATACCCAGTAAGAAAAGCAATTGCTGCATATATATATTGTAGAAAGCGTGGAGATACTTTAGTTAGATCTATTGTTAGACCGAAAAATCCTCCAGAAAATAATATAAAAAATATGATAATTGCGAAGGCTGGACCAATAAAAAGTCGTATAACATGAAAAGGAATGTATGCATTTTCGAAATCCTTCCTACCTATATGATAAGTAGTAACTCTCAGTACATAAACTGAGGCACCTATATAACCCCAAATTATTACAAATAATGGGATAATGGGCACGCCTGTTTGAGTGGCAGCAGCAGGGCTTGTCTTGTTGATTACAGATGTAGAAGGGGGGCTTGTCTTGTTGATTACAGATGTAGAAGGGGGGCTTGTCTTGTTGATTACAGATGGAGAAGGGATGGAGCTGGTTACAGAGGAAGTAGTAGAGTTTGTCGTGATGGTTACATTTTGCCTTGGAAGTCCCTGAAAGATATGAAAACCATTTAAGGTAATATCTGGAAGGGCTGGAGTTAAGAATGCTGATGCTATGGCCAGAATTAATGAAATAGTGACAGATATCCACAGGGCATGTGCACCACGCATTCTCCTTTTAATCTGAGTTGGCGTTGGTGTTGGAGTAGGAGTAGGCGTTGGTGTTGGAGTAGGAGTAGGCGTTGGTGTTGGAGTAGGAGTAGGCGTTGGTGTTGGAGTAGGAGTAGGCGTTGGTGTTGGAGTAGGAGGAGGGCCGACCCGGTAATCATGAACTTCTTTTTGTGTGCGGGTGCAAATACAACCTGGAAATTTACATTTACCCGGCTTATCCGGTTGATGTCGCCAGTATGAATGGCCGCATTCCGGCAGGTTGCACCGCAGAGTCAGACTCAACTAGAATTCACACATTCGTACTTGCATGTGACAAAAAATAATATTGGTCTTTTGCTATCAATATCAAAACTCTGTTCGTGCCTGGTGGATCGTTTCACAAAGTGTCTCAATCGTGGCCAGGGATGGTTGCCAGGTATTGCAGCATTTACTTGTTCTCCTACCAAAAGACTCAGTATATCCGAATCTTCGGTATTATGATATAGCAAAGTACCTAAACACCGTCCTCAGCATGATAATCCCCACAGACAAGCTACTTATATTTTTTAGAAGAAAATTCATGAATTTTGTCATTAGCATGGAGAGGAATCTCTGAACACGCTACAGTGATTAGTCATTTTAAAGACTAAATCTGCTTCGCTTCTTCATGTTATCTCATATCTATATCGCCGGCGTTATAGACATGATTTATGAGAACGATAATGCGCTACGACCCAAAAAGTATAGGCGAACAATTATGGTTGCCCGAATTAAATCGACCGTGAAGAACGGTTATAGTCCACTGTCATAAGCTTGAATCAATACAACTCCATCCGATTAAATGAACGAATGTGAAGAACGAAGTCGCTATGATTAGAAACGAGTATGTTCGGCAGCCATACTTTTCATTCAAAATAGTAGCATCTACTCTTTTGTAACATTCTTCAAATAAGCATTATCTTTGCTGCCAAGCGTGATGTAACTGTCCCTGACTAGATGTGGCAAACACTAATCGTGAGTCCGCATTACGACCGACTGCGGGATGATGAATTACATCAGTAATTATTATGAAAGGATAAGATCCTCCAACGTGTGTCTATCCACCAGCGAGGGGAGGCAGTGTAAGTCCTTTGCGTCTTGTGACTAAGAGGTTAATTTGTTCCTTTAGCCAGACCCTTGCAAATGAGGTAAACCGCCGCGAATAGAGGGAGTTTCAGAATGTTTTCTCTCACTCTGAAGGATTCACCATTAAGCCTGAAATTGAGTTGCAAAGAACCTTTCACTTTAACTTCCTCTTCCCTCCGTCCTAAAAGACAAGAATCATTTAAGGGTTCAAAGGATTCGAGATCATGACATCTCATCTTTGTTAGGCCGCTCTTGCTATTAATCGTACCTGGCATACGGAATATCCTATGAACATCCATTGTTACTTGGGGATCTATTCTAGCTCCCAAGGTTTTAGCCATCTTGCCTAGTTCTGACTTAAAGCCCTCATACCCTCCAGCACGCTGAACGACGTGATTTAGTTTAATTGCAGACGATTGATTTATTCCCAGCTTACCTGCTATTACTTTGCGCCAGCCGTAAGAAAGCCCACTCCTTGGAAACCTAATCAAAAAGTTGCCCCTGGAGTCAGCACTGCCTTTGCGAACGCCAATAGTCTCTGTTAGTAAACCCGTTCCTGTGATGTAATTTGATATATCTGACCTGGCTTCCGGTCCGAGAGGACAGAAGGACTTATCGAAGACAGCGATGTGAAAACCGTTGTTTCCTGAAAAATATACAGACACCGACTTTTCTTCCATGCCTAGGTCGTCCGTTAAAACTGCAATAACGCGTTTTACCTCTTTTTTTAACGCAGATATACACTTGTCGCAAGGGATGGATGTATAATCTAAAGTTCTACTTTTACAAGACTTACACACGTCCGATTTAGCAATCGAGACATCGTCACATTTTGTACAGATCGAGTACGAATGACTCGGTTCGCAGGGAAGTTGCAAATCCTTGGTATCAATGTCAAATATCAAATCCGCTCCCAACCACTGTTTTTCCTGCGTAGGAAAGGTAGGAAATCTGTAATAAGCATTGGAACAGTACACATCAGCAGGAACTTCGCGAACTAAAATGGGAAGAGATCACCGATATTTCTACACGATAGGTGTCTGATCATTCCCGATCCAAACGGCGTGTATCCGAATTCGTGTTGTTCTATGTGCTCCGGGCTTTCAACAAGCTTGCCATACTTGAAGTAATATTCTCTAAATGCACTCTTGACAAGTGCAACACTTTTCCCTGCTGATTTATTTTCACTGGTCGACTCGATGCACGTAGCGGCGATGGCGATGAAGATACCTGTTTGCCAGGGTCCATCCGTCTGCCAAACTGAATAGGATTCCTTATCCCGTTACATTTTTCTGTCGCAAAGCAGAGGCTTTGGGTAAGAAGTTTCTGGCAAGAAGGTACCGAATACCTGGTACCGCTCCCTCTAAGTCCTGCAAGATGCTCTACTTGGTATCGGGTAACTTTTTCATTATAATCAGGAGCATTTTGAAATAGCACTATTATTTCCTCTATACTTTTCCCTACTGCATGCATATTAAAATAAATATCAAAGTTCCGAGTTTAACTCCCGGTACATCATATTATTATATCAGAGTATCAGCGGAGGCGTTATGTCGAGTAAATCAGGTGGGCTAAACGATGAAGCCAAGTTTACGGTGCAGTAAGCTACTTCGACTTTATCCTGTTTGTTAGTAATTGGTGAATTAAGGCCACACGGATATGGAATAATATCAGAATAGTAGGGTTTACGGCTTGAATCAACTATGAAAGGGAGTTGATAACCGGCTGGATGATTTGCTGGCTTTAGGGGGAAAGAATTAATCCCTGCAAAGGTAAGCAGAAACGGGAAGAGTACTACAGATAAAAATTCTAACTGCAGACTATAAAGATGCTACAGCGGTATATAGAATATCTGAGAGCGGGAAAAGTACAGTAGATAACTAACTCAGTGCGGAGTTCGATAAAGATTGGTAGCGTCAGAAAACGACGACGTAGCGTGTAGCCTTCTAATTTCTAAAGTGAAATAATTTGATAGTTGACATTAATATTGTTCAGAAAAGCCGGTAGAGCCAGAAATAGCGATTATGCCTGATTCGGCTTGCCAATCTTACGGCTAGACTAAATTTACAAAAAGTGACGGCGGAGTACAGGACATCGAAGAAATGGGTACCAATGTTGGGCGCAAGAATGTCAGCAGGAATGGTGATAGACGACGGCAATAAAACAAGACCAAGTGATCGTGCGGTCTTCTTTGCTTACGGCGCAACCATCCCGTGAACAGTCCCATTTTTAACCGAGTGCTGTCATCGGTCTATCTGCTTCTTTGGGGTTTCTGGGTGCCCTTATTTCGCCGTCTCTTGGACGTGGCCTCCGCCTCTGGCAGGCTGAACATTCTAATAATTCGTGGGAACGCAGGGGGCGCCGGTGCCTCGCTCTTTTTTCTCATGCCCTTTGTCGGCGGTTCATGCTCTGCCTCTGCGGGAAGGCTGAACATCCTGACTATCCTTGGAGAAGGCTGAACTGCCGCGGTTATTTTCATCGGCTTTACCTTAGGCCTCTTGACCGGCTTAGATGGCCTCTCTGATGCGATGTTGAGTGTTGGTTCAGACTGTGGCGCTTTGGCGCGGACCTTCATCAGCTCAGCTCGATGAACGCGCTCTTGGGGCGTTTTCTGGCAATGTGTTTTGATACATTCTCTCAGCGCCTTAAGATCAAGGCCTATTTCGCGGGCCTTCTCTGCCGCACGTGCTGAAAGCACTTGGTCTGATATGAGGCATTGCAACAATTCGCACACTACGCTGCTCGGAGGAGTCGTGCTGTAGTTGCCGTAGTACACTCCCGCAGTTAAAGTCTTCTCGCGAGTGAATTTATTCTTGGAACTGGAATAACCCTCTGCCCTTACCCTGCAGGAATATACTCCAGCCGACGACGTGTTGAATGTGCCGGAATAGACACCTGCCATGGCTCGCTCTAGCTTGAGATTAAAGGAACTTGAATCGGGGTTCGTGATCTCCGCCCACACTGCGGCGTCGGCGGTGAGTGGAACGTCATACTCATTGAGTAAAGCTGTGAGTACGACCGCCGCGCCAGGCTTGAGCGAGTCCTGCTGCAAGCGGGCGTCAAATTGGAGATTCGAATACGCATGGGCCACAAGGCTGTAAGGCAGGGATTCGCCGGTGGAGCTGCTCCTTAAGGCGGCGACGAATTCCGCATTGCTTAGCAACTTCTTCAGCTCATCTTTACTCTTGAGCGCAAGGATCGCCTTCCATTTTCCGGCATGACTCCCAGAGGCATCCGCAACTAGCGCAGGCAAAGTCAAGCGGTAGAAGAGCACCTGCTTCCCGCTCACATACTTTATGTTAGGTCCAGGCGTGGAGGGCTTGATGATTTTTCCGGAAGGCGTTTCCAGGAAGAAATCCACGAGCTGTGGAAGCGGGCACAGCGTTATGATGTCGGCGTAGACGTCCCCTTCAATCAGGTCAAATGGGATCACATGTTTCGATCCGAAGAACAGAGAACCTTGCGGGTCAAGAATCACGTTCATATTGGTTACGCCCGCAAGCACTTGCACAAAATACTTCGTGAGATTGAAGGCTTGTTCCGCTGTGGAGATGCTACCAGTGATGATCAGATCGCCATGCGTGTTGGACGTGATTTGGTTCAGCACGGCAACGCTCACATCTTCCGGAAGTCCGAACCCGATGGCATAGGTCCGGTTGGTGATGGTTCCTGCAGGCAATTCGGCAACATACGGATGCACGTTCTCAATCCCGTCGGTCAGCACAACCATCGACTTGTTCGTATGAGTCGCAAGGCCTAGTTGCGTGGCCCCTTGGAGGATGCCTCCGCCGATACAGGTCATTCCCCGAGGATCAAGATCGGTCCCCGTCAATACAGGGGGAACTGCCCCCGCACTCACCGCCTGCATGGGAGCAGGTACGGCTATGAGGTCGTCGAAAGAAACCAGGGCTATCTCATCGTTCGGGAGCATAAGCGTGTTGAAGACGCTAACGGCGTTTTTCAGTAGCATGTTCTTGGTGCTCGAGCCGCCCGCTGGATCAGCCATGCTGCCGGAACGGTCTAGGACAAGCGCAACAGAGTTGTCTTCGCGAGGTACGGTCGTGGCGGTTAGCCCAACGTGAAAATCCCCGAGCGGATACTCTCCACCTTCGGTGGATGCATAGTAACCCTCCTGGTCGATGATGTACGCATGGATGTCCACGCTGCTATTGGAGATAGGGCCAGCGACTGCAGCAAACTGGACCCACACGTAGCCATAGAAAAAGTCGGCGCCTTCATCAGGGTCTGCGTGGAACTCTGTTCCCATACTCGTCAACGCAAAATTGCCGGTCGGCTGGCCGGTGATCCTGAAATGGACAGGGCGGCATCCTGTCACCTTGAACTTTACTGCCTTGTAGGAGGTGAGTCCCTCCGGAATATTGACGAATGCAAGAGTTCCGCCGGTCTCGTTGTTCAATTCGGGCAGGTCGGAGTCATACCAGGTGATCGCCTTGCTGTTGAGGACATCGGCCGGCGCTACGTCGACACCGAAATATCTGTCAGTAGAAGTCCGTCCAAATGTCGCCATTTTGTCGCTCAATCTGGTCAAGCCGCTAGCCGCGGGAGTGGAGTTGTCCGGCAGATATTGGGCAACAGCAGGATTCTTTTGCTCCCACACCGCCCAAAGCCTGTCGATATTACAGTGATGAAGGAAGAAAACCGGATCGTTGGGAGACGTGCCGGGCTGCATTGACCCGCCCACCCAACGATGGACGGCGTTGTGTATCTGTCTGGGCCCGACCCAGCCTTCCAGTGTATTTCGAAAACTGTTGGCACTGGCAGAGTTGCGGTTCCAGGGGCTGCTGTCGTAAGTGGTAATACTCAAAGCCGACTTGACGCTGTCGGGAGTAGGTAGTCCTGGGCCATCCCCGCCGAAGTGCCTTCTGAGAAATCCGAATCCCTCCTCATCGCAATTTAAAACCCAGCCGCTTGCCTGGGAAAAATCGCCGTTCGTGACTTTGTCGTTAGGATTCCCGGCTCCGTCGCCTCCCAGAAAATCGGTCGTAAATGGAAACCCAGGATCGGCCGCACTTTGATCTTTGGTCCAATCCCAGTACGGTAAAGTTAGGTTCGGATCTCCTGCGGCATTTTGAAGCTCTTGCTCGTAGAGCTTTAGCAACTCTCTATGCCAAGCCGGGAACGCCGGTCCTCTATGGGCAAGATTGGGTCCGTTGGGATCATTCGGACCCTGCATCATAACTTGATGATGTACCCAGACAAAGTCGTCGTAACGACTTACCAGTGTGGAACCAGGAGCTAACATGGGGGGGACCATCGCGATGTCATTGGCAATGGCAGCAGCGACATCCGGTCGAGAAATGAGCTGGCTTGGGTGAAGCGCAGGATTTTTCATAGCTAAAATCGCATTCTTGAGCTTCATCAAGGCGGTATTCGGTTTGTCAGCGGCGGATGCGTTGTTATATTCAGCAAAGAGCACTCTGAGGTTTCTTCGACATTTCATATCATCTCGCCTTCTGCAGCATCTCCTATAATATAGTATAAAAAGAAATCGTGAAATTACACGGGATGTTGTTTAGTAACATCAAGCGGTATTCTGGCTTTATTGAGTCAGGGTATCTTAATGGATTACGTGTTATTGGAGACTGAGTGCATGTTGCAACAGAGTTAGATAGTAAAGCTGTTTACACTGGTATTACCGTTACGGTGACGTCCGCCCGCTAATATTGCAATTCTTCTTGAAGTCTGCTCATGCAATTGAGTACAGTTCTTAGGTTCTCACTCTGTCACTCAGCTATTTTGTCCGATTCAGAGCGCTAATTTTTGCTTGGCGTTTGGCGTGACCAAAATATGCGCTCTTCACTTGTCATACCTCTTTCACGGCCCTACTTTAAACTTCGGATAGTCAAAAAAGTCTGGAAAGGTCCCACTTGCCAAGTGAATGTTCAATCTCGATACCATCCTGATTAGATATAATATTCTTCCTATCATGGTATTTTTGCTTCCTTGGAATAACTGTCAAATGTAACAGCATCACCCGTTTTTACATCAACAGTTACTAAAAGTAGCCTTGGTTGTTTTCCTTCAGAAGATGTCTTTATTGGAAAATATGCAAATCGTTCTAATGTTCGTTTAAGAGAAAATAAGACGAAGTGATTGTTGTCAGATCTGGGCATGTAATTTGGTTGGTCGAACATATCAAAGAATTTACCAGATGGTAAGTCTTAGCGAAGCAACGATGAGTCACGACACGCCCAACAAAAAGGCGGTATCGATACAAGAAATGGCTCATTCAGCGGATAGGGGGGAGTAGGTAATAGAATTTCTGTCATTATTTGGTATCTCTGAGCGATTAGACAAAAAGAACGGATTCAGAATCGATTCAACTCCAGTTCCAAAGTTTGTCTTTAATTATCATTCCTTTAGATTTAGGAGGAAAGTAGAGAATGTCAACGTTTTACTCACACATTTCCCAACTCTACAACAGTAGTGCTTGTTTCTTGCGCTCTAATAATTTGCCTCGGGGAGGTATTGATCCTGGTGCTGTTGTGCTTGTGGTCAACTTCCTGGTTTGAAGGTCAACTGTGCATACATCCATTGGGGACTTGGAACATGGGCCTGAGGAAACGTCATGGAATTCAATGCTTAGTAGTTTTGTTGTGACCACAACACGAAGGTAGCCATAATCGGCAAAATATCGTTCAAAAGTAACATCGTTTTTTGTGATGGGAGTTCGAATAGGAGTATTGCCACGGCCTTGTCTAATGGGCAGAGCGTTATGGCCTCCGCTGCCGGCAACAATGAACGGCATCTGCTGTTGACCGATCGCCCGAGTGTATCTTTGGTAATTGTGAGCATGTCCAGAGAGAACGACATGAGGAGAAAAATTTCCAGCATATTTGATAGCATCGTCAATATCGTGCAACATTCCAGAACTGCCGGAGTGAATCGAACCCGAGGTATATGGAGGATGATGCACAGCGAGTATGACTGCGCCCTTGAAGTTCTGGTCATGAAGTCGTTTAAGTTCTGACTTGAGAAAGTCCTTTTGTCTACCATCGATATTATATTTGCCTCCTTCGCTAGAGATAACGCCTGGATCTTCTAGTGTATTACTGTACAAGCCAATTATGGTAACCAGAGGCGCTGTTAAAGTAAAGTAAACGCCGGGTTGGGTCATTGTTGTTCTTGCCAATCCTCCTGCTTCAGGTGCTCGTCGTGTGTTATCGTCACAAAAATGTTTCCGGAATGCCGCAAGAGATGTCTCGGGATCATCCTGATAGGTAAGCCCATCATGGTTTCCCGGTATAGCAAAGATAGGTGCGTTATAATTTCTGAACGGCTCATAGAATTGATCATAATAATATTCATTTTCACCAAAATTGTAGATCACATCACCAAGATGGAACAAGAATGACGGAGAGTCAGCAGGGTCTAGTTCGTTAAAGTCCCCAACCATTTTATCGGTGACTGCCGCCTCGTTTTCCAACCCAGCAGTTGAAAATTTCGCCCCGGTGTCTCCTACCGAATGAAAAACAATTCGGCCGGTTTTCTCAATTTCTTGCACTAATTCTCCTCCCAGAATATCTTGGAGATACATTAGTGGGGGGCTGACTCTTGGGTCAGGGACTCTCTGTATAAGCGTTCGAAAACCCCGTTGTTTATAACGAAATTCGTCGGAGTTTGGATCTTTGAAATTGACTTCGCCCGGAATGTGTTTGGGCTCTCCGAAGTAGTATTTGTTTTGTGGATCGGAACTGGATGAAGGTGAACCTTTTCCTTTCGAAGATTCTCCCTTACCATGTAGTTTAACCTTAGCCCTAGAACCTCTGCCACTCATTTTATTTGGACCCTACCACTAAGTCAAATTGCATTCATTTATGATCATAGATCCAAAATTTAAGGATGATCCTGTCGTTCAGTGTTTGGTGGAGTAAATTCAGAGTCATAAGAGGTCAGCGGAGCGGCTGCAACAGCCAGATTAACAGGTGAAATAAGTAATATCGCTCTTACTAATACTACTATAATTTAGAAACATAGATTTAATAAGCATCAGTTACAGGGAAACACCAGAGTGCATGTTGCAAGAGTTAGATAGTAAGGTTGTTTACACTAGTAGTACCGTTACGATAATGATATTACATACGCCCGCTAATATTGCAATTCTTCTTGAAGTCTGCTCATGTAGTTGAATACAGTGCTTTAGGCTCTGTAGACTCCATCAGGCTCGCTTTGTCACTTTACTATTTTGTCAGTTAGCTACCTTGTCCGCTAACGTCGGTTGATGTTCTAGGCTCCAGTAAACAAAAGCCGGCAGAAGCAGAATTTCGGTGGCCTCCATCGAATGGCTAGGTCCGATACTTCTAGAGAGATAACGCAACCACACGGTTGGAGACCGCCGGTGCTGAGCGTCCAGACGTCACCTGGCGGAAGATTGGTCTGTGTTGTACTGCTTGCTGGTGTTAGGGAACCAGAAGGAGCGGCAAATGGTAAAAGAGAAATGCTAAAAGCCCCAAAGTTCTCGTCGCGAGCAAAGAAGTGACCGCTTAGGCTGGTGCCAACGTCGATATGAAGCCTAAGACTCCGCGAGACTCTCTCATTTTTGCAGGTTCTTGTGCGAAATCGAAATCAAAACAGTCACATATACTTTCTAAATTATAAGAGCTCATGCGAGAAATCGTCCACTATAATTTGGGCGAATAATAACTTGCACATCTCGAAACATCAATCTGTATTCAGTTGTAAGCATGAATTGATCTGAGGATCATGGCAAGAATTCAACTATGAAAGATGCTGCTGGAAGTCACCGAAATACTATTGGGATACTTTGGCGAGGTTATGGGTCCGACGATGATATTTTACTTGACAGAGGACCTTAAAACCAAGTTTACTTAATCGGCGGAGGATTTACGTCGGATTCTCGTCCAAATAGTATATACCTTGGGTTAAACCTAATTCCTGTGGCAGGTGGAGTGTTCTTTAAGACTGAATAGCCGACTCCACAGTATAGATTATTCCTAGGGGTTGCTTGACGAGCAGTCACGAAGTCACCCCATCTGTTAATTGCAGCATTACTCTGTTCTGAATACCATACCACAAAGTCACCTAATATGCCAACTGCATGGCTAGCGAAATATAGATTTCCACCCCATCCAAGGGAAATTCCAATCTCTTGGTTGCCATTAGTCGCAAGACAAGGATAAGCGAATGCGTGATTGGGATTCCATATCTGCCATTGATTTGTAACTGTCCAATTGGAAGTATCAATTTGAACAACTTGTACGTGCGGATGAGGGAAGCCACCACCCCTAGCTGCTGTCCAAGCAAACCAGACCTCGCTCGGTGGACCAGGAAAGAATCCACCTCCAAAGCGTCGTGCTGTTCCTATGACAGCACTACCCGGAAACCCACTCATAAAGTTGAGCCAATCAGTTCCATCAGGACAGGAGGATGAATAATCACTATTCGGCCAACTGTTGATATCGATATCTCGCCAGGAATATTGACCTGAATTTTCCTGCCAATTGAAGATACGCATTCGGCTCGTATTGACATGGCCCGCCCAGAACACAGCATCGGTTGTATCTTGACATATGTGTCCCCCATACGCTGTACTCGAATCTGAAGGGTTGGTAAAGTTTATGGTGATAGTTCCACCCTGCTGTATCTCTGCGAGCGAAATTCTCAATATGAGCAAGCCCGTTCCCACCGCGTCAGCGCTTACGTATAGAGAATTCGATCCGATTGACATGTCTGGATAATCCATTGTTGTGTTTCCAAGGTTAAACAATCCTGACGTTAGGTCCCAATATGTCCATGCTGTTCCTCCTGAGCTCACAACATCGGCTGTACTTGCAGATGCAACACGAAGTTTGTTGATTCCTTGTAAACAACTGCCCCCAGGAGTAGCACCTCCAGTACCACAAAATTGCATCAACCAAATGAATCGATCTATCTGTGGTGCATACTGGATGACCTGATCACAACATAAACCATTATCCAGTAGATTTCCGGCAGAATCGCGTGTTGGACCACTAGGAAAAATTGTAGTAGGGTTAAGTGAAGTAAAGTGCTTGCCACCATCTGTGGAGAGTGCAGCGAAGACGTTGCCAGATATCAAGACTACGTCTCCGTTCATTGCACCGCTCATATCAGGTGGAGTGGCCGTAACTGCTACGCCCAAGGGGCTATCTTGACCGAATACTACGGGATTTCCAGCACCACCAGCTGGTGGCAAACCAGCCGAGTCTAATTTCATCTCATTTGGCGAGCATCCTTGAACAGTAGGTGCATAAGATCCTCTCATAGGTCCTACCGGAACAATAGGGACCCTATCTTCATTTCCTCCCACTTCGCCTTTAATCTCAATAGGTGGAAATTTTGCGCCAGAAACGATATTAGCATTTGCAGAAGCCTTAGAACTCTCGGCCGAACCGTGAACTGGGGGTGGAGTTGGTGTACAAGGGATGTGTTCGCAAATAGGTTTGGGGCCCTCCACCGGGCAACATTCTTCGATGCGTTTGTTAAGCTCACGCAGGCGATCAACTTCTACAGCAGCGGCTGCGTGTGCTGTCTTGTAAAGGTCCACAATCAGATTCAAGTATTCACGGATTGATTTCTGAAGGTCGGTCTGATAATGGGCTTCATTTAATGATTCACATGTCTGTTTAGAGATCTGTTCGAGCGAGCAAGCAATCACCCCCAACTGGGTCAGTATTTGTGTGAGCACCTCCGTCTGAACAGCATTCTGCGCGAGAGCTGTATGCGCAGCCTGCGTAGAATGGTCTATTTTTTTGAGGTACTCGCCCATACGTTGCAGTTCTTTGAGAAGCTTATCTTCGCTCAAAGTCATATGTAACCTCATAAAACAACTATTATTAAAAGATGCTTATCACGCGCCGTCACCTGAGGTTTGAAGTATATCGCAATAGTCCTCCACGTTTAGACTATAGTACATCACGAACCGCTAATATGGTTCGAAGTTGGCCCACCGTGAAGCCTCACTTTCGAAGGATTTTCACTTCTTCGCTCAGCTAGCCCATTCTATTGTCACTCCGAACTTTTCACCCAGCTTCTTCTCAGCTTCAACCCATGCATAGGTTAATGCCTTTTCAAAGCCGAGCTAGTTGATTTTGAGCATGCAATTAGTACAAAGATAATGGTGTTCGCCTACGAGTCTGAGCCTAGTAGAATTAGTAATAGCAGTACTACAGGCCTGGCACATCAGTATATACCTAGGTGCTTGCTTTGTATTGAAGACGAGGTTGTTGATAGGTGGTGATCGTCCGGTCATGATATGCTACCCACTGCCCACTTATAGCCCCGATGGCATTATAGTCTGTCAACCTCCTTTTTGGAAACAGGACGGCGATAGTATTATCCCCTATATCAGTTAACTCGCCTAAATGCCTCGATTTTGCGTCTATTATGATATCTTGATTCATAATTTCTCGTCCGTGTTTCATTATGAGGGTCCATTACAATGGAAAAGTGATGATTTGTATCAGTAGGTTACATTAAATGAGCTTCTGCAACACCCTTACAGAGAAGATATACAGCTGCGAACAGCGGTAGTTTCAGGGTCTCTTCTCTTATTTTAAAAGATTCACCTTTAAGCCTGAAGTCGAGTCGAGGGGACTTTACTTTCACTTTAACGTCTACATCTCTGCCTCCAAGAAGGCAAGAATCATTTAGTGGATCGAAAGATTCTAGATCGATACATCTCATCTTTATCAGACCACTCTTACTATTTAACGTACCCGGCATACGGAATATTCTATGGACATCCATAGTTACTTGTGGGTCTATCTTGACTCCCATCGTTTTTGTGATCTTGCCAAGCTCTGACTTAAAGTATTCGTATCCCCCAGCGCGCTTAACTATGTGGTTTAATTTAACAACAGACGATTGATCTATCCCTAGCTTACGAGCCACTAATCTTCGCCAACCGTAAGAAAGTCCGCTCTTTGGAATCTTGATCAGGAAATCTTGCCCAGAGCCGGCCCTCCCCTTGCGAACCCCGACACTCTCTGTCATTAGATTAGCCCCCATAAGGTAACTAGCTAAGTCAGCCCTAGCTTCAGGGCCAAGATTACGAAAGGACTTGTCTGAAACACAAAGGTGGAATCCGTTATTTCCCGAAAAATACATGGAAACCGATTTTTCATCCATACCTAGTTCGTCTGTCAAAACAGCTAGCAGGTGTTGCACTTCTTTTTTTAAAGAATTAATGCACTTGTTGCAAGGAATAGAGGCCTGATCAAAGGTTCCGCTCCCACAAGATTCGCACATGTCCGATTTAATTGTAGAGACACCCTTACAATTTGTACAAATAAAGTATGAATGACTTGGCTCACACGGAAGATGTAAATCCTTTGCATCAATATCGAATATCAGATCCGCTCCAGACCACTGTTTTTCCTGCATAGGAAAGGTAGGAAATTGGTAATAAGCATTGGAGCAGTATACATCGGCGGGAACTTCACGAATTAAAATTGCAAGAAGATCACGAATATTTCTAAACGCTAAATGCCTGATCATTCCGTATCCAAACGGAGCGTATCCAAATTCGTGTCGTTCTATATGCTCTGGGTTTTCAACAAGCTTGCTGTGATTGAAGTAATATTCTCTAAACGCACTCTTGACAAGTGCGACACTTTTCTCCCTTGATTTATTTTCACTAATCAAGTTGACCGTAGCGGTGATGCTGACGATGATATCTCTGTACTAGGCTTTCCTCGTCTGCCAAACTGAACAGGATTTCTTATCCCGTTACATTCTTCTGTTGCAAAGCAGAGGCTTTGAGTAAGAAGTTTCTGACATGATGGAACTGAATACTTTGTACCGCTTCCTCTAAGTCCTGCAAGATGCTCTACTTGGTATCGGGTAACTTTTTCGTTAAAATCAGGAGCATTTTGAAACAGCACTATTATCTCTTCGATACTTTTTCCAATTGCAAGCATGTAGGTCGCAAGCATCAATCTTGCGGAGTGTGGAAGGTTTTCACCTTTGTTCATTACTTCCAACGCGTGCTTTATGCAAGGGGGGTATTCTTGTGTCCTGTATCTTCGATATTGATAATATTGCGGTGCGAATCTTGTACTTAATTCACTCACCTTGGTTTTGATTGCTTCAGGAAGGGTGGGAAGAGTCATCGATTTAACTCTACGATATATCAGCTCACTGAGTTCGTTTCTGATGAGTCTTACCGTCTCGTCAGCATCGAGATAAACAAAGCCCTTATGAACCAACCTGTTAATCAGCTTCCATTCCTGCTCGTGGAAATGAGAGGCACGCATCAGATAGTCTGTGACTTTGACTTTGAAAAACCGTTCATCATCTTCACTTATACCAACATTTATCCCGAATAACTCTTCAAATATGCCTGATAACAACAAGCGCTTCTTCTGTTCATTTCTTTCTCTTCTGAGGTCTTCGGTAAGAAATTTCTCTGCTCTCATCGCCTCAAGAAGCGCGTGTTTTCTGAACACAGGCTCCATTCCTAATGATTTAACCATCATAAGGGTCACCAAAAAAGTAAGTATTTCAAGATCATGTCTGTCCAACTTTTCATCCGGCAGTCCCATTGCGACCTCCCTCTCTAGCCTATCCGCTGCCCTTTCGATGATATGCTTCATTTCGGGCCGGTTAAATTCTTGAAAATCAAAGTGTGTTTCTCTAACGTAGTCTGAGGCCTCTTTCAGAAAAGGATACTTTGCTAGATCAGCAGTCCCGATTTTTATTGACAATAGTTGGCGACAGTAAAGGCTATGGCATACTAGCATAAAAATTAAGGTGGATCGCAGAATTCTTAAATCTTAGAGGATTGGCTCAGAGTTATATCAAATGAATCTTCAAGTGGGTTTTCATGTTTCTATCGCTGGAGGAATTTCAAACGCTGTCGATAATGCCTTGAACCTAAAGTGTAGTGCGTTCCAAATTTTTAGTCGGAATCCGAGAGGCTGGGCCGCCAAACCACTTGAAGAAGACGACGTGAAGACCTTCAGAACAAAATTGGTCAAAAGTTCAATCAGACGCGACTCAGTAATAGTACACATGCCGTACCTTCCTAATTTGTCAGCTCCTGATGGAGAGCTATACACAAAATCAGTTGACACTCTCACAGGTGAGGTGAAAAGATGTGTTGCATTAGGTATACCCTCTCTCGTGATCCATTTAGGCAGTCACCTTGGGAAGGGAACCACAGTGGGCATAAATCAACTTGTTAAAGCTTGCGACTACGCTCTTCACAATTATGATAAGCTCTCAAATTCGGCAGATGGAGATGGCTCAAAACCAATGAGCAAAAAAAACAGTGCTCCAGTTCGGATATTGCTTGAGAATATGGCAGGTCAGAAAAATAGCATTGGCAGCAAGTTCGAGGAAATTAGGGATCTCTTGGATGCACTAAAAGGGAAAGGATCTTTTGGCGTATGCCTGGATACATGCCACTTGTTCGTGGCAGGTTACGACTTGCGAAAACAAAAGGACGTCGACAGTGTGTTGGACCACTTCGATTCGGTGGTGGGCCTAAAAGAGATCAAGGCGCTACATCTAAATGACTCAAAAACCGATCTGAACTCCAAAACCGATCGACACGAACACATAGGTCTTGGCAAGATAGGAAAAGTAGGCTTTGCCGCAATACTCAAGAACAAGTCAGTGAGAACCGTACCGATGATAATGGAAACCCCTATCGATGATCGTAGGGCTAATTCAGAGAATTTAAAAATTGTACTGGGGCTTGCTGGAAAAAAGCGGAATTGACCGGTTTGCAACTGATTAAATTCTGCAATTCCTAGCGAGGCAGACCTTGATTCCTTTAAATAGCATTTCCGTCCTACTCAGTTGACCTTTTACATATATCGATATTCGTTTTCAAAGTAATCTCTTCTTCTCTCAACATATACAGACAACGAATTTAAGACCTGATATCTACGAACTTTATGCAGATACTTCAATGACCCATTACGAACTTATTATGAAACTCGCCCTTGAAAGAGGATTCTACTTTCCAAGTTGTGAAATTTACGGGGACGCACCCGCAGGCTTTTGGGAATATGGGCCGACTGGTGTCGGCCTCAAAAACAAATTCATCGAGCTTTGGAGAAGGGAGCTTGTAAGGCGTGATGGAATGCTCGAAATTGATGGTTCTCAAATTATGAGTAAGAGTGTGTTTGTGGCCTCGGGTCATATCGGTAACTTCACGGATCCCGTCATAAAATGCACAAAATGCAACTCGACATTTAGAGCTGATAGATACATCTCAGAGAAGACTGGGTTGGACGTACCTGAGAGGATGTCTAATGACGAAATGGAGGAGCTTGTGAAGAAGCACAAACTGAGATGTCAAAATTGTGGTGGTGAACTAGGCAAAGTGAGTAGATTCAACATGATGTTTAGGATCGGGATAGGACCCAACGCAGAAGAGGCGTATCTAAGGCCCGAAACATGCCAGACAATATTTGTAGATTTTGCACGACTTTTCAAGATTATGAGGGGAAGGCTTCCATTAGGTATTGCCCAAATCGGCAAAAGCTTTAGAAATGAAATC
>AF_2010_repII_A1DRAFT_10000002_pt1 | contig 49233 bp, 53 predicted proteins | sample AmaForreplicIIA1_FD_9195 | JGI IMG/M metagenome (IMG submission 9195)
GTATCTATTTTCTCGTTTACCTTGACCCAGTTATTATTTACGGCCGCATCTATCCAAATCTCAAGCTTTACCGCTGCACCGTTCTGTATGTCGTAGCAACAGAATTTGTAACCGAACCATTTGCCAAACGCAAGCGTTGAACCTGTTGGCAATGCTTTCCATGAAGTTGTTGCATAATTTGGATGGCCAGATTCTTTTTGAAATCTTGACTGTAGATTATAACCGATGTTGCCCTTATAGCTGCTCCCTTCACAACTGTACGATGTGCTGTGCCTACCAGAACGAGCATACCATACAAGTGAGTGCCCGCTTGTCAGCCATACGGAATTAAGCCGGATGTATGCAGTTATCTCGACGTTTCGAAAGTCGTTAGCTGCCTGCATATATCCTCTCTTTAGATTCGTATCCCAGGATTGACTACAAGCATTGTGACTATAGCCTGTGCTTGTTGCTATGTAGAATCTATTTTGTGCCTGTCCTGATTTTTGTACCTTGATGGAACCGTCTGCATTCTTTGACATCTCTGTCGTTGCAATTTCAGTTGTCAAGCGAGGGTCTTTCTTCACGACAAAAGTATCGGGATTGAAATACCAGGATTCGCCTCCTGTCTTAGAGCCATAAAGCATTTTCACACCAAATTTATCTTGACCTGTTGTTGGTGGTGCTACTGGTGGTATTGGTGTTGTTGGAGCAGCAGGAGGGGTCGGTGTTGGAGCAGGAGGAGAAGGAGGGGAAACGGTTGCCGAGCCGTAAACTGCGACGTCTGTGATGGCAGCCCAATCGTTCACGGTATTACCATTCACCGTAATGATAACGTGTTGGGCAACTATTGTCTGCGTCGTAGAGGTATATTTTTCAAGTTGTGCCGTCGTGCCGCTGCTGGTCAGGTTCAAGACGGACGGATTTGTTGTTGCACTCGCTGCTTTGAAGTTTAGAGAGAAAGTGTATTTTCGCTGATCACCTTTGTACCAAGCGATGCGAATCTCATTGATAGTTACATCACTCACTCCTAGGTCAAGGTTAAGCCAACTTCCTTTACCGAAGCAGCTCCATCTCGTATTTGGATTTCCATCCAGTACGTTTTGGGGAAGATTGCCATCGTTGCCGCTTGCCGTGACGGCTTGAATCTTTAGTTTACTTGTTGATGTTGTAGTACTCAAACTATTACGGCATCACGTTTAGTGACGTTATGGGATGTATCTCTGCCCAATTTTGGTGCCCGTGATCCAACACATACGAGCCTGTGACATTAACGTGTTCGCCAACATATGGAATCCTAAGATCCGCGCCATGAAAGCCGATACATGCACCTAGCGCGCTTTTCTGTGTAACTGGCAGCTTTTCGCAAATAGGCTCTAACACAAGATTGCCGCCTTGGAGTCTGACATTGGCCTCGTTAATCAACCCTGCATATTTTTCGTCTAGCTTGAGCTGAATATGATAGTCGCCATCCTTTTCGCCCCTGATCGATGTTACGATACCGCTAACGCTTTTGCATTTACTGATGACCTGCAGCCTCGTAGGATTATAGACATGTTTCCAAAGTGTCGCGTCGCATTTGCTGTTGTTGTTGCTGTTGGAAGCCGGGTCTGTCTGTTTGTTGAAATAAGCCGATGACGCGGGAAACAAAATAGACAGGAAGCTCAGTATCGCGATAGCGAGAAGAGTACCGCTAACCAACTACACTAGTCTACCTCAAATTCTTCGACATGTTCCTCAAAGCCCCTCGACATAATCGCCTTTGCGTGGCTATCTACCACGCGTTTTATTTTGTGCGTCTTGGCATCTGAGACTATCCAGACCTTCACGCCTTTCTCTTTTTGTATGGATTTAGCATTCTGTTTACGAAAGGATTTCTTTTATCGTGAAAAGGACTGTGAATCCTTGAATACATTGTATACCTCTGTTTTAACGCCGCTTTAGTAGCCGCCTTAGTAGTCCCGCTTATTTTGGGGGTCCTTTTGGAAGAAGATCTCGCCATAGCGGTTTTATCGGCGTCGTATTATTATTAACAATCATATCATGACGCATATTACTAGATGGTTATGGCGCTCAGATACATGTGATTGCCAGATTTATACATTAGTAGATACTGACCTGCCGCCAGACCAGCAAGTAGAGACAGCGGTAGAGATAGCCCCCAACACGGTGGAAGGCCATGAGAAAGGCACGGTAAGATGCGAGGCTCACACAAGTCATACCGACCCTCATGAACATCACAAAGTCGTATATAATGAGTGTAAGACAAAGAACAAGGCCCACGGTCATCTAAATGATGGCGAGGGCGTCATCACGTGGCATTGGACAGGACAATCGCCTAATCGTGTGCTGCATGTCAAGTCCTCAGAGGCCAAAGCATCCAAGGGCGGCAAGGGCAAGATACAAAAAGATGTAGACGACGATTTAGGCGCCGGTAAGGTTCTCATCGATTAAATTTGGTCGTCCAGGTCAAATCGATTATAGCGGGCGGCTACGCGAACGGGATCGCGACCACCGCTGGCACTACTACATACATGCGTCTAGGCGCGACGCCTGTGAATAACTCCAACGAAGCCGTTACCAAGAATATATTTAGGACAGCCGGCACCTTCTCGAATCTCTACATTAGGCTAAGCGCTAACACCTGCAGCGCAGGCACAGTCTACACGGTGAGACAGAACGGCGCGATACCAAGCGGCGCCCAGACCGTAACGATCCCCGCTGGACTTACAGGGGAGTTCGAAGATACAACTAACAGCAACGCCGTAGTAGCTGGCGATACATGGACCGTGCAGATAGCGCCGGGGGGCGGCTCAACTGGAACTAATACCATTACCGTCGCGCGCGTCTTGTTTACAGACTCCAATACAGCGAATACGACAACTAGGCTCGTAGCAAGCAGCGATTCTAATTTCACCGCGGCGTCTTCTACTTACTATCTCCCATTGCAGGGTTCGTTTAGTGCTACAGGCAATACCATCGAATCCCACGCGCAACACGTCCAACAAAAGGCGGGGACTATGAAGAACCTATCTGCGAACATCAGCGCAAATACCAGAACTGATACGCTCACATTTCAAAGCAGGCTAAACGGGAGCAACGGGACCATGTCGGTATCTTTCACATCGCTTCAGACCGGCATTAAGGAAGACACTTTGAACTCGGACAGCGTCTCAGCTGGGGACAAATACAATCTCTCACTAGTTACAGGGACAGATGGCGCTCACTCCATGACGATGAGGACGACGGCGCTCGATTACGTTAGCACAGGCGGTTTTATGCAATGCGCGCTGGGTTCGCTCAATGACACTACTAACAGCTATGCTAGTACGGCTCCAAGATTCGCGGCTTTGGCAGGAACGCTCCACACGGCCGGAGTAGTTGAGATAAACGGACAGATGCCAACGCGCCAATTACTAACGTTTAGCAATCTGAGTATAGGAATACATACCAATACTGCAGCCGCGGCGGGTACGCTCAGATTCAGAATAGACGCTGGCAACGGTAACCAGGTTGTCCCGGTGGGGGCAGGTCTGACCGGCTGGTTTAGCGATACGACCAACCAGGATCCAGTACTGGCTAGCGACGAGGTAAACTATTCATTCGTGGCAGGGGACATCAGCACAACTTCAATTATACATATGAGTTGCTGGGCCACTACGACGGCGGCGCCAACCCCGCCGACACCGCCAGCACCGCAGCCATCACCGGCCGGCGTAGGCAGAAGAAGAGGCAGCCACGGACGCACAATCATCTATAATCCTTCTGCGGGCAGGATGCGCAGTCGCTTTCGTTGATAGCATAACGGATTAGTTTCGACGTCATGGAAAGACGGGCACTTTTTTTCCCGTAACAGCTTTAGCTTTTGAATGAGTCATGATCTAGAATAAAATGTCGCCTGTACATGTTAGCACCATCATTGCCATCATCGGTATTGTCACGGTGGCTATAGTGACCATTATCGTGTTGCCCTTACCTTCAACTCTGACGACGCTGATTCCACAATGTCAAAAGACGTTCGACAGTCTAGAAGGCTACGATTGGCCTGCAGCTCATAGCGTATGTCATAACAATCCCTCAAATCCACAACCTGATAGCAAATGACAAACGCCTTTAACGTTATTTTTTTTGCAGTAATTGCATTTAGCGTTATTTTCACGGTCGTCGTATTATCATATCGTAGTGGAAATAGCATTAGCCTAGGGACCGCACCGCAACAAGGAAAAGTATCTTGTGTTACCGTTCGTGTCAATTCGCAAGAAGCTTTTGACAACCATCAGACCGAGACAGATTGTACTCAAGGGAAATGAGATGAGATGAGATGAGATGAGAGACACATTAACATTAAGGCAATTCCTCGCTCAGTTTAAGATGCAGATAATAGCCGACATTGAGAACTGCGCCGCAACTGAGAAAGACGGTGGAAAGAACGGTGATGTTGGATATATGAAGGTAAATATTGGTATGCTTTTAGCGGTCAAGAAAGTTGAGCAATACCTACTACAGCACTACCCTACACTACTAAGGGAGCACGAAGTCTATAGACCAAGTATTAAGGAAGAGGAAGCAGTAGAAGAAGCGAGTAAAGATTAAAAATTAAGTGATGGTCTGAGTCGGTTCAAATCCTAATTCTTTAGTCAATTCTTCGTGAGTCATTTCGCCCTCTAGAGCTTCTGCTTCTTCTTTTTCATGGCGGCGCCGGCCTCCTCCTCTTCTATGCTTTTCTTTCTGACTGATTAATATTTTATTTACAGATTGCGAGAGCGGGGCGTACAATGCGGCGACTTTAGTTTCTTGTTTTACCTCTGTCGCCTTAATCTTGGCGCCGCATCCAGGACAAAATAGGATGGTGCCGTTTTCTTGTGAAATGTAATGACGATGGCAGATAGGACATGAAGGTGGAAGCGTTCTAACTGGAGATGGAAATAGCGCGATTGATATCTCGTTCCTCTCCCTTATCGCCTGGGCTACTCCTGAATGCTCATAGTCGATGTAATTGTCGCGATCTCGATGGTAATTATAGTAGCTCATTCAGGTCACGGCGTAAAAGCCTTACAAGTACAACCGGCGACATCACACGATCTTGGGTTGTATGTCTTTTCTCTAGTTACAGGATGCTTTACTGCCGAATGACCGCACATAGCGCAGGCTGAAGGACCTGTATGAATAGCGGATGGGCCTTTAGGCATTCACTACTATCTATGGTGGTGGCGTTGGTGGTGCCTCTTCTTGAACTACTCGCGTGAAACCGTCTCTGCCAGCACCACAAGAGCCACAACTGCCGCCGAATGGCCGCGATGCCTCATTACTTTCGCCTTTATTCACTAGCTCTAATTCTCTGCTTGCGTCTGTAAATTCATATTGTGCGCCGCATTCGCATTTGTATACGAAGCTTTCTTGACTCATATATTATTGGTAGTTTAAACACGGGCCTTATTAGTAGTATCTTATCGCTAGTCAGTCAGGTATCCTTGAACCCATAAGTACCGTCGCGCTCTATTATAGAGTCTGCGCCGAGAAAGTCTGTTTGCCAACCGCAGCGAGTGCACACAAAGCTGCGAAGAGTCGAAGCCCGCTCACGAAAGCTTTCTTTCCATGGCTTCATTTCGCCATGACAGAACAGGCAACAAAGGAGCATCATCTTCTATCTTCTAAAATCGTACAGATTGCAGGCCAAACGAAGGGCATCAAAGGAGTCGCTTTGTATCACCGACTTATCTAACAATCCGTTAACTTCTTTTGCTGTTCTCATCTGAGTTATCAATTTATCATATTGTGGCCTTATTCTTAAGCAGCCGCTATTAACGAACGATTGAAGCGTTGCCAACATTCGTTTACCTTCTGGGCCAAAGCCTATTGGAATAATTCGCATCCTATCACTTATCCTGACTTTGTCATGCTTTGCTTGCGTAATTACTTTTTCGTATTCAGGCTCTTCATTAATTGCAATCTTCAGCGCCTTAATTATTGCCGGCGAAGCTGCGTCTACATATATTTTCACCGGCTGATATTTCACTATAAATTCGAAGACACGCTCGACGATATAATTGAAGTCAGGTCTGACGAGCTCTTCAGATTCGAGGACGGAAACGATATCGTCGATAAGGGCAGCCACGACGATTCCAAAGTTTGAAGATCCAAATCCGGGATCGATTCCAATAGACACGCTACTACCATGTATTGTTGAAATATCTGGGTCGTAATCCTGTATGGCGGCCTGGAGCTTGTCATGTAGAAAAACGTTCCCTGTACCGTACCCGTAGCGCAGATTATATTCGCGCTCAAAAGATGGGAAGTGCTTGGCTTCTTCGATCTCGTCCTGTTCGTAAATCTTGCCAACGCCGATTGTATATGGTAGAAATACTTTATGGTACCTACTTTCTACGTCGCTTTCAATCCTATCGAACATTCCGCCGGGATTATTAGGCGTAGAACAAAGGATTATCTGCGGATCCGATTTAGGAATATAGCCATGTGATACGTCTAATGCTTCTTGCTGCTGGTCTATTCTAAAGAAGTCGGCTTCGTCTAGGAAAATAAATTTCATGTTTGTAAATCCTCTGAAGGCATTCATGTGATTTGATGGGAATGCTTGAATGATGATATTGTTATCCAGCATTACGGTCGTCTCTTTAGCTTCCCATACCGTGTAGACGCCGATGTTTGCTAGAATCTGTTTCAATCGCTTTATCAGGTCTATAGCGGTATCAATTCGCGGGCCGGTGATTACTCCAATCTGCGCGTCTTTTAGGAGACGTTGTTTTAGCGATGGCGACGCTAGAACTAACCAGAGAATATATCGTAACATGAATTCTGTAACGCCAAGACCGCGGGCTTTCTTTATCCAGACGTATTTATGATTCTGTAATGTGTCAAACAGATTTATTTCGTAATCATGAATTGGTTTGGGGACGCCGTCTTTTTCTGGTAGTCCTATGAAGTGATTGAAGCAACAGCTGCGTTTCTTTGACTGATCGTTAGCACACCAAAATAATTCAGGAAACCCCATCCGTAGGGCCGGATGGTTTCTTATAGAGTAGATCGGGCCGCGTTGATTCATCCCTTTGATCCAATCGTAAAAGATCGGTTTGCCTGTTAACGTCCCGGTCGAGTCCGTCAGCTTGAAGGGCATACTTTGTAAACATTACACCCTCTACTGATATTTTAAGAAGCGATAAATTTAGTTCGGCGTCGGTTCTGACTGCTTCTGTTACCTCGCGATGCGATGCGTTGGGATCGTCTAGCACTCTTCTTAGCTGCATCTTGTCTTCTAGGAATCTTGATTTTGCTATGTATATTTCTGATAGTATGTCGTCTTGGCGCGCCTTGAGCAGCTCTTCCTTTATCTTCCACATTATTTTGCTGATGTGCTGCTGTGCTACTCTTAGTGATATTCCTAATTCGGATGCAATCTCTTTTGTGGGCGTGCCTTTGACCACTAGCTTGAGGATCTGATTATCTAACCATTGTGTGTGCGCTATGGATCTGCCGCCCAATTTCGAAGATGGTAGAAGATGATATTACGATGAGAAGTAACTAATTAATCCATCTGGCTCTCTAGCCATTCCTGGTATTCGTCAGGACAGGATTCTTTCCATTCTTGGTACGCCTCGGGATCGACACATTTGGCGCAGTCACAAATACTCTCGTCACAAGGCTCGTCTTCCGCGCCGCATGACCAGCATGGTCTCATTTTGTTTCAGGGCGGCCCTGATATTGGCCTATACCTGTTCGCGTCGTAGTCCTGCTTATTGTCGTAAAAGGTAATGATATCAGGCCTCCCAGTTGGGGCCGTTTCGATCAGGACTCTAACGTCCGGCGTGCAATATGGGCATAGGTGATGCGTCTTATCGGCGCCTCGCGCCGGACGCGGATCCTTCACTATGAGGACGTCAAATTGGCCAGGGTCATACGGTCGGCCGCACCTTGTGCAGGGTCTGACTTTCCTTGGTCTTCCGGGCATCAATTCACCGGCTATGCCGCAGACATCGCTTTTACGACTTTATGGACAATGCATGAAAGTAATGAAAGTAATGAAAGTAATGAAAATAGCGACAGTAATGACAGTACGACATGTACCGGCGAAACTATTTTTAACTCAGCTAGACGTAGAAGGCTGCCCCTATGTACGCACACTACACAGAATGGAAGACCATCAGGCTCAGCAGGGAGACTTATGACAAACTTAGCAGGCTGACGGTCAGGCTTGCGGATTGCCGTTGCGAGTGCGGAGGAGCCTTCGCAAGAAAAAGAGGTAAAAGATGGATTTTCTGCAGGCGCTGCGCCCACATATATGGCCGCATGACACAACGATGCATACTAGCCGATAGGGCGCGAGAAGTTATGAGCCAACTATAACGGCCATTGTGTGTGTGCCAGAGTCCTGCCGCCCAAGGAACGTGATAGAAGATAATATTACGATGAGAAGTAAGTAACTAACTAACGGTCCTTGTCGCTGCCGAAACTTGACTCTGAAAGTTTAGGAGATACTCTATCGCGTCTTGTGGCTATGCAATCGTCCATTCTGCCACGCTTTCGCCACTCTGCGAATTTTATCCAGTATTGCAGCGCCAGTAAAGCGCGCGAGAATTTTGTCTGCGCTTCTAGCAGTTTGGCGGATCTATCGCCAACTTGCTCTCGTGTTAAATGTCGTTCTCTTCCTTCTAGCGTAGCGATTGGGTGCCATACTGCGGCTGAATGTTTGCCATGGTCTTCTCTTCTTCCTTGAGTGCGCCACCATGATGGATAGTCTTGTGCCCATTTCTTATCGCTGTATGGTTCTTGGATTTCCGCGAGAGTTTCAATTGTTTCTGCTAATGCATCGACGGCCCTTGCGGCGTCTTTGTCCCATTCCATGTCTTTTTCGGGATAATGTTCGACGTTGTCTAGTGTGCGTTCGAGATTGTGGCCCCATTTTTGTACCGCTTCCGCTAGTCTGCTAGTTGCGGACCAGAAATGACCCTTAAAGGATTCCCATGGCTGCGGCGTCTTTTCTACATTTGATAATTTTAAGGGGATGGACCAACCTTTCGTTTTAGCGATCTCTATTAATTTATTTTTCTCGTTTCTTGCGAGGTTGTGTCTTCTATCAGATTCGTCTTCTGCCTCTTGGCATTTTATTATCGTGCTTATGAGCTCGTCGCGGGATGCGGATTCTGGATCGGGAAGAACTGGGATCGGTTTGAACTTACCTAAGGTAAGTTCAGGACCAAAGTCGTAGTCCTCAATTAAACTTTCAGCGACGCCGGCCGTATTGCCGCGCGCCGTCTCGTATTTAAAGCGTGAATCTAAACATCTATAGATATACGGCATACCAGAAAGACAGCGCATCTGTCTTAATTCCTGACAGATATGGGCGGCTATTGTTCCAATTGGCCTCGGATAGCTGCCGTTTAAAGCCTTGTTTTCTAGTAGTTCGGCCCATCGAATAATTCGCTCTTTTTTGATTGTTTTAAATTCTTGTTCTTCTTGGCGAATATCTTGCTTTATTGCTAAAATCTTTTGGTCGCAGAAGGCATCGGAATATAATTCCCGGACGTTTTCGGTCATTTTTGGCTTAAACGGGTAACGAAATATTTTGTGAATATATGATAACTAATATTTAAAATTAAAAATAATTGGCGCACTTTTTTGCCTCAGATATGTTTATTACAAAGCGGAATTTTTCGACGCCGAAAATACTTGACATATAGTTATTTCTAATGTTTTTGAGAAACCGGTGAGCTGTTGGGATTTAGGTATGACGAGTACTACTACTGTTCGCGCTGCGCCAAGACCATAAAGAAGACCGACAAGGACAAGATCTCAACGAGCTATACGCATAGGATTTCGTGTGCCGTATGTCATACCCAGCTCAGAACCCGCGGCAATTGTTTTGGAAAGAAGTTTAAACGATTGTTGAAAAGGATCTAGACGTCGCCGTATACTCCGAGATATTTATTATAACTCATCTCGGTCATGCAATCTTTGCAGATACTAAATTTGCACGGCTGCGTCTTGCACCTTATGCAAATGAAGTTTGCTGCTTCCTCTGCTTCTTTTTTTTCCTTTATCTTTTCAATCGTCTCTTGAATCTCCTGTTGGCGCCGGGAATGTTCTTGGCGTTGTCGGTCTATCTCTGCTGAAATAAAATCGTCGTCGGGCATCTTTTTTACGACCACTTGGTCCCTTGGCGCCGAAAGCGATTCGCCCCGCTGCGATTGTATCTTTCGCTGCTGCCTTCAGAGAATTTAAAGTCGGTGGCCTTTCTATATCCGTGCGGATCCGGATAAGGATTCATCGTTTCCGGATCCATTTCTGGCAATTTGATGACCGGCTCGCTTGGATAGTAATACTGCTTTACTAGAGTCCAGTAATCGTCGTGCGATATCGGCTCCTCTATTCTTCGCTCTAGCTTTTCCTGGTATTCCTTTATTCGCTTTGTTATCCTTCTAGCTTCGCCAGAATTGAATAGCGCCACCATGTCGATTTGACCTAAAAAAATATTCACTATCCACTAGTGAACTAATAGTTTAGTTAGTATCGCTTTGGCACCTTGCCGGTCATGCGCTTCACGTATGCCTCGCGAGCTTTTCTAAATTTCGGCTTGACACTTACCATGCAATGACAGTCGGGGCAATACGGTCCTCTTCCTTTGATCGTTACGGCGTCTTTTGCCCTTAGCCAACGACCCTCTTTTCTGCAATAACAGTCGCCATTTTTGTAACTGTAATGGAACCCTGGATAATATTCTGCGCCGGTCATTTCATCATCATCATATTTTTTCCTTTTTTCTTCCTGCTGCTGCTGCTAATCTAAGATCACAGTCTGTTCTATGCGCTCTGCCGAGACAATTGCCCTGTCTTTATCACACTTATCACACCAAAAGCGTGCTGCGCTGCCGTCCATCCATCGCGTCGCTATGGTCTCGGGCCGAACGTGCACATTGTGGCCACAAGTAAGCCTGATTCTATCGACCTTTATCTTTTCTAGTTTTAGCGGTGGTGGTGTCGTCGTCATCTCGTGGCAGCCTCAAGCAGTTCTTGTTCTACGAATTTGTCGGGCATATCTCGGCCCAGGTTCGCAGCTGAAAGCGATATGAGTCTGAGTCTGTATCTTTCTTCGAGCATTGTTTTTCTCCATCTGTCCTTGTGGTAGGCGTATTTCGTGTTGTGGCCTTTTTCGCCCAGAATCTCGACTGCTAATTTTGCGGCGCCGCCGAAGAATTCCCCGTAGCAATCTACGATGAACGGTCTTCGCCGGTCTGCCATTTGGAACGACTTTTCTAATTCGACATTCTTGAAACCCAGATCGACCATTGTCTGAAATATCCTCCATTTTGCTTCCTGATGAGCTGGATATTCGTTACCGGTTGTTGGCATCGTTGGAGGCCTGCTGCTCCTTTTTTTGTTGCTGTCGGCGTTGTCCTCGTCGTTCATTCCCTTTGACGGTGTTGCTCGCAGAGAGCGCCAACGAAGGAAGTATTTCCCTCAGCTTCTCTAGGTACCGGTTTCCCTTTTCCGTTATCGAGAAATGTGCTGGTACGGGCGACAAAAACCCGAGTCTGGCTAGATCCTGCACTATTCGCAATGTCTGATGATAATTTAGCTCAATCCTATACGAAATTGAATGCAGACTCGAATCCCCTAGTGTTGTTGCCTCTAGGACGTCACGATGCAATTCTTCTCTGCTCCTCCTGGTGCTGCTGTCGCTGTTCTTCTTTACCATCTTCTTTTTCGTTCGGCGGTCGATTTCGATTCCAATATCGTGGAAGTTCTAGCAAAGCATTAACAACCATCTCGCGCTCTGATTTGAGTTCCTTGACGTCGTGGTTTAGCTCAATCTCTGCGCGCCTAAAGACCATGCGCAAAGTGGGACTCGGACCAAGCGCGTTCCTCTCTGCCAATTCTTTTTTTTCGTCAGCTATATGTTTGAGTTCGTGTTGTTTTGTTGCAACGTATCTGTCAAGCTTTTCGACGTCTTTCTGAAGTGTCTCAGCTGATGGAACGGGCTTCCAGTTGTAATAGCCGGAGTAATACATCAAACCGGGGAAGCCTTGGTACCACGCCCTAGCGCCTCTAAGCATCTTAGATCCTTTTGGCATCTCTGCGTGCTCAGGCTCTCAAACGACCGCCGCGGCGGTACTTTTCCCGTTCGCTTAGGTATTGATTGCGGCATATTTCCGAGCAGAAACGAAGCTCATTTTCAACGTCGACGACGTAGTGCAGCGAGGTAAGCGTGTGATGACAGTTATTGCAAAAGTCCGCCAATGTGCTACGTTTCTCCTTGCTCTGGCTCTGGCTGCTCGCCTTTTGGATAGCCCACTTCTAGTTTCTTGGCGATCTGCTGGATTAGCCAAATCAAAGAAGTTTGGTCTCGCTTTATCTCGCCGATTTCATGCTGCATCTCGATTAGCTTGTCTGATTGTAGTACTTGTACGTCTCGGGGCTGCGAGGCTGCTACATTTGGCTCCGGCTCTTGTTGTTGTGGCGGCGGCGTTAAGGTCGTCTGCTTTCTGGCCGGACAGACTTTGGAATGTTCTATCCATTCTTGGCCCGGACCCTGGATCGTGAAAGCGTTCCACTTGACGCCATTGTGAAACATCGTAATCTTTTGGCCGCATCCTTTGTAGAATCTGCCGCTTCTAGTGTTATCATCGCAAGTGGTCTCAAATTGATCTCCTGCCTGAGAAGGACGTCTCCCGCTCACTTCCGTTCTCCTCCAGTTATGCGCACGAGTTTTATAGCTTTAAGGCCGTCGTGCTCGATTCTAATCTCTTGCCTGTACATCGCTGCCCGCTGCACGATGTCGTTAAAATCCCAAGGCTTCATTCTTATCTCGCCGGGCTTTGGCATCAACTTGGTCGCTTCTACCAGATTTTTCTTTGCCGCGATTTCTTTGAACTCGTCCCGTTCCGTCCTCACTACCTCAAAATCCTTCCGCAAATCCTCGACTTCAGAGATTTTCATCATCACGAATCCCGGAGGCGGACCCCCATCGCTGGCGGAGCCTTTTTTTTTGAGCTCTTCTAGTTGGTCGGACAGCTCACGGTTTTCGTCCTCTAGTTCATGGCGTTCCCTGAGAATTTTTTCCTTGTCAGCCAACGCCGCCTCAAGCTGCTTGGTAAGCTCCATTTTTTCGTCGTCCTCTTTTATCGTGACGGCCTTTACCGTTTGCACAGGCACTTCGGCCCTCCAGACCATTTCTTTCCCAGAGGAGCCCATACTTGCCATGACTTCGGTCTCGATCTTTGATTCGCTTCTAGCGTTCTGTGTCTCCTCTATGATATTTTCTTCAGTAACATTCGTTGGGGTTTTTGTTGTAATTTCTTCAACTTCTTGCTCTACGTTTGAAGGACTTTGTTCGTGAAGATTATTAGCGTCATCCAGTCCAGTACTGGACGGTCGTGCTTCCTGCTTTGGCCTTTGTTTTTCGGTTATCATCTTGAGTTTATAATAAACCCCCGACCTGCTGTAACCCAATTTCTTCAAGGTGAGCTTGTAAACGTCATAGAGAACCTCTTGTCCAATTCCATAGACGGTCGCCTGTTCCCTTATCTGCGCGATAATATGCTCTGCCTCATTATGAAGCAGCTTGACTAGTTTCTCGATATTTTCGACTAATTCCTTTGGAATTTTTTTCTCTATTATGAAAAGATCGAGATTTTCCTGTGCCTTTATCTGATCCTCCGTGCTGATTTCCTCGTGCTCAGCCAATTTCGTCATCCCTCGGCAAATCGCCGTGATTTCTTCGTAATCTTTGCATGAATTCTTCCGATCCATTGTAGAATTTTCCGTCTAAGATTTGCGCAGCCGAATAATTGCAGCCCACGTTTTGCCAGACTTCCTTATCTATCCAGTTTAGGGCGCCTTGGTTTGTGTGAAAATCCTTCCAATCTTTCACTATCTCAACCATCGCGGCGGTCAATCGCCTAAGTTTTCCTTGAGATTCCTGTAGGTCGTGTTTGTTATCTACGACGTTGTGCCATACCATCGCGGCCCTTTGCAGCTTGAACATGAGTAGAAAATTTTCCTCTTTTAGATTCCAGACAGAGATAGTCATCGTTGTTCTCCGCCGCTCCAGATATCAACCAGACATGGACAGTCCTCATGTGACCTTTTGTGCCGTCTCATTCCTTCCAGAAGATTAATAGCATCATTGATCGTCTCACTTATCTCGGCAGGGGTTAGCGTCCTGTCGGTAGTTGCTTGCTTAGTCGGCTGCTTCAACCTTTGGACCTCCTTTCCTCTGCCGCTGCTCTCTTTCTAAACTGCGACCGTTGTTGCAGCTGCTCCTCTTCTTTTGATGGCATCAATCCTCGTCTGCGCGCTTCTTCGATGATTATGAAGTTGGCTTCTTGCTTTCGTGTCCTACGGTCGGTTTCAGCCATCTTTGAGAGCACATGATAAACATCGCCTTTGAGTTCGATCGTGATCTCATCCTGTTCATCATACTCTTTGGTCATATTGTAGATAGGCTTTCGATCTATTACCTATTAAAACGAAAAGGTCAAAACATATAACCTAATATTGCTAAACTCGTAGTTGGTAGGTAGCTAGGACGTTGCTAGCTGGTAGTCAGAATGTCTTCAGCATGTGCAATAAATAACGGACTCGTCAAAAAAGGCGACGTGGTTGTAGACGGGCGGCCAAACAAAAGCTTAGAGGAGAGGTGATAAGTAGATAACATGTCGGCGGCGTCCCCCGCAAAAGATGCAGAAAAGGGAATAACCGTGAATATTTACAAACATCTTTATGAAAAGCTGAAAAAAAGAGGGTACGAAATAAAGGGCTACGTTAACGACGCGGTCGAAAAAGATCTCTGCTCAATAGAGTTCAGAGAAAAATTGAAGCCGTATTTGAGATTTGTATCCTCAGAAGGTAAGTCGATCTATATTAAAGACGACAAAATCAACCAAGTCGTGGAAGTCCAGGCAGCTATAAGGGAGCAGGGCAGACCGGAACTCCGATGTTTGCACGACGAAACGGATGGCTGCGTTCATGTTGCTTACTGTCTTAACTGCGGCGAAGTGGCACGGGCGTTAGCGAATCATTCGGTCTTTTAGGATCTCATGTTTTCGTGTTTGACGACCTCGGCGATCATAAACTCGATCTTTCTTGCCAATGAATCCATTAACTCGTTTATTCTTCTGCGATGTTCGAGTGATCTTTTTGTATAAGAGTTTGGTTCGCGGTAGTGAAGGTTCAGTTTGTGGTTTTTTGGATCATAAGTCAGATCACATTCCTTGAGTAAATACAGTTCTTGCTCTGTGAATTTTCCAGCGAAGAGTTGTCTAAGAAATTCCTTATTCATGCGAGCGGCCTTTTTCTAGACTTCTAGCCTTTATTTCAGATCTGTAAAGATGTCGTCATTTAACGTAACGAGCACCCTCTTTTTTCCGAGTGATCTGACTCTTTCCAGATCCTCCTTCGGTACCCTGATCACTTTAACGTCTTTCCCCATATCGCTAAGTCGGCTGATGAATTTCACCTGAGTCAATCCGGGCGCTCTTCTGTTCGTCATATCTATATTCGTGACATATAAGCTAGCTTACCAATATATTCATTTGCTATACACGAATTAGGGCAAACTATATCTATGACATGTCTCATCTATAGTTACATAATGAAAGAGAACGAACGAGTCTGCAATCTATGCGGCAAGAAGGACCCTCCAGTAAGAACAATTCTGATTCCTGGTATCAACGTATCCAAGAGACGGTACAAAAGATCCGACTATGTTTGCGACGATTGCTATAAGGCGAGGAGCAAGGGGTACGGCGCTCAGTACCGCCAAAAGATGAAAAGAAGTGATCAGATTCTTGAGATCCATAGACAGCAGCTAGACGTCCTCTACGAGCAGGCCTCTGCTCATAAGGACCTAGCCGATAAGGATCGAATCTATTATACTTGGGCAGACAACGAAAGGAGATGGCCGGAGAAGGGCGCACGGGCCAATTTCATTTGTGAAGTGTTCTGGCCATCGCTGTGGAATGCCGACCCGCTAGATATGGCTGACGAACATCTCGATAAGCATGGAGTGAAACCCGCTGAACGAAGGAGCGCAAGACCCATTTTAGTGCGATTCCTGTCGGATCCTGAGTACTTCGGTTTCCGGCAGCAGGCAGGGAGAGCTCAGGCGAGGAAGAAATTCCAAAATGCCATTTATGTCATAAACAAAGAACACAAGAATGAGGAAAAAATGGTTAGTGGAATTTGGCATGATCCGGATACAGGCGAGAGGATAAGAAACTGGTACCTGCTTAGCCGACAACAGGAATGTGACGAAAGGACATCGATTAGAGAAGCCAAGAAGCTCTCGATAGACGAGACAACGAAAGAGGAACAGACCGTGGTGAATTATCGGGTGAACAAGGAGATACAGGAAAGGAATGAGAAGAGCAGCGGCGAACCAGAAGCATAACGACGAGGACGGCGAAGCCCTCTACAAGAAAACCCTTGAAGAGGCAAGGACAGAGATTTCACGTTACATCGCCGATAATCCGAAGGGTCGCGGTCAATATCACAAGAAACAATGGGTAAAGAAGCTAGGGGAGATTCTCCAGCAACACTCTGGAGAGGTCTGGAGCGTCCCTAGGATAAGGGACATTTCGACGAGGCTTCAATACGACCTCAGAGGAGTTCATTCCGAGGCTACGATATGGAAGGCATGTGTTTCGATCAATCCAAGATGGCTTCGATGCAGACGGCGCAAAAAGATGGTAGATAGAACGGTAGTTAGAGCGGATGGATCGCCCTATAATTCACATGTCTTACTTTCTCACAAGAGGCAGACGGAGCGAAGAGAGCTATACTTTAGGATGCTGAATAATCTGACCAACAAGAGAAAAGAAGAGATTCATGATATATTTGGCAGGACGCAGGGCGGCTTGGACTTTCGCAAGAAATTGGCTGAAGAGACGAAAGAATTTATGCTGAACACAGCAAAACAAACGGGCGAGGGCTATCTCAATCGTACCCTTCATTATATGAGAACTCTAGCCTATATCGCGACGGCGTTCGGAGATATCCTATATGAAGAACGAGAACGGAGAGAAAGACAAGATGCAATGTTAGGCGCGTGACATTATTTACTTACTTACTTTGTTTTTTTTGCAGCCTTATCATATCCTGTTTGATCGATTCCATCTGGAGCCGTAGCTTATCAATCTCGGAGAGTTCTCTTGTGATCCTAACCTTTGCCTTGTGGCCGGTTTCATCTCCGTGCCTTTTCAAAGCCGCGAAGCCCTTTATAGTCGCGCCGCAGCCCAGACAATCGTAAATTTTATTTTTAACTTTAGCCATCGCCGCTGATAAACTAATCCTTCTTTTTTGTGATCGCCGCCACATCACGCTTTACCGATTCCACAGTATGCCATAACTGTGTCATCTCGTCAGCCTTAGCCGTCAGTTGCTGTACTTTTAATCCTAGTCTGTTTTCTTCGGATATAGTCAGGTTATCGATTGCCTTAGCATATTCATCTAATAGTTTCTGTTTTGATTTCTCGCTGTTTTTATCATAATAGAAATCATCTAATCTCACAGAGTGGCCCATTAACAACTCTTTGAAAATTGGATTAACATCTGCATTCATTAATGCGGTATTGAAAAATTTTCTAAACCCGTGAACTAAAGGAATTTCTTTTCTAAATCTCGCTCCCGAATTATCGCCGGTGTGCTCTTCGCTTCTCATACCACATTGCAATAATTTTCTTCTCAATGTGGTTATAATCGTCTCAACGGCTAGGGGCCTGGACTGTCTTGATTTGCGTTTATCATTTGGATCAAATTGCTCGCGTATCACAGGCGAATCCTCTGTTAATTTTTCGCCTGATCTCTCCCTGTAATCGAAATACGACTTTAAGACCTTCGTGCATTCGGGAGTGCAAAAAGTAGTATACTCTTCTGTATAGCCGCTATAAACGGTGACTCGATACAATTCAGAGCCGTTATAGTTGTTTATCAATTCTAAATCTCCTATCTTTAATTGAGTTAAAGCAGCTAGACGCATACCAGTACTTGCAAACAGCAAGATCATTGCTTTGATTCTCTCATCGCAGACACCTAGTAAATTGCCGATTTGCTCGCTAGTATATCCTTGATTTTTGTTCTTTCTTCCTCCGTTCTTTCTTTTCTCTTCGAATTGAATAAACCGTTTAATTTTATTTTTGTTAAGGTTTCGGTCGTTCATAATGTAAAAGTGATTTATTGCCACAAAGGTACATCTTATGTGTTGACGTGATAGATTTTTGCTCCTTAAAAATAACAGGTAATCTATTATCTTTTCTTCTATATGCGTGTTGTCCGTAAATAAAATATCGTCCGTCCCTACGAATTCAATAAATTTCTTCAGGTAATGACGATAGATTTTCTTGGTTGCTTCGGTCCTTATAGAATTTATAAAATTGCTGTAAGGTCTGGATTGCTCTAAAACTAGCGTTGACGTCGTCATATATGCTTGGTATATATATAACCTCATTGATAAACGTTGCTTATGTAACGTTTAGCAAGTGGTATACGCCACTTAAATAGTGTTAAACAGCCCTTTTTGTTAAGTGTCGCTATATATTATACAGGGATCACGTTCACCAAATTTATATAGAATCTAGCATATAGAAAATCTGGGCTTTAAGCCTAAAAAATGCTAGTTTTCTTCTGTAGAAGCTGCGGAAAGAAAGTCGAGTCTGAGAATTTCTATGTAGATAATAAAAACGGTACTGTATTGCTCAGGATAATTATAGACTCTGAGAATAACTCGTTTTGCAGCTTTTCGTGTGCACTAGAGTTCAGAAGTCATCGTCTATCGTAACCCTGACCTGCTTGTTTTTGAATTTCTTGATTGCGTCATGAAATCCTCTGGGAATCCAGATAATTTGGTTGGGGCCAGAATCGCTAATTTTACAAATAAATCGAAATTTGCTCATCGTTACGGAGGACATCAAGCTTATAGTATGCTAGTAAAGTATAAAGCTTACCTCTCTAGTATACTATAGTGATATGGGGTCGTCGCGGGGCTGCTGGGTGTCGTTCTTCTTGGGTTCATCAATCACTAGGAGATATTCATTCACCCAGAAGCCCGCGGCTCTCATACCATTCTTCTTTCCAGAAGAACAGTATACTATAGTAGCAAGGCATAAAGGAAGGTGAAACGCGATTAAAGATAGAGCGACTAGAATGATAATAGCAGCAGCCGTCGTCGCAATAGCAATTCAAGCGGCCTTAATATCTTCGGGACTGGTCGTTTTTGGTCAACAACAACAACAGCCATTGAGGACACATTGGATTAATGGAACCCTCGTGTTTGATAACGCGACTTCAGCCAAGATTTATCTTATCCAAAAAGACATTCAACGAGAAGAACAGGCTGTCAGGAATGCTTGTCTATTCCACAACGAAACTGCTATAGTCATCTGTCCTTCCTCCCCGTCACAGTTGTCCACGCCTCTTAATGTGACAACAAAAAGCAACGGCGGGGAGGTGAGATAAGAGATACAGGCCAGCAAAATAATAACCTTCGGCATAACCGCGACTTTAGCGTTATCGTTGATTGGTGCAGTTGTAGGAAATGCATACGCGATATTGTCCTATTGGTTCTTGTACCACGTAGAGCAGCCTAACGGGTACAACTACTTCCTGCTTTGCGTAGGATACTATTATCCAGGGGACAAGTACTTTAGACAAGTGAACTGCCAGCCCTCGCACGTTTCACCATACTACTATTGTAACCTGCTGATATGGGAGACCGACGGATACGGCCATTACTTCTGGGCGGCGAACAATGCCTGTGGATTTGTAGCACCAACTAAGCCGGGCGCAGATGTAGGACAGCCAATACAGGGAGCGATAGGACCTTCTACGAAAGTGACACACAACCAAAATCCCGGACAGCAAGGACAGAATCCTAAATAAAATAAGGAAAAATGACCACCCTCTATATTTTTTTGAAATCGGCTTTAACCGTAGGAACTGGCGTAATATTGGCGATGTTATTTTGGCAGATATGGCCGAAGATCGCAAACTTACCGTCATGATAACATCATGCGAAAAATGCGGTGAAATGCTAGGACAGCCCAAAAATGCGCGAGCATTGTGTTACGAATGTTTTAAGCTGTCCTCTTCCGTATTAAATGAGAGGAGGGGCCGCGAGTTTTTGGTTTCCTTCTCCTAGGAAACATGTTTTCTCGCGGCTCCCCCGTTTAATTAAGAAAAAAAGAAAAGGAAAATTATTTGGTATTCTTGTGCTGTTCTAGGTCAGACACTTTTTTCTTTACTTCGTCGATCTTGGCCTTTATCTTGTTCTTTATTTCGTCCGTTGTTGTTGAATGATGTTTATCTTTGTGATCGTCGCTGTTGTTGCTGCTGCTTGTACTTGGCTTGCTATCGGTCGTTGTCGTCGTTGCCGTCGGCTTCGTGTCCTTGCTGCTACTGCTTGGGGTTTTGGTGTCCGTTGCCGCTGCTGTTGTTTTTGTCGGCTGAGAAGGTGGCGAGGAATCGCTGCTTGTCGTTATCGGCGTCGCTGTTGTTGTTGCAGTTGGTGTTTTCGCTGATGTGTCACTACTGCCGCTGCCGCTATAATCTGCTGTGATCGCTACGTTTGCGGTCTGGCTTGCCGCGTTACTCTGGACATTATTTTCTACGAAAGCCCCGCCGTACTGTCCTGAATTGGTCGCGGTATTGGTGTTTGATTGCGATAATGACTGAACGACGTTACCGCTGTCTTTTATCGCTGCAAATGCCCCAAGCGGCAAAAGATACACGGCAAATACCGCAAGACCTACGCCCAAGATAATCAAATGACGACGACTGCTAAGCGCTTTTCTTACATCTTGCATATGCTTGCTTTCTTACTTTTACTATTCTATAAAAAGAGTGCTTTTAGACACCCGCGCAAGGCTTGCAAAGTCTGGCCTTTAATCGCCAGAGGTAGACTCCCTCTTCTTCTTCCATCCAAGCTTCGCAAGCAGGACATTGGAACCATTTTATCTTTGTATGGTCTTTGAATATAATGCTACTATTGCGGCGGCTGGTCATCTTATCTTTAGCAACCTCCTAAGGGTCTGATCGTACGTCTCAGATTTCTTTCCCATATCCTTTAATTTTTCAGCGATCTCCCTCGTTATCCGTATGTAAGTATACTCGCTCATACTATACGGTTTAGCATGCTACTATATAAGTATTGAAGCACCAATCACACCTAATGCCTATATAGTAGCGTTTAGTATGGTATAGTATGAACCAAAAGAAATTGATGGTTACAACAGGCGCAGCAATAACGATAGCAGCGCTCGGATTTTTGTTTATAGTACCGACGGAAACAGGGCTATCATTTGCCGCGACGACTCCGACGAACGATGGAAGCAATAATAATGACAAGGGGAATGGCGACGGCAGCGGCCAACAAAAGGCCGATCAGGGCCAGCAGGACCAACAACAGACACAAGGACAAGGACAACAAAAGACTCCAGTACGAGGAAGCCCTGAGAATCCAGACCAGTTTCCGCAACTACCAATACATCATCATCCCTGGTGGTGGAAGCCGATAGTCATAGTGCAGAATCACCACACGACCACGACAAAGACGGTACATGACAGGAACCTAACGATCACACAGCAAAATTGTATAGCAGGAGCGTTGCAGTTGGGCTTTAGCAGCAACGATACACAGAACAGAGCCAACGCAACTTATGCGGCGATCTTGGGGTGCTTCGGGCAGCAATGACGAAGCGCCAACAAAAAGCGTTTTTGAGGCTCCTTCGGAGGCTCAATAGCGCTCAATTCGAGCGAGCAGTAAGATCGATATGACGATGAGAATTTCGTATCTGTTCATTTGCAAAGTCTGCAGAAAAATATTTTCTTCGACGCGCAGAGGGGCCAAAGTGTGCTACGTCTGCGAAGCGTGGCTAACCAAAAAGGAGGCGGAGGTGAAAGAAAAAAATGGGTAAGAAATTGGGCGCAGCGTTCATCATATACGGCATACTGAACATGATTGCGTCTGTGGTCTTGCTGGTCTACATGCCATTCGTGGGAATCAGCGGCATAGTTTGGTCAATAATCTTGATCGCGGTAGGCTCGTGGATGAGAAGCAGCGCGAAGCGCAACGAACAACGTGATGAGCTGCTCAAACGAATAGCAGACAATACAGAAAAATCGTAGCGGTGGAAAGACTATATATTGAGAGGGCGGTGTCCGGTTCTCGGTTCATCAACTGACGGACACACGCACCCACTAGTTAGTCCCACAAACAAACAATAGTATAGCGTGTGCGCATTTCATGCAGAGGGCTAGATGTGGAAATAATATCTGCGAGGGGAATACCACCAGGGTTCGAGTTGTTTCTTCTAGCGTCCCGTTTGACGCCATCCCTCGCGCGCGCGCGCTCTTTTTTTTTATTTTTTTTAGTTATTTTAATTTAGTTTAGTTCTCTACTTTAGTTCGCACCTTTTCGCTTTCTTGTGTCGCAGCAGATAGTTCTCGGTAAGGACGGCGTTCGACAAATTTATCCGACCGCGCAAGGAGGGACGGAATTTTATCTCAATATGGATGACCCGTACAAAGTTGGGTCAGGCCACAATAACGATAGCGGTCAATTCAATATTTCATATGGTCATGGTTCGCAATTTCCTTTTACAAAGCATACCGAAGGCGGCCTGACTTTTTTCAATACTGAGGGCTCGCCGATTACGTATGCAAGTGGTTCAAAGCCTGGTCGTAGTACTAGATTGGATGTATATCCAGCTGGCGGCAAATGGAATAACAAGACGAAATATTCATGGAAATCAAATCCAGGCTTTCTTTATACGGCTGATTCAATCGGCTCCGGCGAGTTCACACTTTACGTAAGAACGCACGGTGACTTAGGCACACACCAGGCTTATGCCTGCAAAATTGGAGGAAGAGACGAGGACGATCTGCGCAGCTTGATAGAGATGGTGTATCCTACGGCTAGTCATTCAGATGTGCAAGTGAATATCAATTATGCCCACTTTCCTTATGTTAATGTAAAACCAAAGATTGTGAATGCGCCGCCGAAATTAGTGGAGGGCAAATGGATCGGTGTCAAGTGTGTCCATAAAATTGCAGCTGATAAAAAATCCGGCGATTGGGAATTATGGTATGATGATAGCCCGTTCGATGCTTCGGGCAAACCCGCGAATAACTGGAAGCTGGCAGCGACTTATCATGATGTGGGCGTCAAGCAGTATGGTAACGTACCGCTTACATGGAAGTGTCACAAGGATTTGGCCCGGATCGATGGATTCAAGAATGTAGATTTTACGCTTATTTCTGACAGGGAGATAACGACAACGGCGGCGGCCGAGCCCGTACCTGCTCCCACTCCTACTCCCCAACCGGAGCCGGAGCCCACACCGACACCGACACCGGAACCGACACCGGAACCATCGCCATCTGTAGGCGATGAAGAGGAGCGAGAACTAACCGTGTCGGCGGCAACGGCTAGCGGCGACGATGGGAATAAGCCTGCCAATACTTTGGATGGTAATTCGGCTACGCGCTGGTCCTGTCAAGGCAAGGGGAGCTATATCACATTTGAGCTATCTGCAACGTATCATGTCACCGACGTCGCTATTGCCTGGTATGAAGGCGACACACGCAGCAGCGATTTTGAAATTTCGCTAGGTCACGATAGCTCGACATTTTCGAGTGCGCTAGTTGGAAAAAGTTCTGGCACGACTACGCAGCCTGAGATATATCAGCTACTAAGTAAGTCGGCCGATGCTAAGTTTGTAAAGATTACCGTCAATGGGAATACAAGGAATGATTGGGCGAGTATTACTGAGGTAAAGATCTATGGGACTCCAGCGAGAGGAGGGGATGTCCCGGTGACACCAATGCCGCCGCCTGCTCCCACACCGGAGCCAGTACCGCCTACGACTACTACGGAGACATTAGACGCCTTTGGAGTTCAAAAAGTTTACGCGGATTTACCGGCGCCCTATCGTCAATGGCATCATACTAGCGTCGACGATCCTCTGTATTATGAACAAAAACCAAAGCTAGTATCAGGATCGGGATTAGAACAATGGTTGACTTTTCCCAAATTAACACAAGGGCGAATTGAGGTATTACCAATGCCGGGCCTAAAAGATTCAGATATTGAAACCTTTGATTATAGTAAAGTAATCAAAAAAGGATATCTCCATTTGCCACGCGACGATCCTAGCGGGAATGGTGATTGGGGAGATATTGAGATGACAATTGCTATTCGAAATGCCGTGCCTGGTTCGGGATCCTTCGAGTCGCATTTTGAATTCGTACGTGGAGGATTCAGACAAACAAATGATGAAACATTGTCCGGTAAAGACAAGGCAATCCCTGCGTCCTGTCAAGCCATGTCAATACATTCAAACATTTATCCAAAGCCCGGATCAGACCGTACTAAGTTTGAGAAAGACACACGGCATACACCGTGCTATACTGCTCACGATCCAGAATTTAAAAATGCACCATCAAAAGCAGGCATAGATCAAGTCAAAGGCTACATTTTCAAAACGGTATATCATAGAATAGCTGACCCTTCGCAAAATGGAGGCTATGCTATGAGGATGGAGCAATACGCAAGCACCGACGGATTAGAAGGCAAGAAATTTACAAGGATGTCGGAATTCGAAGACCGCGGCAAATGGGGCCCTTGTCGAAAAGCAGGATCGGCTAAACCATGTGGGTGTCCTGACGAGTATCCGATTCATAGCATGGATATCTGTTGTCCTGGAATTCGCATCGACTTTTTCAAATCATTTGAATTTGGAAAATTCAGCATAAGAAGCATAGACCCAAAGAAGAAATTAGCGGCGGTGTAAACTTAGAAAAATGGGAAGCGGCAGTTACTTCGTCGCGGCGTTAGATAATAACTCCGCGGCTAGAATGAATCAGAAGTGTAATACTATTGATACCGGGGCGGCTCTTGCGGCGCTAAGTTCAACGTATGCAGGCCAGATAGTCACGTCAACGACCACGGAAACTGGTTTCTCGGCAGATACGATGTATCAAAGAAATGCTGCAAATAATGCCTGGGTTGCAATCGAAAAGAAACATGATCATTCTGCGAACACCGATCCCGCTGGTGGATTATTTTCCGATATCCTCATAGCAAATATCAGCAAGCTTGTCGATCTCAATCAACCGTCGCCACACGCAGTCGATTTTAATAACACCGGGACGGGTGGCACTACTGGCGATGATATCTCTTCAGGCATTTGGCGCGTTAAACTTGATACTGGAACAGCCGCAAGTAATTACCGTCAGGCCGACAGAGGCACAGGAATAAAATTAGATTTTGGAAATAAAATAATGTGGCAGGCGAAATTAGAACAGCAGGCCGTCTCAAGCTCTATTCAGTCTCGAATGGGCGTACAGATGGAGCCAGCAAATTCGTCCCAAATTCCCTCAAACAAATGCCTGGGATTTGAGTTCTGCGATACTAACGGCGTCAACTATATGATTAGCTCCGGTGATGGGAGTAGCAGGTCGGTACTTAATTCCGGCGTGGCTTATGCCGGCGTTCATTCTGTGAAATTTCTCTATACGCCTACTGCGAACATAGTCGGGACGGTCGATAGTACTGTGGTAACAAAGGGCTCGAATCTGCCGAACTCGGGGGCCGTAGATCAGGATAAGACGACGAGGTTTGGCATATCGACGACAAATACCACGACAAAGACACTCTATGTTTACGCGTACAGAGTTGTAGGTTTGCCCAATGATACCGGGTGGCAATAATACGGCTTGACTATTTATCATAAATCCGTGTTAGTTTCGCACGACATCAACCCGGCAACACATCCTATCGATAAAGGCGTCGATGTGGTATGGAAAAGAAATCTTGACGGAATAGCTGCGACTCTTGTTTCTCAGGATAAAAAGATGATTAACAATCAATTATCAAAATTAAAATTAATTCAGGATTCGATCAGGTCGTGGCACACGTATAGGGATCTGCCGCCATATCCTAGAATGATGATATTAGATTCCGATGGCAAGATAGAAAGAGGCTGAGGCAAATTAGTCGCTACAAACGAGGACATAACCTTCTGGTTTTCGGGTGGTGCTGGTAATGGCGATCCTTCTCAGTCTATAGGCGGCGCTATTTCTACTACTCTGATAGGACAGATCCAGAGCGGAAGACTAGGCAATCTCTGGGATCCGGTGCCAAAGAGTGAAGCAGATGCCGGACTCAAAGAAGAATACAGAATGATTTATGTCATGAACGCAGATCCTACGGATTCAATAAAGCAGCTGAAATTATTTTTTGAAACAAAGAATTCAGATCAGGATGTCACAATATCGATTGGCCTAGATCCGCTCGGCAAGAACAGTAGCCCGGCGGTGTTAGCGAACGAAACAACCACTCCGAGCGGTGTCCAATTCTCTAGCCCTATGACTTATCAAGATGGGCTTACAATCGGCAAGCTGAAGGCGGGCGAATGGTTTCCCTTCTGGATTAAGCGTGGAATCAACGCTGGCGCTGTGCCTTTCTGGGCTGATGCTTATGTCTTACGTTGTGAAGGATTCCCGATAACTACGAACCTGACTGATTGGGGTTTTTCGAGTGCTGGTATATTTGGCTGCAAGTCTTCGGCTGCGAAATCAAATGTCTACAATATGGTAAACAGATTGGATGATTCGGTGCCGTTGCTTCTGTTTTTGACGACGGGAGACATGGCGTTAACGAAGATGCCTGACTGCTGGTACCATCTGACGAAGAAAATAAATAAATTCACAAAGGTGACGTTTGCGCTTACCGAATTAGACGAATCACCAGAGACTCGTAGCCTTATGAGTCATTACGGTATTCCGAATACATACTATTCGTTTGATATTCAGAACGTCCATTTTTTGGTAATGACTTCAGATATTGCTTATGATGCTAGCTCCGCTCAGTATACTTTTATAAAAAATGATTTAAGCGTAGCGTCGCAACGGGCCGATATTGATTGGATTGTCGTGAGCTTTAGCCAACCGTTTTATACCGCGGGCGGCGCCTCTGCTCCTCCGGGCAAGCCTACACCAACGCCGTTTGACGCTGCCAAGTTTAGGGATATCTATCATCCTATGTTTGACCAATATCAGGTCGATCTCGTCTTGCAGGGCCGCAACGAAAATTATCAAAGGACTTCACCGCTGTCATATAACGCCGCGAGTCCGGCTAATCCTACCGTAACGAATCCTGCAAAGAATAATTACATCGATCCTACGGGAGAGATATTCCTTATTATTGGCACCGGCGGCCACGCGTTGGACACAAAGACTTCGCTCGCATCGGCGCCGTCATATATTTTGAAAGCGGATAATATGCATTATGGCTATATGTGGCTGTCATTTTCATTGCAAAGCACGGTGCTTACAGGTACGTTCTACGATGTGAATAATATCTCGCTGGATTCTTTTTCCATTACGCGAACTGATGTGCAGACTTAGATCCAGAATGTTCCACAAAGATCCTGTGAGCTGTCATTGTGCCAACTGGTATCGTAGAGCGAAAGTACGCTGTTAGACCCGTCGAATGGATTAGATTCGTCGTCTGCTACTCTAAGGTAATCGTTATCGCCACCGCCGCCGTATTCAAACGATATACGATCGCCCGACTGTAATTTGTAATTATTATTCGTATTCTGGAATGTATAGAGCACCATATCATTATTTGAGGATGCTATCGTTGTGACATCTATCGTGCCCATTGTGACGCGGATGTTATCGCTAGCGTCGCGTATGCAACAAGTAGCCGTCCCCGATGGATTGCCTACTCTGCTTATGTAAAGATCCACTTGTTTGATTGCTTTGTTGTATAGACCCGAACTCGTGTTTACGACTCTCTCGGAGACTCTAATTCTGTCGCTTGCACCCAAATGTGTAGCATTCTTGATGTATTTAGCGACGGTGTACAACGCCGTCAGATTTGCGCCGGTTCCTCCGGTTCCTCCGGTGCCGGTACTGCCTGCTCCCGTCCATAAGTTGCCGCACCATTCTTTCGATGAATAAGTCGAGTAAGTGCCGCCGCCGCTTGCCTGATATCTGACGGAGATAGTATCGCCGTTGTCGATTACATCCTGGTTTTGTTCGTCGGCTCTGAGGTAGTTACTGCTATCACCGCCGCTGTACTCGATTAGGACTCTATCCCCTTGTTTCAGCGCGTAAGTATTGGCGGCATTGAGAAAAGTATACAATTTCATGGTTCCGGTGAGAGTGGTGATATCTATTCCCGTGCCGCCTATCGTTGCGACTATTGCATCGGCTGCATTTCTGATATTGCACACGACGTTGCCAGTCGGTGATCCGCCTGTTGAAAGCCATGCGTCGACTTGGGTTATGATTTGGCCCATGAGAATACTGTCTGATGTATTGATAAGGACGCCGGCTCTCTGGTAATCTCCAGAGTCAGAGTCGAGATGATTTGGAGTATTAGTAGTACCGACCGAATATATCTGCGTGGACGTAACAGGGCCGCCTCCTCCGCCGCCCCCTCCGGTCTGGCCAGACCACATATTACCCTCTAGGTCACGCGCGGTATTGGTTGTGTAAGTGCCTACGCCGCCGACGGTCTTCATTACCATCATGGCGTCCCTGTGAGGATTCTGAATGTTATAAGATCCGCCGACGTAGTGCACGGCGTTCGTATGGTCTCCGTCTATAGGATTCGTATTGTCTTCTGCGACTCGCATATAGTTTGAGGAATTGCCGCCTGAATATTCAAATAATATTTTGTCGCCTGCTTGTAGCGCGTAGGTGTTCGTATTGTTAATGAAAGCGACGGGATTACTGCATATCGATCCAGATTGGCACCATGCCGCGACATCCTTGCCGCCGAAATCAAAGGCCACGCTATCGTCGGTGCCTTTTCGAATTCTTACGTACGCTGTGCCTGTTACGGAGCTGCTGCTTCTGGCGCCATAAACGTCGACTTCACCTATTACCTGACCAATGAGAATGCTGCTGCTGTCTACTACTTGGACTCCGTATCTTATCCAATCGCTGCCGCTGTTATGACCGTCGATATGTTGGTGATTGTTATCCGTCAACTGCGAATATACCGTAGTGGCGGCGCCCGCGGCGTAATATTCCGAATAGCTAGCGGTCGTGTCGATGCTGTCTGACGTTGATTCGTCTACTGCGACATAATTTGAAGAATTGCCACCAGCGTACTCGACTAGCACTTTATCTCCTAGTACCATAGTGTAAGTGTCGGCTGCATTTCTGAAAACGTAGAGTTTCATACTACCGGTTAATGAACTGGCCGCGATCGTGCCAAACCTTGCAGCTACAGAGTCATCGGAGCCCCTACGAATATTTACGGCGATATTACCTCCGGGGCTGCCTACGGCCTTCATGTAAACGTCGATCTCGGTTATGATCTTGCCTATCAATATGCTGGCGGTCCCGGCATGTTCACCGAATCGCGTATTGCCGCCGTTATACAAGGAACTGGGTGTATTAGTTGAGGGAGAAGTATAGAATTGCGTTGCTCCTTGCTGACCGGATAGAAGACCAAAGTTACAGCCGCCCGTCTCGTCGTATATTACGCCGTATGCTTGTTTTGAAAGATTGAAGATTGACGAGCCGATTAACGGCAATGCTAGCGGCGGCTTTGGCGCGGGATTCACGTCCGTAGGACCAGAAGGACCGGGGCCCGGCGTAGTACCTCCGCTATCTTGTGCAAGAGATCCAGCGGGATCTATCTCTCTAACTGACAGGAATTTGTAATCGTTGCCCATGATATTTTTCCAATGAAATCCGACAAGAGGGCCTCCCCAGGAGAGGATCTGATCTGGATCTCCTCCGCATGCAGCGCCAAATGTTCCCCAGCTTCCGTTATCTGTGACTTCTTGGATCTTCGTCCAACTGACTCCATCCCCATTGTCATTGTACCAATGCTCCAAGCGTACAGCTATCGGATCGGCGGTCGTATTCTGAATATTATAAATCACGAACTTTCGGCCAACAAAACGGTCTATCGGAGCGTTGTAGCCTAGCGATGAATATGTTGGCCCTAGCATTGTGGGCGCATATTGCAAGAAATATTGCTCTTTGTCGATTCCTGTCTGCGCCCTCGCGTCTATGACGGCGCTGCAGCGATAACTACAGCCCTGAGAATTTGGCGGTCCTACTTGCTCAAAGCCACCGCGTGCAATTATTCCCGCTCCTGCATCTTGGCCGCCATCTGTGTTAATCGGTCTTCTCATTCTATGAAAGAATGTGATCTCGACATTGCGCCAATCACGGGGATCCATAATGTATCCTTGCTCTGCCCATCTTGATTGATCGCCGGTCGTCCCGCCGGCTGCAGCAAAGTTGTAGCCTGCACTTGTTGTGACCCATACCGTTAGATAGAATGATGCTTTTGGCGTCTGCAGATGAAATGATCCATCTGAGTTGCGAATTTCTGATTGTCCCTTGGGAATTCCTATGACTCTGCTATCGCCGAATAATCCCCGCTTAGCGTCCATATACCATTCTTCGCCGCTCTGCGCGGAAGGATAGAGATTTTTGACACCGAATTTATCCTTAGAAGGAGTTGTAACCGTCGGGAAGTTCGGAAGGTTGGGGGCATTCTTTGGTCCTCCTTCTGGCGGCGCAACTACGGGCACCGATGGTCCTGGATTCTGTACCGGCTGCGGCTGCGGATCTGACACAGGTTGTGAGATGCTTCCCAGAGGATTGATCGCTCTGACTGAACAATTCTTGCAATCGACGTCAAGTACATTGTCCCAACGAAGCCCGACTATGGGACCGCCGGCGACGCATACCGTGTATTCGCCGCCGCCACATCTAGAACCTATATGACCGCGAGTAGGGCCCCACTTTCCATCATCAACGAATTCGAGAACCTTGACCCAGTTATTATCGCCCCTGATATCAATATAGGATTCAAGTTTCACGCTGTTGCCGTCTGCCTGAATGTACTTGATGCCTTTCCATCCGAACCATTGTCCCATAGTCGCCTTGTTGCTTGAGTTGGTATTTTGAGGATCGCTTGAATCTACGGCATAGCCATCCGTATGTGAAAGATCCTTTTCGTACTTGACCCTTCCAGTTTTGGGATAATAATTGCAATGGTAGCTGTACGCTTCGCAGCTTCTTGGGAATCCGTTTAATGTACTTGTCTCCGATGTTTGCCGGGCTCCGCCAATGACATGTTCAAAATGAGCCTCCCCGTTATGCGTTGAGGACGACATTGAATTGATACGATAGTAGCCGGTTGTCTCGACGCCGCCGTTATTGGCGCACCAATCTTTAGAGTCCTGCATATATTTTTGAGTCGCTAGTGTCGCTTGATTGAGAGTCAAAGATGATTCGTTAAAGCCGTTATCGGCGCTTATATCCCATCTCACTTCCGACATCTTTACTTTCCAACTTCCATCACTATTTTGCGAAAATGATGGAGTGTATCCGCCGTGAACGGATCTAGGATCGTCGTTGGGGTTTGAAGCTGCTTGCCCCGTAGTATCCGGATTTGTTGAATCACCGCCGGGGATTGTATCGTCGCTCCGCGCGTTGCTGCTGGAGTTCGTTGTAGGAATACCAGGCATTATCCAAGATGACCCATTACTATCGTCGGGATAGATCTTCGTAACACCAAATACATCCACTCCTTGCTGCCCAGGATTTCCAGGGGGGCCGGGTCCTGGTTGCGGTTGGGGCGCCGGCGCTGGCGAGGGCGTTGGCGGGATTCCTCCGGGCGGCGCTTTCGGATCTATCTCTCTATCGCTCAGCCAAGTATAATCAATCGATCCAAAGCCGTCGAATCTGAATTTATCGACCTGACATCTCCAAGTACATGGGATGTTGTTATAACCTGATGTGCCTTTATCGACCCAGGACGCTTTTAGTTTCCAGCCGTTGGAGGGCGTTCCATCTGACTTGAAGGGTGTTGTGTCGACCCATAACTCGTTTATTGATTGCGTTTTTGCATCGTCGACTTTGTGGACGTGTTTTAAGCCGACCCATACGTCTTGTCTAAACCAATCGCCATCAAAGTTTTGAACAACGTTGTTTACCGCGACGTATGGGAAATGTTCATAGTTGTAATTCGCTCTTACTTTGTCCGATGAGCTGATAGGATAAACTGTTTCTATAAGCGACCTGCCTGCATCTTGTTTACCTCCGCACACTTTCGCGGCGCATGCGTGATGAATTGAGCTGCTTAGACTACTTCTTGGTCTAACATAGATAGTCCACTCATGATTACGAATGCCAGCAGAATCATATATGAAATCTGGCCTCTCTTTCCATGTATGAAGCTGCGTCTGATTCTTGCCGCCCCCTGGATAGACTCCTATTCTTAATGTTTTGCCAGAAGGCGAACCGCTGTTATAATTGATATTCGAACAAGTTGTATTATAATAAGTCGGGATGCCGCCGCTGGCTATGTTCCTCGTGGTGGTAACGCCCGAATTCATGCCGTCAAAATAAAACGAGTTATCGTCTGTTGGTTTGCTGTTTGAGAGATTCATGTACCAGCTTGAGCCGGCGGCGTCAGGGTAAATCTTCTGCACTCCGAATTGATCGACGCCGCCGCCAGGACCAGGCGAAGGCGAAGGCGATGGTTGTGGCTCAGGCCCCGGATTAGGATTTACTACTGGTGGGCCCGTCCAATCAAAATAGCCATGACCAGAACTAGCGCCGCTGCTATGTACGGCGCTAGGATCTACAAATATCAGAAAGCAAAATGTGGCCTTGGTCGGACTTGAAACAGGATAATCGCTAGGGTCCAGCGTCACGGATTGCGTAGGATCGAAACCGGAACTAGAGCCTAGATTGTTCGGATTGAACATGTCGCTTAAGCATTGAACTATGTCCGTATCCGAAAACGTTGCAGGCAACTTCGTGGTGTTATTCCAGAGGACCGCGTCTAGTTCAACGTCGTCGATACCGTACTGCTTTAGTCTCGAAAAATAATCGGTGAAATACTTTAGATTTGTCATACCTTGGACTATGTCGTCCAGCGATCCGAGAACATAAGGAGGGCTCGTAGTAGCAAGCTGTTGAGGCCAAGCTGTGCCCCAGAATACTTGCTCTAGTAGCGTCGCCGGCAATATCTTGCCATTGGCGGGTAACTGAAAGACACCGGTGGCGTTAAGCTGCGGCTCATTTAGATCCGGAAGTATACACGAACCGTTTGTGTTGGAATAAAATGAAGAGGCCCATGTGTTTGTAATCTGAACATAGTCTGTGTAGTTGCCGGCGCCCATTGTGGTGAGGCATGTCGTTGTTAGTTGATTAGTCCCGCCGCTAGTCCAACCGGTCAGCTCCGGGTTTGTTATCAAATTTATCATCTCACGTGATGCGAAGACCTGGGGATCCGTAGCTGTACCGCCGACACAGGCGCTTGTCGCAACCCATGCATAATAGATTCTAGTCTTAGGGCCAGGAGTTGGTACGGGCAACGGCGTTGGTGTCGGGTTGGGCCCTGGTGTCGGTTCAGGCGTAGGCTCGGGACTCGGCGGAGGTGCAGGCGTTGGCGTTGGCGAGGGCGCAAGTATCGGCGTTATCTTTTGTGATTTGACCCAGCCATGATAGCCGCCTGCCTGCGGGCTCACCGTTCCCTGCGGCGGGATGACGAAATAGAAATTCTGCGTCCCCGGATCCGTACCTGACGTCAATCCTTCCGGCGGCTGAATTAGGCCATTATTGATCGCGTCGACCACGACGTTGCGGATCATTTGGTCGGTAGGCTTTCCTGCCGGTGCGCCGGGCGTGATCGTGTTAGATAGGACGCATGAACCGCCCCAGCTGGGCAAGCCTACGCCGTATTGATCAAGTTGAGAATAATACTGGGAATAGTCGCCAAGCAAGAGATCCTTTACAGAGTGCGTCACGTCGGACATCGTCGGAAAATTTGTGTTATTATTCCAATAGTCGCCCCAAAAAATCAGGAAATACTTCATGGCCTTAAGAATGCCGGGACCCCCTGCGACCGTGTCTCTCTTGACTTTTGAGCCGCCTATTGCTGCCGGGGCCTCACCGATTCCCGGTATGACGATCTTGCCGGCCCTGTTGCTATAGTAGCCTTGGACTAACAAGTCGCCATTTGGACCCTTGTAGGTGCCGATGACATTCTGTGCGTCGTCATCGCAGATCTCCCAGCATTGTTGCGGCTTTCGGTGGTCGCACCAGTACCAGCCGCCGCCGGGAGGATTATTTGCATCCGTCGCGGCCTCAACGCTTTCATGGGCTACGACATAAGTTAGATCGTCGATCGTGTCCTTGTTGCCGAATCCGGTCGTTCCGTAAAATATTGTGACGTTTTTAGAAGCGGGTGCGGGTCCTGGATCAGCTGAGATGACCGTGAAGTTATGCGCCGCCGCATTCGGTCCGTTATTTTGCACGGAGGGCGGCAGCACTACTGCATAGATTATGTTCGAGCCGGCGTTATTCTGGGAAGATCCAAAACGAAATGAATTGCTCGAAGGTGCCGGTACCGATCCGGTGTTGACGGAGTCGTTCACTACGGGGAGTATAGTGGTTAATATATTCTTGTCAAAATCATCGGTCTTCGGGGACGTGCTTGTGTATACCGTCGAGCCGCCCCACGATGGCGCCGATGGCGTGACGGGAGTAGTAGAAGTGCTACCACCGGTGTACTGAAGTAGTGCGTTCCAGTAGGATTTATCGCTTCCAAACAGCTTGTTTTGTACGGCGTCGATTATTGAGCTCTTGAGCGATGAATCTGAGCCGTTCCATGAAGATCCCCAGAATATCAACCAGACGACGGCGCCTTTCATGACTACGCCCTGCGTCTCATTAAGAAAGGCAGAACTATCGTCCAATCCGGAGGCCGTTCCTCCTGGGACGCACTTATTGTCGCTATTGCTCCAGTACCTTGCGACTACAAGACCATCGCCGTACTGGTTGGCCCCATTGCCGCCGAAGCTATCAGATTGGAATTCACAAATATCGGCGACCTCGTCCTGTTTTGCTGTTGTCAGCCAAGCGTCCCCGTTCCAGCTGGGATCGGTTATACATTCGGTTATCTCATGGCTGAGCACATAGGTAGTGTCATCTAGGTTGCTAGTCTGTATCTGGGATTTATTCGTCGTTACCCACGCGTATGAGACATAATTCGCCATCGCCCTCTGCCACTCTCTCTCTACTATACTAACTGAATAACGAAAATCCCGTCTTGCATATGTTACCTATTGGGATATTACTTATGGAGATCATATTCATATCGAGATTGAATATTTCAGCGTCCGTGAGTACTTTTTCTCTATACAACCTGAAATCTGAGACGGCGCCCTGAAAATGGCCGTCTCCCTTTGATGAGAATAGATGGAGGTCGGTGCTTAAGTCCTGTGAACCTGCTAGTATTGTGCCGTCGGTTATCTGGTCGGCGACAATGGGGGCGGGCAGACCATTGATGTATATTTTAGCGGTATTACCCGTCTGATTGAACGTACAGGCGACCCAGGCCCAAGTATCTAGGTCAAGAGTGTTGACTACGGTCCTGACGCTTCTATCTACGCCGCCATCATAGACCCAGAAGTGGATTACACCTGAATGCGGAGTACTGCCGCCGATATCCGGTCCTCCAGAGGGAGATGTCCTTATGACGTTGACGAATGCACTAGTAAAGCCTGGTTCTGGCAATGTGAAGCCAACGCTTGCGTTGATATAGCCGCCAGCGCCGAATGTCATAAACCCCGTGGTGAAGTGACTTGTGAAGCCTCTAGCGTATGTGACGCTCATAAAATTAACAGAGAAGTGGCTAGTAAATCCAGCATCGCCCGTTGCGATTCCTCCTCCTGCCTCTAGCCATATGCCAAAATAATTCTGGCTATCGTCAACTTTCGAAACTAGATAGCGGGGCATGCCGCCCTCCGTGAGGTTAAACGTCGCTGGACGAACTAGCGCGGCTATGCTTATCCCTGTTGTAGTCCCGGACAATTGGAGACCGGGCACGTCATAGATTGCCATGCTTTGCGTCTCGCCATCCAACAACATGGCGACGCTGCCGCTTGTGTCGTCTATCTTGCTTGGGTCTTCGTCGACCACATGGGGAATGGATCCGCCGCCGAATCCTTTCAGCGGTCCGTCAATGCCAGCAGGAATATTTCGGGTCGGGATAAAATGCGCGTCATTTCCCATCATGGACGCATCGGGGACATCGTTCGCCCACGATTCGAATGTGAGCCAGCACGTGAGATATTGTAAGTCCGGCTCAAATGGAAAATAAAAGATAGTGTTTGATGGCCTGCTATTGGTATGACCAATCTCCTGATACCTTAGATACGAGTCTCCGAATAGCTCTTCATTTAGAAAGTCCGGCTGCTCTACCTGGGCATTTCTGGCCTCAAAATTGGCTAATCTCTCGGATAATAATTTCCAACGAAGGCTAAAAGGATCGCCTCCGTACTTACGAAGATTGTAGATAAATGTCGAACTCATTAATTATTAGACGCTCTGTTGGTATACAGCGTGGCTTATTGTGTAATAATCCTGATCGAGCATATGGACAGCCTGGTCCATCGGATTGTATACAGTTCTGTATAGCATAATGCCAGCTGTGAAATCGTCAAAGACTCCGGACTCTGATATCGTCGCCGATGGAATACTAGGAGAAAAGAAACCGCCGAACCTCATGACGGTGCCCGCTGCCAAAGAAAAACCCTCCGCTCCAAACTGTACTCTCGCGTTCTCAAATTGTAGCTCCGAATCTGAAGAGGAGACCGGAATGGTTCCGGTGCCCGACGCAATGGTAACATATATTCCACTACCGGTGAAAGGCATCTGCGTATTCATCCCTAAACTATTCGTGACAAACTCCGCGATCCTAATCATACCATCGTTTACTATTTTGTTGCCAGATTTCCCCACCTGAATGGGCTCGCCGAAATCCTTGTCCGTTGTTTGGTCGTTGTACGCGCGGTCGAGCTGCTTATCGAATGCATCGGCTAACGAAATGCATTTTCTGTCCTTCATTTGTTTTAGCACGTCTATAAGCTTGAAAAGTTTCTTAGTGTTTTCGATATCTGAGACATCCCAAGTGGCTAGGTACTCGACACCGTGATACACAATGGCGTCCGGAATATCCCTAGGAGAAAGACCCAGAGGAGTAGGATGCAGCTGCGCTCTTCGTCGTCGAAGACGAGGGGGAAAAAACGGAGGAAAAATGTCTCCTTCTTCTTCTGACACGAATGAGCAGGACGCCAAAAAATGAATTGAGAACTAAAAGGCGTCTCCTAAATAATCATGATACGAAAACGGAGATATTTCTGCGCGCCTGCATTCCGAATTAGAATCGAAGACGTATCTTACTTGCTGTATCTGCGCATCCGAGGTGATGCTTGCCGCTCTGTTTGAAATGGTGACTTGATCGCCGGGCAAAAATATGTAATTGTTTGGAATGGTCACAGCCGAGAGGTTGAAGCGTCGCAAGGGCTTTGCGGTGTTTTGGATAGCAGCGGCGCCGTAGCTTTGCAGCGTAATGGGATCCGTAATCCAATCTGCGGTTAGCATTCCTTCGACTCTTCCGTATTTGTCTATGGATGCCGTGTCTTTCACTACGGATAGGCTTCTAACAACAGAGAAAAATGAGTGGCTATAGACAGGCCCATTCGGATTAATATTCCAGCCCCCGGGGTCGTTTTTGCCGGGGTTTGTTCTATCTTCTGTTAGTGCATCCATTGTTACCGTTCTGTAGGCAGATGGCTGCCTGTCCTCCGTTTCAAAATCGTTATCATGATACCATAGAATTGTATCCTGTTCGGAGGAGCCTTTCGCGAAAAATATTAACCAATAATTTTGATTGACCTGTACGTCATGTGTCGAGAGTTTTGTGTTAAAATCAAAAACGGGCGTCGGCGTGTTAGGTATGCTCGACAAAGGAATTCTCAGGTCCATCAATTTAATTGAGCCGGGCGAACTTGTGACCGGTTGGCCCCCCGTGGCTTGCGAAGGAAATGACGTTACAGCATCGGCAACGACTGCGCCTTCTACGAATCTCCTTGCGGACTTGCCGCCTTCGCCTACCCTGCTGAAAGTTACACAGAGATTTCTTAGACGCGACGCCATCGGCTGGATTCTCTGCGCGATATCCTTTTGGAATAAAGAAGTATAACCTGTAACGCCCGTCGAGCCCGTGTCCGGTTGCATGACGCCGCCCTTCAAGATGAATACATTTGCAAAGCCGTCTCCTTGCTCCATGCTATCTTCATAATTGACGGGGCCGACACAATAACTCGTACGGTTCGCCAGGTCTAATTCATCTGATATGTCGGTAATAACTACTCCGGAATGCCGCATCGTGGGATATCTCAAAAATATATCATCATTCAAAATACCCCAATCTGCGCCGCAATAGTCGGCTATCTTGCTTAGGACCGCGCTGGCTTCGACGTGGCTTTCTGTAATCGCCGGAATGAAGGCGTTGACAAGGGTGCTTATCCCGTCCTCTGTGAAATTTCCCTGCTGTAACAAAGTCGGGGGCTTCTTTAGTGTCAGGATATTGACATCTTCAAAAATTGATTTGAAAAGACGATAAGCCAGCATGCTATTGTCGTTTATGTTGGGCGTAAAATCTCCAAGCGAATCACGCTGCGCCATCTTCTGAACATCCACTATTCTCTCGTTGGTAATGACCTGCGCCCCGTAACCATGCATATTATAACGCATGTTGTTGGCCGCGTCCATGAATGTCGCAAACTTTCTGCAGTAGAACGTATTGAGCGGGAACATAGCGTCCTCGCTTTTGCCTATTGCAACGACGACCTTGCAGCCCAAGTTTATCAGGCTTCTATCTATGAAACCATTGGCGTCCTCTATTCCCATGTCGAAAGTGCCAGCCTGTCCTAATGCTAACTCGACGGTAAGATTTGTAATATTAATAGCAGGTTGCGGCGTCCGATGTGCATTATAATCATAAAATGTCGTCGATCCATCTTTGCTTTGTATCTGGATCCTGGGCTTTAGCGGCAGCATATAAGACGGGTCGGTGGTCGTTAGAGTCGAATAGTACGAGGACGACGATGATTGACTCAAGTATATGCGCCCACATTTTCGAAAATATGTCGCCTTACTAAGCGCCCGACTTCTTTACCGTCCATGACGATTCTCTGATCTTGGCTCGCAATCTGGACGAGGAGCGCTATTATTCTATCAAGTTGTGCGCTGCTGCCCGCTCCTCCTCCTCCTCCGCTGTAATAGGACAACGCGGCCGCGGGCGTCGGTACTATCGCTTCTGCCAAAGTTGTAGCCGCAGCGGCCGCAACGCCGGCGGGACCGACCGGGACAGACTGCACCCTCCGAATTTCAGTAATATAGAAAACGGTACTATGTGAGGTAGGGACGGATGCAATTATCGACTTTACCCTATTCGCTACTACGGTAACATTATCGCTAGCGGTAAAGTTCGTGTGCCAAGTGGTGGGAACGGATTTGATTATGTTTATCAGTCCTCCAATCATGGCAATCATCTGGTTGGTGGAGCTTCGAACAGACGTGACCATTGCGTTAAACGCAGTCGCTACGGTCCTCTGCGCATTTGTTGCACCTAACTCTAATGAATCGATGAATGCGGTTCTTACGAAGGATTGAATCGTTGAAGTCATGGAACCCGTGTAGCCGCTGATATTACTTTCCATCGATCTAAAAGCGTCATTGACTGCGACGCTTGCATTTTGCACACCTTTTTGCAACGAGTTCACTAACGCATTGGTGACGAAAGCATGGATCTGTTCGTTCAACATATTGATGTAGCCGGCGGCGTCGTTAACCGCGGTTTTAAACTGCGTGTTAAATTGTGCCGCTATGCCTTGTAATATTAATCGCCACATTCCACCAAAATCACCGGCTTGCCGTACTGCACCCGCGAAATCGTTCAATGGGCTTATCGTACCTCCTACGGCGCTCCCGAATTGGCTCATTGTGCCGCCAGCTGCCGCCATTATCGTGTTAATTTTGTCCGCTGGCACATGCGCATTCTCTAGATCTGTTTTTAGTGTAACTAGAGCTTGATTCCATTTTGGAGTACCGGGATCGAACTGGAATACATTTTTGATATCTTGTACGATGGTCCCTGCAACTGCGGCAAGTCCCGGCGTCGTGCTTTTTAGGCCAGCAATAAGATTATCGCCTATCTTTGTAGCGTCTGCCTGTAAGTCTATTTTACTGACGCCGGAGCGTAATAGATTGCCTAGTAGTCCGATGAAATCAGGGACTTTCTTATTTATGAAATCGTCAAAGTTAGCTTCTGCCTTTAAGTGCCAGACTTGATCTTTTGGAAGCTTAAAGCCGCCGAGTTCTTTTTCTAGATCCTTTATTGCTTTGTTGAGTTCTTTTGGTCCTTTGTCAGCTGCATCGGCTAGCTTGTTGCCGACGGCATCAACCATTTTATTAAACCAATCGTTTACCTCTTTGATTGCGTCGGGGAAATTATGCAGGACTCCGTACATTAATTTTAGTTGATCCGTCGTTAGTTTGGCCGCGTTGGGGATCTGGGTAGATAATTGAGGATCGAGTTTTTGCAACGCGGCTAGGAACCCGTTTGCTGATTCCGTTGCTTTCGTTTGTTCTTGAACCCAATTAACTGCATCTTGTTCGCCCTTGACGAATCCGGCGCTTAGGAGATCGAGCTGCGTTCTCGCTTCGCCCATCTTTTGTATTGTGCCATCAACTTCGCCCGCTGCTTCTCGGTTTGCTTTACCCCATTCGGTAACGTCTTTTTGTGCTTTAGCGAATCCTTCACCATAAAATGCGGCCTGCGTGGCCCCGTAGCCTAGCGCTGTATTAAGGGCATTGGCCTCGGCTCTGTATTGGTTTGTATTTTTGACTGCATCCTGTATTTCTTTGGCTACGTTTAGGATACCGGTAGCGTAGGCGTCGGCTTGAAATTGGCCGGTTCCCATAGCGTTGTTATTGGTTGTTATCTCGGTCGTTAATTTCTGCAGCTCGCTTGTCTGTTTCGTTGTCGCTGCCGCAGCATTATTCGCCGATCCAGCAAGTTTTTCGTTTCCAGCTGCGGCCGCGTTTTGCTGTCCTGTTAGCCCCCCCATAAGTTTCGATACCATATCGGTTGCTCCGGATAGGACCGGATGCAACGTCTTCGACAGACCGGATATGTCGGAATTGTATTTTACCGCGCTAGCTGCGCCATCGACATAGGCGTTACCTAATTGCTTTTGTCCCCCGATTACTTGCCCCGTGACAGGATCGAAAGTTCCGTATGTAGTCAGCAGTTGTTTGGCGGCTGCGCCCTGTTCGTTCATGTGCTGCGTGGTAACTGGAATCTCCTTGATTGGTGGAAATGCCTTTTGAAGATTAGACCCTGTTGACGTCGCTGTAGTATTTGTATTGTGTAAAGCGTCATCAAGGGCCTGTAATGGTTTTACGTCGACTTGCGGTATGAAATGCGTAGCTGCAAAGCCCTCGTTCATTTTTTTGAGAGCACCCAAAAGCGCGTCCACCATCGGAGTGAGTACTGCACCCCATGCGCCCATTATCGCGCCCTTCATTCCATCGATGGCGCTTAGTATGCCTTGCTCCATAGTATTCCATGCGCGGATTATAGGATTGACCAAGTTGTTTAGGAAAAATGCAACGATGTCGGTCCAGAGATTCGAAAACCCGGCGCGTATCGCGTCGCCTATAGCTATGACGGCATTAGGCAAATTATTGAGAGCAGAAATCATGGTGTCGATTGCTTTGGCTATCACGTCGACGGTTGCTCTGAACGCGTCACCCATTCCGAAGGTGTTGGTCTCGATTAACGCAAAGAGTACGAGAACGGCGGCTATAGGGCCAGCTATTAACGCAAACTTCATGCCTAATCCCATTGTGGCGGCCCCCGCTACGTCTTCGGCGGCTGCTGCGCCGGTAGCAGCGCTACCCATGCCGCCAAAGACTGAGATCATAGACCCGGCCATCGTTATCAATGAAGGGGCGACACTAGTAGCAAATTCGGCAAGTTGTTCGTTATACTTTGTCTGAAGTAACCCCGCCCGTTCGCTAGCTATTCCTAGAGCCTGTCGTTTATTTGCGAGATTTGTTTCGTCTTCGGCAACCTTTCTGGAATTGGGGCCGTACTTTACAATGTCCTTGTTAAGCGTATCCTGCGCTTTGTCTACGGCTAGCGCTGCGGTGTTTTGCCTAAGCTGCGCTCTTTCCAAGGCTACATGTGCAGACTCCAGACTAGTGAGGCCGCTAACCAATCCGACAGCCGTGCTAGCTACAAGCGATAAGCCTAATGCATTTTCTTTTAGGCTGCTAGTCCACTTCTGGCCCGATCCCGATGTACTGGTCATAAGCCCAGGCATCGGTTGCAATGTATTATTCAAGGTTAGGCCACCTGTCGCGGTTTCTTTCATGGCACTACCTAGCGGGGCCATTGATCCGACGGTATTTCTTGCGGCAGTACCGGCGCCGCCTAGTGCTCCGGTCAAGGGACTCATGGAGTTACCGAGCCCGGTGCTCGCGGTACTAGTTGCAGTCATCGCCGATCCTAAAGGCGTGACTGCGCTTTGTGTAGACCTTGCGGCTGTAGCCGAAGTATTTGCAGCGCTAGAGAAAGAACTGAAGCCGCCAGCCGATTGGGCGGCAGCCGAATTCGTTGCTCCGAATTGTTCCTGTAGCTGCTTGAGCGGATCTATCGCTCCAGCTGCGTTAACAGTTGCGGTCCATGAAATATTCTGAGACATTTTTTTAGCTAGATCATGAAACTGTTAGTCAGCATTCGGGTTATTTCGGGTATGAACGGTTCAATGCTAGAAAAGAAAAACGCTCGCGGAGCCATCTTGTAGGTTCCGAATTCTACATAGATAGAATAAGGTGCTTCAGAAGTTAAAGTTAATTGTCCGGTTTGTTGCTGAAGCGTAACGTGATCACGTAGATAGCCGGTCTTAACGGGTGCTTTTGCCTGAATAGCACTAAGAATTTGGTGTCCTATGGTTTGAAAAACTTCGTTAACGTTATTGTTAATGTTGGCGATGACTTTTTCGATCATCGAAACGGCTTCATCCACACCTTGCGCGGTCCAGGTAAAAGAGAGGCTCATATTTCCTGCTGTTACTGGTCACCGCCTGCTACTAAATGATAACTTTGCTTCGCGTTCTCTTTGCGATCTTTTCATTGCTTCGCTCTCAAGTCTTGCAAAGGCGATTAATGAATTAAAATCCTCCGGATATTTCTCGCCTTCCGGATCCGATTCCCAAGGTTTTATTCCAAACTCTTTCGCTAGAATAAATCGATCGTATTCCTCGCGTTCGATCGTAGTGACGGTACTATGACCGTACATTATTAGATTATGCAGATTTCGACTTAATTTGGGAGCCCGTGTAATGTTCGGAAGTTGCAGGCATCGCATACCTTTTTGACTTCCTCGAAGTCCGCTTCTTCGAATTCTTCCTTAGTCATACCAAGATAGTATTCAGCACATCTGATGTAAATATCAAATTGTAATTCAGCTGCCTTTTCTATATCGCCGGAGTTCGTGGCCCTTGAAAACTGCGCCCTTATCTTTTCGAGGCTTGCGTAGTCCCTTGCCTTTATTTTCTTTCGCAAGTATGTTTTGGTAGAACCGTTTACGTCTATCTCGAATTGGTCGCGAGGGGCATAGCTGCGAAGCGTCTTGATATAATTGTCATTGACCTGACCAAGAAATGCATCCCATTCTTTGCCTCGTCCCGTTTCGAGAATTGTTTGTGATGGAGGGGCTATGGGATTGACTACACCGGATCCTGCCGGTGCTGGCTTTATTACCTCGTCAAACTCCTTACTACTACTTTCCTTACTACTACCGCTCATATACTCTGATACTGAGAAGCCGTCGACTAATTAATTAAGCACCACACTAGTACAAACGCCCGAAAACGACGCCTTCTTAATATTTGCACTTGTCGCCGAATCAACGGAACTATATTTATTCAGCTGCAAATTGGTGATAGTCAAAGTAGTAGGCGCCGTCGTGTCTATGGTATATACTGCGGATCTTGCCGTAAGCGCTTTTACGTCTGAAAGAGTCTGCGTGTCCTGAATGTACATATCCATATCAACCGTAATTGTCCTAAGCGTTGGCTCAATGAATTTAGTTAGAGTCTCGCCTATCGGCTGTACGGTATCAAGTCCAGTACTGACACTCATCTTAAATCTAGATAGGTCATACCCTAGCGAGTTTATTTTTAGTGGCTGCGAACCGCCGTTAATGTTGGACCACGGCGGGACGTTTATGACGCTTGCCCAGACCGGTGTTGTTAGACCGTGAGAACTGTTGGGCGTAGTAATATTTTTGCATTTGAAGGTCTGCGTGACCAATACGGGACCGCCCTCTGTGATCTCCACATCGATAGTATTAGTACGCGCACCTTGGAATAGCACATAATTCTCGGTGGTGTTGATATCTTGGGACATTAGCAGCGATAAGGATTTACCGACTGTCCCGCTGCCAGCTGCGACGTTTACACCGTATTTCATCATTGTACTGTCTACGGGCATGTACTTCACCTGTACCTCGTACGCTTCACCGAACTTTACATCTCGATAAATATCTCGGCTTCCTAACTGCCGATACGCCGTGTCGGGTATGTTTATGTTCGTCGTGACGTCTGCCACTACGCCCGCGGCCGAAAAGCTTGGGGACGTTGGAGTGGTTCCGAACGTCGTCTCTTCGACGTATTGTAAAATCTTTCTGACATAGTACTCGCCTGTTGGAATATAAGTTGACAATTATAGTATCAAAAAAATACTTCACTTCAGTTCGAAATTGAGAACTACGAAAACGACCGATACTGATATTGAGAAGAGAATTGTTTTTGTCCTTTTTCAAAGTGGCAGCCGGGATATTATTTTATAACGACAGGGAATCGTTGCGAAGGACGCTGACATCTTTATGCCAAGGGGACATTGACATAATTTTTGCATTGGACGGTAGATTTCCTAATTATCCGCTGGAAGAAGGATGCGCGGATTTAAGCACAGACGGCTCGCGGGAAATGATAAAGAGAAATTTCGATGATAAAGTAATAATCGTCGATGCGCCGCTTCCGGAATTTCAAAAGAGACAAAAATATCTGGAACTATGCGGCGAACACGATTGTAATCTGCTTATGATAATAGACTCTGACGAATTTGTAATAGACACTCTTTCTTATTGGGAATATTTCAGACGCGAGTGTTATGACAAGATGGTACTAGAATCAAAAGAAGAGCATAACATTTTCAACATGAAGATGTTTCAAAATATCAGCGTCGCAGGCGGCCATAAATTAAGCATCTGGGTTGACAGGCCGCGGCTTTTCTATAAGCCGTACGAAGTTCATTATGGGAGAGGCAGACACTATGAATTCATTGACAAAAACGGAAGTCTGCAAACGGGCGGCGAAGGAAAGCCTACAATTAATTCGGTTCGACTAGGACACAACGACGAACTAAGGACGAAGCAGCATATGGACGGCAGAAACATCTATCAAACATGGCTAAAGGATTACGAAGCTGGCATGCAGATAAGCGAGCTTAACGATCAGCTTGCGAACCTAGAGCGGATGAAAGCGTCAATGAATTGCTAGATATATTTGGCCAATATGCCACGATCATAGGTCAGCTTCTAAGCGTAATCGCTATAATCACGCTCTTAATTCAACTTGGTAAATGGTGGTCAAAGAAAAGAGAGGGAAAAACCACCGAAGCTAGAATCTATTTCGTGCTCTTGCTCGTTGCGATCGTCGCTACTAATATTTTTTCTATGCTGAGATCGCTGAACGAGATCGATCAGCTGCAAGGTATCGATACGCTCAATCTAAAGCTAAATACCCAACAGCTGAAAAATGAAAACCTGACTCTTCAGAATCAACAGCTGATCAAGCAGGTGATTAAGGCCGACGATCAGATAATCAATCAGACTAAGCATATAGCGGAGGGAAAGAGTCGCTATTTCCCTGCCAATTAATTTCAGGAAATGTCTACTTTCCAATAATGTATTCTGATTCTCATAATCGAATGCCATACATTTGCAACAGCGTTTGATAGGATCTCGTCATTAATCTGTACTATTTGCATCTGACTGTTTTTAGTAACGCCGCCAAGAGGCAATTTGTCTTTATTTTGTGATATTATACGCTGGAGCTCCCTTAACATATTGGCTCGTTCGGGCGGCTCTTGAGCCATGTTGCGCTTGACAAATACATGCAGCATTACGTATTCGTCATAGGCCCTGTATCTCCAACCTAACGTTTGTACGGCCACCGGAGTGTCGGATTCTCTGAAATGAATCTGATAAGCGCCGTATCCATCATACCAATCTTGAAGGAATCTCACGTCGGTTACAGCTGGGTTTGTTTCGGCCCAATGGCCAGAAACGAAATTCATTAGTGTTGTAGAAAGTGGCTCAGTTAGATCAGTTGTGCTGCCAGCTGCTACCCAGGTCGACAATTATTAGATTAATGCCACCATTCTTGTTCCGTCGATCCGCTACCCGGCAATGATCTGTATATCGATGCGTCCGGATTTGCCGGAAAAGTGCTATATTGCTGGGTTAGCACGGTGACAGACAGCGACGAACTTCTAAATACGGCGTCGCATATGTCTTGAGCTTTTTGATAATGTTTGTCGGCTTGCTTATCTGGATCTGCGAATCTGTCGCGGACCCATGAGCTAGCGAAGTATTCGGACGCTTCACAGATCAGAGCGTACCCTTGATCGCCTGGGAGCCATCCTTGATGATTGGTCTCTGCTTCGGCCCTTGCATCGCCGTAGGATATTGCCTTGGTAACATCCGCGTCCGGTACGTCCGCTATTGATGGATTCCCCGCAAGTTTTCTGACGCTGGTAAGATCCCCGTAAGCCATTCTATTCTATTTGACTAGATATGATCGAGTACCTTTGGCAATCTGGAGAGCTGCGTCTGCGCTGCTTCTAATTTCTCAGTTAGATTTGCGATCCTAATGTTCTGCTGGTTAACTATCTTCTGGGCCTGATCTGGTAGCATGTTGTAGGTTACTTCAGCCAAAGATCTGATGTCCTCTTTTGATTGGATCATATGGCTGCTGAAATCTTTCATAACGTCGGCCGCAGATTGTAGAGCTGCCTTCTGGTTGTTCATCTGGCCGCGCTGCGAGAAAGTATGAAGGATAGCGCCGACCGTTCCAAGCACCGACGCGACGGCTACGATCATGGCTTGAAAGCTTTCTATTGTCGCTTGCTGGGTAGACACCGGAACTATCGTACTGTTGCCCGCTGCGGTAACGACTTGCTGGAGTAAAGTTTCAAACATGGTTATCGCTTTTTCTTTTCGTCCTCCGATAGCTGCTTTCTTGCGACGGCCGCATCCTCTCCCGGCGTAACTATCTGCGTGCCGGGCCTTACGCCGGTCTTACAAAGATAAGCTAGATCTTCGAACGACCACGTCCTGAACATCTCTTCGCTTATTGGACCGCCGTATATTCCGTTTCCATCCGACAGAAGGAATCGTGTGCCATCATGGAATTCGGACTCCATTTCTTTGAGATTTGCTTCATTGAATGGTACATTATATTCTGTATTGTGTCCCTCTATCTCTGAGGCGTAGCGGTAGCCGCTATCGTCTGTTACAAACCTCGCATAGGGAACGTCTACTTTTCCCGCTATCCAGCCCCAATTGAGTTTGTTACCCTCGTGATTTGTTCCTTCCCATTGTTCGTTGTAGTAAATATATTCTTGGCTTTTTAGCCCGCTTCGATATCTGTAAACCTGGTCTATCCTTCTTTTGATGGGTCTATCGCGGGAATAGTAATCAAAATGCCGGCGCGTACGATCTAATGCCTTTGGCTCGTACGGTAGCCCGTGCTCTTTGTAAAAGTCTGCTACCTTCTTGTGTACTGAGTTTATTATCACCTGCTGTCCTGGTGGCGGTTGCGGTGTTGCCTCTGGTAATGGCAATGATGATGACGATGATGATGATGTCATTCTAGTAATTCAGGTTCGGATAAAATAAAAAGAGAAGTTACGTCGTCGTCGGCCGCTCTGCTGTTTACTGTACGCCGGTTATCTTCCTGATTCTGCCGCCGATTACTATCCTAGGGAGGTTCCAATCCCTGTAAACATAACCGTCTATCCCTTCTTGTTCCATTCTGTACTGTGCTGTGCGTTTTGGACCATCCATGAGGTAAACGGCGCCTTTATCGAAGAGAGTTGCTAGCGTATTGGTGTGTTCGTTGTCAATGTACCAAGTCATCCCCGGCATCGCGGGAACGTTTGTGATGACCTTTGCTAACGATAGGTCTGGCATTGGGATGGCCTGAAGCAATCCTTTAACCCAAAATGACGTAAGAAAAGCTCTCCAAACTTTATCGTGTGACGTAATTACATTTGCCTGACCATTATTCGCAAAGACCGTGTCTGCTACCGTGCCAAGATTATCCTGTGGCTTTGTGTCGTTGTGATCCCCTGTTGTGATCGTTGACCAGTTACCGCCGGATACACCTGTCGCCGTTTCTAGCTCCGTAGCAATCTTGTTGCTTCGAATTCTTTTCATGTCAGTTACTGCCGTATCTATCGCTTGTCTGAAGATATCGTGAACTGCCCTGAGCTGTGCTTCGTCTGTAAACGCAACATGACCAACATCTTTAGTCAGATCAAATGAAGTCCTTGCTACACTCGGCCTTCTGGTCATTGGTGCGATCCCTTCTGGGACGCCTTGGCTGTTCACGAATCTAGTCCATGTGTCTATCCTCAAATTCAACTGCGGCGTTCCGATCGTCGTCAATGCCTGGTCTAGCACGAAGTTGCGAAGCTCTATGTTCACCATCTGGGCGAGTACATTAACTACGTCGATGGCAGTAAAGTCCGCGGCTTGGCCAACGGCTGCGCCTTTGATTCGACCAGTCTTTTTCAGATATTGATATTCCTGGTTTACGCCCTTCCAATCATCTACCCAAGGATCTTCATATTTGCCCCAATCGAATGATGCGATGCTACCATTCTTTATTGCCGATTCTTGTGCCCTCTTTGCTTCCCTGAATCTGCTCATATCATATATCCGTTCATTCCATGTCGGTTGGCCCGACGCTTCGCCGAGGTAGACAGAATCAGGAAGCACCTTGTCGCTGAAGTCAGACTTTGAGACGGACTTCGCTGGATTGTACCAAGCGCTCGTCCCTTGTCCTTTCTGTATCGCTCTGATCTCTTCGCGGATTGTCATTCTGTCGACAGAACTTAGTCTGTTAGACTGCTCTTCGCCCTGTTGATTTATGAAACTTGTAGTACTCATCTCAATATCACCCACTCACTCCGAGGGTTACCCTAACCACGTCCGTCGCCGCCGAGTTTGTCGGCAAAGTCTTTTGATCGCCTTCCGTCTCGT
>AF_2010_repII_A1DRAFT_10000003_pt1 | contig 36786 bp, 40 predicted proteins | sample AmaForreplicIIA1_FD_9195 | JGI IMG/M metagenome (IMG submission 9195)
AACACCAGAACCTTGCAAAGACTGAAAAGCCAACATTCATGTTGGATATGTCGATAGTCAGATCGTCCGCTACGTCCAACCACTCGGTCAGCCCATCAAATACTAACGCGGCATCGTGTGTTGGAGGATATCCGTCGGTCAGTTGTGGATTAGTACTTTCCGTACTGAAGAAGGCGACATTTCCAAAGTCGCTGTAATCCCGATAGATGTTAGTCAACGTGTTTGGTCTTATCCAGCATGTAAGATAGTATCCGTCAGGCTCAAAGATCAGGCCCCAGTCGGAGTTTGTGCTAGTCGCCGTAGTATACTGGATCTTTTGCCTAAGCGTGCTGCAGTTTGCATAGTGTAGAGTCGTCCTAACTTTCCTGACGAACTTCGTTTCTTCTACTGCAGGAAGGCTTGATCTCTGTAACTGGTTAGTTCTAGAAGCAATCTCTTTGACGAGACTCATATTGTCTACGTATATTTGCGGATTTGTTGAAAATAACTCACCGGTCTCATCACCCCTTTTTTTACTCTAGACGAAGTTTTCCAGAGTAAGAGAGATACCTGGGCCGTCCCCGACGTAAAGTGCAGCGCCGTGATGCTTTTCTTCATGATGTCGTTTGCAAAGTATCTGTAGGCGTTGTACGGCAAGGGTGGGCCGTTTGACGTAGAAACGGTAGAGCGAGTAAGACTCTCCTATATTCTTCCTTTCTTGCTTACCGTCGTTATGGATGTGGTCGATCTCTAGGTAGCGATCGCGTTTCTCATTGCATCTAACACATATCTCTCCGAGTACCCTCAGCAAGTCTAACCTGACTTTGTGGTGATATTCTTTTTCTGCCCTAAGTTTCTTTTCGGGATTTTTGGCCGCCCAGCCTCTTAGTGCTTGTTTGAATCGTTCGGGGTTATCGAGTCTCCACTTCGCGGCCCTCAGCCTTCCGGGCAGAGGATCTCGCTTGTGCTTTTGTTTCTTTTGGGCCGCTATTCTGGGCCTGTTTTGGACGTACCACTCATGTTTGTAGAGTCTTCTCCTTGCCAGACTTTCTTGATGACGGCTTACTTTGTTTCTTTCTCGCTCTCCTTTTATCAGATCGAACTCATGTGTTTGCTCGAATCTTGTCTTGCGTTTGACGTAGGCATTATGTTTCTGTACGCGAAGTTTTTCTCTATTCCGACGATTGTAATCTAGAAAGTATTGCCTGTTGTTATTATTCCACTTGCGTCTGTACTGTCGTGACCTCTCGTCCAACTATGATAAAATCAAACAGCAAATAAAAAACTGTTGTGACAAGCGTCTAGAAGAGACTGTAGTCGCTTCCCAATATTATTTCCACTTCCTCCACAGTCAAAACGTTACTCGAGGTCGCCGCGCCGTTTATCTGGTTACAAAATAGATAAAGTTGCGCTGTGGCACTTGGCAGATTGCCAGTAGTTATAGTCGTAGGTCCCGTGATCGTAGAAGGACCAGTCTGTATGGTCCATGTAACGCTAGGAGTGGCGTGGTTGTATTGTAATGTAAAGATCGCTGGTGTGCCAGCCGTCTGAAGTGCGAGTAAGCCCGTATTGTTTGTCTGGCTTGTTCCGCCGTTGTTAGTTATCACTGAATAAGACGTATCGCCGTCACTGAATCCTATCATGCATCCATTTAGCGAGGAGTTAAGGCACGAATTAAACGAACTGCCCAACGAGGACGATGACGTAAAGCCGAGTTCAAGTTGGAAGTTTGTGTTTGAATTGCACGTCACTTTGAACCTGACAGTGGGATCATTTGTCATGGTGCAGATTGGATTTGTTGTTCTCAAGCCGGCATTATTGTGGGAACCAGATGTAGACGTGAAGGTCATAGCCGGTCTGTTGTTGATGAACGTCGTGCCTACGGTCCCGCTGACTGTGGTCAGGTCTCGGATGATGCCTTGGCCTGTCCCTAGCGAAGCGTAGCCGGCGGGTTCAAAGATGCCCCACCTACTTTTCAGTTGTGAAGGAAACACTAATGGCGGTAATATGTTCGTTGGATCGTTGAGATTCTTGTTTGTAAGACTCTGCGCGCCTGTAAGAGTAACCAAAGATGACGGGAAGATGTTCGTAGCATCGGTTAGGTTCTTGTTTGTGAGAGCCTGGCTGGCAGTTAGAGTGACTAGCGACGACGGAAACGTGTTTGTCGCGTCGGTTAAGTTTTTGTTTGTCAAAGTCTGACTGGTCGCAAGTGTAACCAGGCTAGCAGGAAAGGTGTTAGTTCCTGCCGTCAGATCCTTATTGGACAACGCTTGTGACGTCGTCAACGTAACAAGACTTGAAGGAAACGTATTGCCTGCACCCGTAAGATCCTTGTTCGTTAGTGCCTGTGTTCCCGCCAGCGTGACTAGGCTAGTTGGAAAGGTGTTGCCTGCACCTGTGAGATCCTTATTTGTTAATGCTTGAGTGCCGGTTAAGGTCGCTAGGCTGGTTGGGAAAGTATTCGTTGCGTCAGTGAGATCCTTATGCGTAAGTGCTTGTGTCGCAACTAGCGTCGCGATATTGTCAGAGTTTACCTGTGAGCCAGTCGGAAGGTTTTGTGCGGTCGCCCATACGTTAGCGACGTCGGTCTTTACGACGTCACTAGGAATTGTAGTAGACGGCGCTGGAACCCACGTCACATCTGTGCCCGACGGATTTACTGCAAGGAACTGATTTGCAGTCCCAACAGGGAACCTAGCAAACGTCTTTGAAATGTTATTAAATTTTATTAAGTCTCCAGCGGCCGCTGTGTAGTCGCTGATGGAGTTGTCAGACAAGTTAATAGTCTTGTTCTGAAGCAGTTGTGCAAAGTTTTCGAAGACATGTTTGTCCATCTGCGGTAACGGAGGGTAGACTACGTTAACGTCATGTTTCAGTACGGAGGTTAGGATGTTATACTTGCATCTACCACTAGCGTCCTGAACTGACGAGACTTGTTCATGTCTGTCGTCGATCTTTAAGGTAGTAACGACCATCTGTCTTATCAATCACCCGCTGCTTGAGAACTGGATGCCTTGCGAAAGAGTGTAGAACGTATTATACTGAACATGTTGAAGCGCGTTGGTATACACAGTACGAAATCCTATCGCCCCTCCTACAGCCTGATCGAAAACTCCTCCTTCGGCTATCGAAGCGTTAGGCGTTCCTTCAGGGAAAAAGCCAACATATCTTAACAACACTCCGGACGATGTGCTATATCCCGAGTCCAGCATCGAGACTCTCATGTTCTCGGAAAATAGCGCGTTGTCTCTAGTACTTTCTGGTTGGTTAGATGTGCCAGATGCAAACCACAAGAAGTAAGCATTTGAGTCTCCTGCTATCAACGCTGCGAAGCGTATCAGTCCAGTTATCACAAGCAAGTCTTCTTTCTGCGTCACTTCGTGAGGCTCGAACTTAGTTCCGTCGCTGTCCCACGTCACAGTCTGATCGTTAGCGGCCCTTTCAACCTTCGTCTGATATTTGTCTGCAAGATGTCCTGCTATGGCGTTCATGGCTGCCTTTTTCTCTGGATCTCTTTCAATCCACGACGCACGTTTGATCTTGAGTATCTCCGCAATGTGTCTTGAAACATGTTTTGCGTCGCCCTTATCCCATAACACTGCGGTTCCTACGTCGGTTATCTTTGTCTCGTAATGAGGAGCCGAGGACTGTATTTCTTTTGCTGACGAAGAGGGTGGCTGAGGATCACTGTTGCTGGACAAACGCGTTCTTTTTTGTGCATGCCCAGGACGAAAATATCTAAACTATCAGTCAATCAATCAGTCAATCAATTAGCCGTGCTGCTCATCGCCCGAGTTGGACGTTTCAGAGCCTCCTCCGATTCCGCCTCCACCTGTAGGGACTGGTACTCCGACCTCTTCATTGATGAGATCAAGATATCCTATCGGTTTGATCTCGCATGTCCTAGTTCCAAGTCCACCTTTGTTGATCTCAAACTTGTATGTGATCTCGTTAACCTCGGCCTTCGCGTCAGGAGAGTCTGGCGTCATTCCCAGCATAGAGTCGACTATCGTCACTAATGTGCCCGGAAAAATGGGCTGGTCAGGACACGTTATCTCTTTGACTTCGTACGTTCTTTTGGGCCTCGAAGAGAACTTGAGTACGGCACTGCAGATTCTATCTAGTGTCTCGTCGTCGTTGACGTTTGAGACGGAGAGAGTTGACTCTATCACTCCATACTTATTCTGTGATATTGTATCTGCCGCTACTGTTATGTGTGTAACATCCTTGAAGATCTGTATGGCGTATGACGGACCAGTTGTGGACACTTTCCATGCGGGCGGATTCGGGTTATTCGTCCACCAGTCGTACGAGTTATCTTGCGTTGCTGATACACCTGCGACCGTACTGCCATCGTTGGCCCATAACATATCGTTGTTGTTGACTTGGATCGCGCTTCCGTACAGTATTATCCAGTACACATGGCCGGCCTTGATCCGAGACTTTGGCACTACTAACGTTATGTCAAGTTGATAAAATGGTGTAGGAGTCTGGCCTATGTCTTGTTGCGGAATCTCGAACGTCGCGACAAGTGCTCCCTCCGGGCTGTTAGAAAAGTCTTCCCTTATCGCCCCGCCTATGGCAAAGAATGGATTCTGGCTGATCCCTACTGGCGTGGGATTGTAGAGTCCTGCGCCGACTCTCGTCAGTAGCAGTGCGATGTTACTAAACTGCTCCGGTCCTGCGATAAACCGCTGTGCAATGTTCTGCAGCGATAGAGATGAGTTGTTGCCGAATCCTAACGAGGATGCGGACTGTGTGCTTTGAGTGCCAGCGATACCGTAGACAGTATTACTGAAGCCTTCATGCTTCTCTATCGATTCTTCAAACGACCAGCCGCCAACGAAGTGCGAGGTATTGGCAGAGAGGTCGTTAGGATCGACTTTGTCCTTTATCACTATTCCTGAGTCCACAGTGTAAGGATATCTGACTACGACCTGGCCGTTCTGGTCGACGTACCAGATGAAGCCACCCGCGTCGGCAAGATCGTTCATCACTGTGGCCCACTCGGCTATCGGCTCATTGACTAGCGGTATGAAGTCGTCCACGTTTGCCTGTACTCCGTTCGGATCTAGCGCGACTTCGACCGGGCCACCAAGAGGCCAGTTATCCTTGTTCGTTATCAGATCTAGCGCAAGTTCGAATGCCCTCATTCGTGGATCGGTCGTGTCGAAGTTTACAATATCGGAGCCTGGAGTCCCTGTCGCTGCTCCTTGCGCCTGCGCAATCTCTTCTCCCATCAGGATGTTCTGAGGAAGTCCGCTGACAGGAAAGAGCGGTCTGACAGACAACCCGCTAAAGAACTGTGCCGTACTCATAGCGGGAACCTCCCTTGCGATCTTTTGAAAGTCTGCAATTCTTTCGTTGAATCTGATCATCGCGCCGTAGCCAGAGAGCGTATAGATCAGTGCGTTCGTGTCTGGCCTTTCGACTTTGATCTTTCTGATATAGCCAGTCATGTAGTTTGTGAGTTCCTCAGGATGTTTGCCTAGTTGGATAACGATGTAAGCGGACTGAAGCCTGGATCTGTCGATTAGCATGTCAGAGTCCTCGACTGTTATCGTAAATGAGCCAGTGACGGTCGATCCTGCAGTGATCTCGAATCCGATTATGTTGATGAAAGAGTACTGCGGATTGAATGCGTTGAAGTACCAGTTGAGTATAGTACCGTCGTTTGAGTAGATGTAAATGGCAGGCCTCATTGGTCTGGCGTAGTCAGGATCTGCTACAGTTGGATTGGGCTTCCTGATTCTCCAACTCAGGTTTAGATTTACTGCGTATACTCCGACCTGCCACGAAAGATTAAGTGTGAAGTTGACTGGCACGAGCAGAGGTGTGACAGCCATATCCGACTGAAAGTTTAGGTTGACTGCTTGCTGTTGCCACCAGTTGTATATAGCCCTGGTCGTGATTACTTCGAAGAAGAAGGAATCGAATACTGACGACCGTTCTTGTAAGGGCTTGCCGAACCTTTTCCTCTGCGGGGGTGCGAGTGGAACGTCGCTCACGGCAACGTTCTCGGCTGAGACTATGTTACGCGGAAATCTTTTGGCCTTGCTTATCGCTTCCGATACCTGCAGCGTCTCTACAGGAAAGTTGACTTTCCTTATCGTCTGCCTCTTTAACGCCTCGAATACGTTGGCGGCTTCTGGACCAGCCGGAATGTAGCGGAATATGGCACGGCCTATCAAGGCTTCAACTACAGCGACAGTCTCAGTTGCGAGAGGGCGCGGTTTTATCTTCTGCTTTGCAAACGTCTCTAGTGGAATCACTACTAGGGGCTCGCTTACCTTCCGGGTGAACGATCCGCTTCTAGTTATCCTAGTCGTTATAGGAACGACTTCTGCTGGCTGTATTCTTTTGACAAATCTCTGAACGCTTACTATGGAAGCGATAGTGATTGACTGGGAAATTGGAGGTTTGATCTTTATTCTGTAACCGGTTAGCGAGATCAGTCCAACGGGTATGCCCGGCTCGGCAGGGACATTTCTAGTGAAAGATTTCGGCGATCGTACCGGAGTTCCTGTGACTGCGACTGTTTCTGTTAGGCTTCTAGGAGCAAAACGCTGCTTCGTGATAGTTCCAGCACTTACAGTTATTCCCGGTTCTGAGATGCTCTTAGACTTGATTTTGCCTCCCTTAGTAGTGGTTGTAATCGTTACGGTGTCGGAGACAGTTACGATTTTTTGAACGCCGAATGACGGCGGAGTGTTAATGTGGGCAATTGAGCCTCCACCAAGAACTGGCACAGTTCAGTCACTCACTCATGTGTGGTTTACTTACGAAGCATAGAACCTGTACTGATATGTTCTTGCAGTACCTGCAGTCTGTGTTAGCGTGAACTTTATCGCGATGTCGCTAGGCATTGGCGCAAAGTACACTTGTGGCGAACTCTGAGCGCCTGTGTATGTCTGCGAAACATAAACCACGTAGTTCCCTGGCGACACAATTTGCGTGTAGACCTTGAGAATAGTTGTATCTCCGGACGCCATATTGGTAAGGTCTAGGTATCCTGAAAACCAGTTATTAGTAGTCGCACTAAAGAAAACGTTCTCGACATTGATCGAGACGTTAGATATTGTGCCACTCGACGCTACACTAGGCATCTCTATTAATTATCTCGGCTTTTGTTTGCTTTTTTTAACAGTAAATAAACTAACTAACTAGCGGTCGATCTGAACGTATGCGCCGTAAATGTCTAGAGATCGAGTAGAGCCAGTATTGTTTCTAACGTCCATTACCCATGTCATTGCCGTCGTAGCCGCAGGAATTCCGTTAGCCGAGAGATACGACTGTACTGGATTGGCGTCTATTTGATACTGATAAGTACCGGCAGAGTTGCACCATATCTGAGCGGTATGTATGTTCGTGTCCACATTGCCTTGATTCACAGCAGTGCCTATTACACTGGAACCTGCTCCATCGTTTTGCATAATTTGCCAAGCAGCCGATCCTGAAGTCAGTCCTATCAGCACGCCAGAGTCACTATTCCCTAGTGGGTTGGTCGCGCTCTGTGTACTTGAGGCATTGTTGGTGAATCCTAGGTATACTGCAACACTGGCCGTAGATTCTGTTTTGAACTTAACCCACATGTACGCGTTCTGACTTGCAGACCAGTCGCTGTATTTTCCATACATGCCTGCATTGTTTCCCGAACTGCTGCTAGTGTTCCATTGTACGTGACTTCCAAGCGATGTGTCAGAAACGTTGCTGCTTGAACCATATGTACTGTTTTGGAACATAGTCCCCTCGGCATCGGCACCGTTAATTGCAGCATACCATCCGATCTTCTTTGACTGGACTGCAAACAGAAACCCAACTATCGTATTCGACGTACCGCTGATTGTCTTGTTAGTGAAGGTCTGAGTGTCAGTGTCTCCTACGAAGTTGCCACTAATCCCAGCAAGTGACTTCATGGTGGGCAGGTCTAGAACCGTCTGACCAAAATCTGGCATAGGCTTAAGCGAGTACTGTACAGATAGAACAAAACTAACTAAAAGTCGCTCTGTATGTATGCCCCGAATATATCGAGATAGAAGTGTGACGAGGAGGAGTTTCTGATAGTAAAGTTCCATGTCATTTTGGTAGTTGCGCTTGGCGTATGACTGCCAAAAGCCTGAATGGCATTGGCGTCAAGTCTGTAGTTGTATGTACCGCCTGGGTTCATCCACAGTTCGAGAGTATGAACGACAGAGTCTACGTTACCTTGGCCTACAGAATCGGACGTCTGTCTGTTTGTACTGTCGTTCTGAAAGACCTGCCATGCACTAGAGAAACTACTGGTGAAGCCGAAATATATCCCGTTGTCACTGGTGTTTAACGGATTTGAAGTGTTCTCCGTTCCTTCAGGATTGTCGCTAAATCCAAAGAATATCGCACAATTGTGTGTCTGTACGGCTCTGAACTTCACCCACAGATACGTGTTCTGGTTGGCTGACCATGAATAGTTTGAGCCCTGACCTCCAAACATTCCTGAGTTAGTGCCTGTAGTGGTTCCGGTATCCCACCTAACATACGAACCAAGTGCATTATCGTAGTTGTTTGTAAACGCACTAGCGCTACTCTGGCCCTGATACGTCGTGCTGTTGTTTGCCATAGCGCCGTCACAGTCTGCGCCATTGACAGCATAGTAACTTCCGACCTTCTTCTTCACTGGACTATAGATAAAGCCAGAAAGTGTGTTAGTCGCGATGTCCATAGTCTTGTTTTGGAGTGTCTGTATGTCAGTGTGTCGCCGACGAAGTTTCCTGAGATACCTGCTAGCGATTTAAGGACGGCTACACTTTGCGCCCCCGTAGCATACAAGTTCGGCATAAGTTGTGTACAGAGAGGGTAATGACAACCCTAGAATAAAAAGGAACGAATCAAGGTGTTAGTCTGGACATAGAACATTCTTCTATAAAGTAAAGTGATCAGACAAAATCACGTAAAGGAAAAAAAGAGGCAGTCAGCACATATTAGTTCCCCTGCCTTCTCCACGGACCTACGTGGGTGGCGTTTAGTATTCATAACACTAAATAGCCTGGGTTAAACCAAGGCAGGGGCCAAGTATTACTAGTACAACCAGTGGTACTATAACTTTCCGCTTAAGCCCTGCGTCTGTTTCTTTCTTATTGCCTGATAGACTACCTGTCCGTCTATTTGCAGTACGTTGTCAATCGTTGCCTGTATCGTTATCTTGTCGGCCCGGACGTCTTGCAGAATCTTCTCCTTATCCGCCGAGATCGTGCGCCTAATTTCTTGTTCGACCAACTGCACCATGTTTCTAACGCTGCCCTCTATTCCTCCTGGACCGGTCGCTCTTATTCCGCCCGTCAATGTTGGCAGCGTTATCGGCCCTATAGCGGCTCCGCCAGCAGCCGCGGCCCCTGCTCCTGTGACTCCCGTTGGTCCTCCACCAAGCGCCATCTGAGCCGCCAGCAGGTTAGTTGGACTTAGATACGGAGCGACAGTCGGAGTGAACGGTGTCAGTGCCGCGGTCGGAACATGATACGTCCCGACTCTTCCCACGTATTCACCCGGGATCCCTCCAGGGCCACCTGCTACTCCTGTCGTCTCGGTTGGAAACTCACTCGGACTTGGCGGCAAAGGAATACCTGGTGGAAGGACTGGAGCCGGAGCAGCGGTAGCACCGCCTCCTGCTAGTCTTGGTCCTCCGGCCGCGCCTCCAACTCCTCCGTAGGAGTAAATTATCTGTCTGTATATGTTAGGTGGATTTGGCGGAGAGCCAACTGTTTGATATGTGTATGTTATGGTTCTGCGTATGTTCGGGATGCTGTTGAGCCTTGCAATTATCGCACCTACCTGGCTGTCAGTGACAGCACGCATCGCAGACATAACGTTGGCCCAATTTCTTTCAACTGAGTTGAACGCTGCATTGCTGCGCGGAACCATTACATTGTTAAAAATACCGTCGATCGCCGTTACTGCAGAGCCAGTTGACGTCTGAAGCCTCGCCAAGGAAGTATTCGCGTTAGTAGCAAGAAGGTTGAACGATGTGTTAACTGAACTGACCATAACTCCGCTGAACATATTGTCGATCGCAGTAACGGTAGTACCGGTCGATGTCTGAATCGCTGCCAACTGCGTTGAGGCGCTTGTGGTAATCGTTGTGAAAGCCGTGGCGACGGCGGCAGTCATAACACTACTGAACATGTTGTCGATGGCAGTGACGGCAGTTCCTACGCCGCTCTGAAGTGTTGATAACTGACTCGTGGCGTTGGCTCCCGCCGTCGTAAACGCCCCCGTTATCGCCGGTACCATTATACTGTTGAACATGTTACCAATAGCGGTAACAGTACTGCCGACTTGTGTCTGAACGGCAGCCAGTCCTGTCGTGACGCCAGTAGAGTCTATCGACGCCTTGATCAGTATCGACGGAATTACTGGTATGACCGGAGGGGCGGGAGACGCAATCGCAGACAGGATAAGTATTGGGCGAATCGCAGGCATCACAGGGGCCGCTGGTGACGCAATGGCTGAAGAAATAAGCACGCCACCAATCTTCGGCATTATAGGCGCAGCCGGCGCTGCGATGCTCGACTGGATGACTAGTTTGTTTGTTGTAGAGATGCTGTTGATCTCGCCCTTTATCTGAGTTGTGAAACCGGCTATCGCACTGACGGCCAACTTGACCTCTCCTACGATGTCACCCCAAAGTCGCTGCCACTCAGTCCACGTTGTATTCAGAGCCGTGTCTATCGAGCCTACGCTAGTGTTTATGGCAGACGCATCAGTTGCCGTTGTGGTCTTCATTGCGTTGAAGCCGGGAATCCATATCTGGTTGGTCAGTATATCGACCACTTTTCCTACGGCGGCTAACTTTGTAGCGATGTTGTTAGAAGTTATGTCGACAGTGGAACTTAACAAAACATAGGCCTTTGCTTGCGTTATCAGTCCTTGAACCGATGTCGCAGTACCACTTGCAGCGCTTCCGACTGCACCGAGTGGACCTGGTGTCTGCCCGGCCGCTATACCTAACGCTGACATTTGTTGCGCGTTGAGTCCTAACGCCTGTGCCGCTGTAGCCAAGGGGACATGCATCTTTGCAGCCGCTTCGGCGATCTGCTGAACGCTGTACGTAGCGCCCCTTGCTGGCGTCACTATTCCCAACATAGCCATCGTCGTCTGCGCCATCGCTTTTTGGACGGTGGGCGGAAGTTCGTCGAATCCAATACCAAGTCCTTCCAGCGCAAGGCCGATCTCGTTCAGTGCCTTCTGTGAGTTTCCGCCGGCCTGCGTCATAATGCTAGTAAATTGAGCCATCAAAGTGCCGTACTGACCAGTCGTTATTCTTCCAGTCGACACTAGTCCTTGCAACGACGTCTGTATTCCTGCCATCGCTTTCGAGACTGCAGCCTGAGTAAATGTTGTTGAGTTGCCTATTCCTTGCACAAGAGCCTGATAGCCTTGTAACATCGGACCTGTTACCTCTAGCGGGAAGCGCTGTCCTTCGATTGCAACTCCTTTAATCTGCTGTACTATTTGCGGCATGTCTCTGGCAACAGTCGCGTTCATCTGGTCAGTACTCATCGCTGCTAGATTCATGCTCGCCTTGATTCTCTGCCATGTGGCCTCAATCTGAGCGCCAGCCGGCCCTGACATCGATACGAGTTTTTGTATCGACGCTTCGACTCCTGCCGCTACGTCGCCTTTTAGTTCTGCAGCGGCTAGAATCTTTTGCCAGTCCTTACCCCACATCGACGCAAGTGCTTCGGCCTTGGCCCAAGGCTCGGCGCTGGCTAGCAATTGCTGAAACTCGGACAGTCTCTCTTTTGCAGCAGATGTTTTCTTGCCGCCCTTCTTTGCTCCTTTTTTCCCGCCGGCCTTAGCACCAGCAAGTGCAGGATGCAATGTTATGTCCTGCATCTTCTCTTCGGCTATCTTTTGAATTTCTTGTTGGTACTCCTGCTCGGCCTGCATCTTTGCTTCCTGGAATTTCGACAATGCGTCGTTGACTTTCTGATCATGATCCATCTTCAACTGCGCAAGGGCCTGCTCATACCATAATCTCAAAGCCTGAAGATAGGCTGTGTTGTGTTTGTCTGCTACTGCCAACTGCTGTTGATAGACTAACTGGACCTGTGCCTGCGACTGTTGGTAGTTTTGGTTCAGGTCAAGAATGCTCTGGTCATATGACGTCTTTGCAGCGTCGAGTGCTGCTTGCTGTTTCGCTTTGGCGTCAAGTTCCTCTTGCTTGTACTTTTGTTCGGCCTGCGCTTTTTGCTGCTGTTGCTGTCCTGTAGCACGTGCCCCTCCTGCGGCTAGGGACACGCCGCCTGTAAGTGCTCCGCCTGCCGCTGCGCCCTGCAATGCGTGGATCGCCGAGATGGCACCTCCGGCGGCGCTGCTGAAATCGGATAGATTCACAGCGGCAGTCTTTGCACCGCCAGCAAACGGATCAAACGGATCGGTAGTAGGCCCGCCCATCATGCTATCGGCTAAACTCGACACGGCGTCGGCTGCTTGAACTGCCATCTGCGCTTGTTGCTGCAGTGCCGAGTTTACAAGGTCGATCTGTTCTGCAAAGAATCCCTCGCTTGAAGCGGCTGCATCTATCGCGCTTGGCAGATCGAAGCCGAGTTTGGTCATCAGGTCGATAGTACTAGTCGTAAGTGAATCGGTCTGTCCTTTCTGGTTTATCATCGCATCTGCGATACTGTTTATTGCGCCTTGACTAAGACTTGCAGCGTTTGGTATTTGTCCTATAGTCTCGACAAACCTTCTGTTTGCCTCATTGTCAATGTTGACTTGCGCTGCATGCTGCGTATATTTCTGTATGTCCTCATTCAACGTATTAGTGACAGCCTGAGTTGCGTTGCCGGCCCTTATCTGCGTCAGGATCCACTCGCTCATCGCGCTTATGCTGCCTTGAATTGCAGTCGGAACGGCCAGTCCAAAAGTCGACGCCAGAGCGATCATGTCAGTATTAGCGTTTTCGGACGCTGTTGTGAAAGTATCGACTGCCGACTTTACCTTGTTTAGACCGTCAGTAGTCACCGCTATCTTGTCGTTTAATGAAAGCATGTTGCCGGTCTCCTGCATCAGATCTGTATTCATTTGGACAATCGAATCGTGCGAGGCTTGTATGGCAGTCTTATGATCGGCTTCCGCCTTGGTCGCGGCCTGCGTACTGTTTTTGAGATTCTCTATTGTCCTTTGATCCTGTGCGACAGCAACCCAGTTACGGTTTGCCTCGTCGGTTACTAGTTTGATGGCGGCAGCGGCATGACCGTTTGATAACGCCCATTCCTCATCAGCGTTAATCGCCTGTTGGAACTTGTCGTTAGTACCTGATAGCGCAGTCCCTAATAGCAGAAGTTGTGCCTGACTTAGTCTCGTAATGTCTACAGTTTGTGCATGTGTAGCGTTGAACAAACTGACCTGCGTTTTTGCCTCGCCTATCGCTTTTCCAAACTGGCCGAGAGTGTCCGTGCCGGTCTTGAATGTGTCTACAAGAGTTCCTTTGAACGTTATGACCTGACCGTTAGTGAGTGTTATCGTATTTCCGGTAACAGAGAGAACGTGATCTATTGTTTCTAGTTGGCCGCTAGCGGTCTGGATGACCGCACCGATGCCCTGATAGACGTCCTTAGCGGAAGCAACCTTCGTCTTTAAGTTATCCCAATTTCGTCCTTGACTCATCAGGATTGTATCAACAATCGACGCCCAATCTACAAGACTGATCTTGCCTGATTGAACGTCTGAGATTAGTGTCATCATTGTGTCGTGTGCCGATCCCTTAAGCATTGACATTGCTGGAACGACCTTGCCTTGCGCCATTCCTCTCATTATTTCAGCAAAATCATTCGCTGACATTCCCGATGCTTTGAACGACGTTTCGAGTGACGTTGTCATGCTTTGCACCTCCGGAGTGAGCAACTTGAAGTCGTTGGCAGTCACTCCCAGTTGATTGTGCAGTGCATTAAGATAAGTCTGACCAGTCTCAGACGCGAGCCTGACGCTGCCTTTGACAATGTTTAGGTTGCCTTCGATCATCCTAGAGTACTCCGTCCAGTTGGCTTTGGCCTGCGTGAAGAATACCTGAGTCTCTCCACTGCTTGTCTTTATGGCGTTATCGAAGTCTGCAATTATTTTCGCGGAGCCGGAGAGATTCGAGTTCAGAGTGGAAGTCAGGTCGCTCATGTTCCTCTGAACATCTTTTGCGATTCCAGACACAAGCACGTCGGTACTGTTGAATCCTGTTTTCAGTTTGTCCAGTGCAGAGACGCCGTTGTCAGTAGCCGTGTTTATCGAACTCACTGTCGTTGACATAGCGCCCTGAACATCGCCGCTCATATTCTGCGCTGAACTCCCGGCTTCATCCATTCCCATCTTCGTGTCGCCTCCATACGTTCTCGCCGCGCCGCCTGCTTGTTGGAACTGTGGAACTGTTCTGCCTAGAAATTGTCCTATCTGACCTAGAAGATCTAGGAACGGTCTGAGAAACGGTAGGGCGTCACCTACTGCCTTGCCAACGGCGTTTAATGCATCTCTAAACCCAAACGCATTCGTCGCGATCGCCAGAAACGCAATCGCAAGTGCAGTCAGTACTAGTCCCAGAGGCGTGGATATGAAAAGCAACGAAGCAGTTGCTAGTCCTCTGACACCCGTTGCCGCTATTGCCAAGCCTGGCGCGAGTCTAGCAACTAATGAAGCAGTTAGTCCATCATTTGCTGCAGTTTGAATTGCAGTAACGGTTGTCATTCCTGCTATTGCGTCCCTAGACGTGGCCTGCGCGGCCGCTGTAGTGGACGTTGCAATTCCGACGGCTGCTTCGGAAGTAGTCAGACCTGCGTTTGCAGCCGAAGCCGCCGCTGTTGCTGTAGACGTTAGACCGAGCGCTGATCCAATGGCCTGTAATCCTATCTGAAACTTGTCTAAATTAGATATGACCATGACGACGCTAGTGATGACTTGCGGAATCGTACTAGTCGCAAAGAATAGCGTGGACTCGTTTGCCCTATTCTGGGCTACTGACTGTCGTTCATGCGCGACTGCCAAGTTGTCTGCCGCAACCTTGACTTTCTGTTCTGCATCTGCTAATTGTTGCGCCGATGCCGTGTGCGATGCCTGCAACTTTTGCAGGGCTTCGAGCGCTCTCGTATATGTTTCCGTAGATCGTTCCACTGTCACGTTCGCCCTGTCGACAAGCATCTGACTCCGTTCAAATGACAGTATTCCACCTACTAACGACGTGATCGCTCCTCCTGCGAGTGCAAACGTCCCGACAGTGGCAGTAAGCGTACCCCTCATACCCTGAGTCGCAGTGTCGGCTTGAGTACTTGCGGTCCCCGTCTGCGTCAGTTGAGTTTGGTACTCCTCCTGTGCAACTCCTGCCTGCGCGGAAGCCTCTCCTGCCGCTGTCAGTTCAGTTGTGTAGGATCTTGTCGCTCCCGCGACTGTAGGCAGAGCACTAGAACTCGATGTGGCTAGGGCCTGGTTGAAGATCGAAACCTGTCTGCTAGCCATGTCAGTTCCGGAGCCAAACGTTGTGAATGACGTGGAAGCATTGGCTGCGGCCGTTGAAACAGTGCTAAAACCTGCTTGCGCCTGCGAAAGCCCCTGGCCGGCGGCCGTAACGGCCTGCTGCATCTGTTGTGCACCGGCCGCGATTCTTTCGAACGCACCGGTAACCTCAGCGTCGCCGCTAACTTGCATCAGAAAATTTAGTGTGAAGTCTCCCGTTGTCGACATGACTGTTTATATTGTTACGCTATGCTAGTCGGGCTCGGCGTCGCTTTTGGTAACTAACTGATGATGAAAGTCTTCTTTGCACTCCTTCATTCTGTCGAAGCAATCTCTGCAGTAATCGATGCCCCAGAGCATTTCTGGCTCAATGTAGACGAGAATTGTTTGGCCGCACTTAATACAATCTGTGGCAACTGAGGGCTGTTGGGTCGCCGTCACGTTGCTTTATCGCGCTTAATGCCAATCTGTATTACCTATTATTACTCATCCTTCTATCAACTCGTAGAACGCTTGCATCATGTCTTCCATTATGTTACCGTAGCCCTTATCTAACCCTGGCCTAAAGAACGGCTGCGCCGGAACCCAACCCATGCCTCCTCCTCCCCTAGTTCTATGGCCGAACTCAACGTAACCTGCATAGGGGGCTGTTGAGGAGATACTTGCTTCATGTGCGTCGACATGATCGATGTCAGTTGAACGCATCAGGTTACCTGTATCGACCGGCACTTCCTCTATCATGACGTCAATCGCGTCACCTGCTTTATCGATCATGACCTGCTCTAACTTTGCTTGAAATCCGGCCGATGCGCGCTTCAATCTCGAAACAAGATCGTCCACTCCGTCGATCCGTACTGACATATTATTATATTATGCAGGCTACCTAGATGCCAGCCTCATCTAAGACACCAACTAAGCCTTCGTCGAGTCCTTCTTCGTCGTCATCGATGTCGTCCATCTCTGCTTCATCTGCCATTTCTTGCGGATCTACTTCTTGATCTTCCTCATCCTCGTCTTGGAAGATAACTGGACTGACCTCTTCTCCTATTTCTTCGCTCAATTACACTAGTAACCTCTTTGTCCCCTATATTCGTCGGCAGCCCTTCTTGCCTCTGCTCTTGACTCAGCCATCGTTCTCTCCTTTTTCATTCTTTCTTCGTACAGGTTCTCAATGAAAAGTAGTCCTATGATGTCTTCGTGATAGACTTCGCCCTCGTACTCCCAAGGACGCCAACCGAACTTTTTGTGCAGTTGCCACTTCTGGTATATCTCCAATTCGGCTGCGGTGATTGAGAAATTCTTGTCAGTGTCTACGTGATCATCGAGGAATAGTCGCTTGAGTTTTTTGAGGTGTATGGCAATCCGTATAATGTTCTAAACGTGCAAGCATCTAAAACGAGTTTCATGTCCTCCCAACTTGTAGACTCAAACTCCTCTAGTGTCATATGGAAATAGACTTGAGCACATCTGAAGTAGAGATCTGCCAACATCCTTGTTATCTGTTCGACCTTAGCAGCGTCAGGATTCGTTATGTTCTCCCTTCGTATCTTGTCCAGTTCCGCTCTCTTGTCCTCGAGTTCCTTGTGAACCTTTGTGGATATCTTGTAACGCTTGAATGATCTCTTTTCGGTCACTCCAGTCGAGTCGTTAATTATCTCGACATCATACGAGTCGTTTGGTGCGAGTTTGGATATTTCTTGCAATCTGTGATCTCCTTGTTCGTCGAAGTATCTCTCCCAGAAACTCGGTGCTTTTTGTGACGCCTGTCCTTTTTGTTCTTTGAATGTAAGTGAGTCGTCTTGCTTAGATTCTTGTTTCGGTTGCGGTTGCGGTTGTTGTTCTTGTTGCTGCGAAAACAGATCAGGACCCGTATAGTGTTCCTTCCTTCTTTGCGAGTTTGGTCCGTCAGTAGTTGCTGCTTGGTCTTCACTGCTAGTACTCAAAGCATTACGCTGAATTGTTTGTTAATTAATATGAACTAGCGACGACGGCGTCGTCGTGACGAAGTAGTGTGGAAGAACAAGAAATTAAGGTCGCATGTGGTATAGTGTTCTACGACGACAAGAAATGTTTAGAACATTGTCTGAAGACTGTTGATCCCTTTGTCGATGTCATAATTGGGATAGACGGTCGTTACAAGGGCTACGACGCAAAGTCCGAACTTTCTACTGATGGCAGTAGAGAGGTCTTCCAACAATACAAGAAGGCGAAGGTGTATGACTTCCCCGATTTAAGCGAGCCGGCGAAGAGACAGAAATACTGCGATCTTACGAAAGAGGAGGACTGCAATTTTTTGCTGATTCTTGACAGCGATGAATATATTATCAGACATTACAGCGACTACAGGAAATTCAGAGTAAGTCTAGTCGATCAGGCGATTATCAAAAGAAAAGGCGTCAGAAACGTCTTCAAAGTAAAGATGAGAGAACCGCTAAACAAGTATCCACCTGGCTATGGCGATATGTTTGTCTATCCTCCAAGAGTCTGGTACAATCCTTGGGAGATCGAGTACACAAACGATGTCCACTGGAGTTTTAGGAACAGAAGCAGACACAAGTTTGATCACGTTATAGATTTGGAGTCGCAAAGGACCTTACATGAAATGGATCTAATCGACGGAATAGTCCTAGGACATGAGGCCGATGGATGTAGATCAGTACGACGTCAGACATCCAGGACCGAGTTCGAAACCATTCAACATGCGTACGAGAGAAAGCAGATGATCGCGGCGAAGACCGCCGAAAAATCGTAACGCTATCCTTTTTTCCTCTTCTGTTCGTTCTCGGCCTCGTTACGTATCATGGCTCCTGTTTCTTTGTCAGTCTTGCACTTCTTTTTGTTCTCGTCTAAAAGCCTGTTGATTATCTGATCAAAGGTTTCTCCTTTATGCCGCGTCTCCTTGGCTAGCCTTTCCTTTGTGTCGCTATAGAGTTGCACACTTGTTCGCTTTGTCATCTTTAATGTCTTACAGTCCTTGTCATTCTCATTTAAATCTATGGAAACCATAGATATATATATCAATGGACTCTATGGGGTCTATAGATGTCATATGATGTAAAAAATAATAAGAAAAGGAGGTGAAAAGCAATACAACGTAAAACAATGTTCATAAGATCAGCAATCACGACAGCAGCGCTCATTTCGGGACTAATTATTTTCGCTCCAAGTCTTATGTCTGCTCAACAAGTCCAGCCGCAGTTACCACCACAAGCGCAGAAGCCGACGCTGTCTCAGATAATACCAGGTCCACCACAAGATCAGAATGTTCCGCCAATACCGTCTCCACCAACGCAACACGGTCCACCTCCAACTGCGGATCAGATAAAACACAGAGGACTAGTGCCCGACAACTTGGCACAACAGTGTACGGCACTACAGAATAAGCAAACACCACCGGCAGACGCTTTCAGTGCTACCTCAAGGCCAATTCCGCCAGGTTTCGGACACGCTAACGGAGCACCATTATGTTCACTGATATCCCAATTCGCAGACCAAGCACATCCGCATGGTCCGCCTATGACTCCCCCAGGACTAACTCGCTAGAAATGTGAAGAATAACCCTTTAGACTTAAGCAAGAAAGTACAGGCTTCGATCCTGCTAGCGTCCGTCGCAGCCGTTGGAACTCTTACGACAGTCCAGTTCTTGCCCCAAGCGAACGCAACGACGTACTATCTCGCCTGCGATAGCGGAGCCGGGAACCCGACAGGCGCAGACGGCCACATAATTCATTGCTACGCGGCAGGGCCGTGGCAGCAATGCGGCTCAGGCTACACAACTAGCGGCGGCGCGTACTGGTACTATCAGAATACCTGTCAGGACTGGTTCTACTGCGTTACCGCAAACGGCTACTTCACGGGCTGCAATGTTGGCCAGAACTATGTAAGCGGCTATGTGCGGGCAGTCTGGGAGTATACAAGTTGGTTCAAGTGGAACGGCTTCGAGTACGTGTTCGTCTCAAGGAATGCAGCAGCAGTGGAAGTGTACCTTTGCACGACATACCCAAGTAACTGCGCGTTTGTGTAGGATAGAAGAACAGAAATGATTCACTCCTCCTATATTTTTTTGATAATAATTTTAGCCGTAGCAACAGGGATAATACTCGTAGGTATATTCTGGTCAGTGATTCATCAGCAGCAGCCACGGATGATAGAGCCGAAGAACAACGGATACATGCAGCAGCCACCCACGCCAGTAGCAATGATACTGCCGCCGCCGGTCAACTATCCTAATGGCACAGCAGCCGTAGAGCTCCCGAACGGATCGACTCTCGAATCTCACTCGCGTCCGTGTCCAGATGATCCCAGCGTCATATGTAACGAGATAATCATCATCAACAGAAACCAGACTACGCTACCGCTAGGCCCACCGCCATGACTATCCTGATCATTACATTACTGCTGACGGCCGTGATGGGGGGAATGTCACCTTGGCAGTTATTCCAAAACCTATGCCATTCAAACATGCCCGGTTTAGTCGCTGGACCGCAATGTCACAATAATAACCAGCAGAACTTCACGATTCTACCGCAGCCGTTCCAACAACAACAGCCCTTGTCTCCTCAATATCAGCAGCAGCAACCGCTACCACAACCATGAAAGTACTAGAGTGTTGGGGCTGCGGTCAGGAACTATGCGTTTACGAAAACCCGGAGATAGATCCTGTCTGCTCCGAATGTTTTCTTTCATTAGAAGAAACAACAACGGCAACTGCCTAACTACTAAAACATTATAACGTACTATATGTTTGCCCTTCTAGTGTCAACCATTACACAGATTAAAGTTCTAGGTGCAACGTCTTCACCCGCCGAATCCGGCAATCCAGCGAGTAACGCATACGACGGAACTGCGTCGACAAGATTCGCGTCGCCAGGACTAGGCTCATGGATTCAATTTGATTTAGGGACTTCTCCGACTCATACTGTCAACGAAATAGACTTCGTTTGGTATATGGCAACAGGCGAAAAGAGGACATATACTGTGAACATAGATTTTCTCGACCCTAACGGCAGCAACATCCAGTCGGTTCCAAGTTACGTTAACGCCGGCGGAAGTGTCAACAGCACGTTAGCAAACCTTAGCGTTCTGAATGTAAGATATGTGAAACTTACTCTTGTCAAGTCGTCAAATACTAACAACTGGTTCTCAATAACCGACGTCACGTTCAAAGGAAGTCCGACTGCTGCTCCGTCCCCTGCACCAATGCCTCCGCCAGCACCAGCACCAGTACCGCCGCCCGCCCCTCCGGCAGGATTGGACGAAAACGGCGTGAAGGAGATCTACGCGACTTCTCCGACAGGCATTCACTACGTTTACAAAATGACTGACAACATAGAGAGTTCGAACTACGTCACGACGGACCAGAATGCAGCAACTCAGATGACGGAGGGAAACATCACATTCAAACGGCTCACAGCCAATGACGTACATTACAGTACTGGCACAGGTAAGACCGTCAGAGTGAACGTTAACGGAGGAGGTTTCCTTGCCGTGCAGACGCATACATGGCAAAATACAACTGGATATATCTGGACGTCTCTAGACAGTAAGAACTCCGAATTTACATATTACTTCAGAGTGGTAAACTACAAGTACGATCATACTTCGTGCTCGACAAAAATGCACTCAGGCATTCACACAAGCAGCAGCGACCCGAGGGCGTCGTGTTTTGAAACGTGCTTTTTTATCGGTGGCAGCAGTCCGGGCAAGATGGAGGCAGCCTACGAATACAACCACCCTAACTACGTCTTTGAGAGCGTAACGCAGAACAGTTCAGCCTCAGGGGCGAAAGCGGGCCAGTGGATCGGAAGAAAGACATGCGTGTGGACCGGGGCAGACGGGAAAGTGCATACTGAAGATTATTGCGATTGGGCCCCTTTCGACAATAGCGGCAAACCTGTCAACAACTGGACAAAAGTCATGAGCAAGACCTTTGGTGGAACTTCAACCAACGGATACACGAAAGTACCCAGTTGGGGCGGTATGAACACGATAAGAATTGACGGGTACGAATACGTCGACATCAGTATCTTAAGCATTAGGGAAATTGTCCCGCCTAGTTGACTAGCAGAAGGAGAGAAGGACTAGAAAAGAGCGCCAGGCTTACCCGCATTACTCACCGTGTTTATGATGAAATGCTGATTCACTGTTGGGAACATGTAAGGGAGGTGGACTGCAAGAAGTGCAACGAGATTGTTGAGATCTGGAAGAAGTTTGACGATGAAGCCGGACCACTCATAGAAGAGATAGAGAAAATAAAAAATGAAGAGTTCGGCCCAGATACAACGAAATGAGGTCGGAAGACGAGATCAAAAGTCTGTACAGGCGAATGCAAGAAGAACTAGGACCGCATCTTGACAGTATCGAAATAATCCAAGAGTCGGGCCACGTATACAGAAACTACCTTAAGTTGATGGAGTATGTCCTGGGCATAGGCGACGACTTACCAGTGGAGTTGCTTGACCTAACTAGACCATAGTTACTGATTGAGCATTCCCGGCCCACGTAGCAGTCTTGACTGCCTTCGCAGTTGCGGTATCACTGCTGCTTCCTTGAAACAGGACTAGCGTTGTGAACGCGAGTGAGTGTCCTGGAGCCATCGTGTAAGTCGCACTGTTCTGAGTCATGGCAATTGTCGCCGAGTCAAGTGCGCTGTCGTAGACGAACGACTCGAAATCAACCGTGATGTCTCTGTGAGTTGGTTCGATCCACATTGCCTGCACCTCTCCGTTCGGTCTGACTACCTGCAGGTTATTTGTCACACCAAGTTTGAATCTTGGAGTTGGATAGACGGTCCCTCCGACTATGAATGGGTTCGGACCTGATGTAATGTCCATCCACGGATCAGTTGTAGTTGTGGGAGCGAAAGTTGCACCAGTGACAGGGTTTGTTATTGTGGGTGCGCTGATCGCCTTGCAGAAAAATGTCATGGTGCACTGGAGCAGTCCTTTTGTGATCTCGATGTCTATCTTGTCGCATCTGCATCCAGTGAAAGTACGATAGTTTACTACGTTGTTAATCTTTTGAGCGAAGATCATGCTCAACGATTTTTCGATAGTACCTGGACCACTGGGCAGGTTGACACCATATCCCATGAAAGTCGTGTCTATCGGATTATACTTTATATCAAAAGTATACATCTCGCCGGACTTCAGGGCCTTGTAAATGTCCCTTGAGCCGATGAGTCTATAGTCAAGGTGCTCTATGTTATAGTTCACCTTCAGGTCTTGCAATGGACCTGGATACAGAAATGCGGGTGTGAACGCAGGCGACGTTGTCTGCTGTGGAAGGACGCCGAAGTTCGTCTCTTCTATGTATTCAATTTGCTGGGTCACGTTCCACGGCCCAGTCAATTTGGGAACTGTGAATGACACTATTTCGATTACCTCGAAAAGCAGTTGACGGAAGTTTAATATTGAGAATTAATAACAGAGAGGCGTCATTAGTTCTCAACCTTTTATTTTACTTCACGTCTAATCATCATACAGGATATGGTAGTCCCTACTCACTATACAGACATAGACACAGCACGCCGCCTAGGCGGGTTTCCTTCCCAGAACTCCGTTCCCGACGCGACTATTGAATCGATCCTTAGTTATGCCGATGCATTCGTGAACGACGAACTTGGCAGGACTGCAATGGGCAGCATGGATACCTCCGATCCAAATTTCGCATTAGCCAAGGCTGCCGCTGAATACATATCGTCGTCAAGGATAAGAGCGATGTTTGCTGACAAGGACAAGGTTGCTGACGACCATGAGAAAATTGCAGTCGATCTATGTGACAGGATAAACAGGAACGGCGCTTCTGGCGGGCTCTCGCCAGGTATTATAATCGAAGCACAGCAGAACAGAACGTGGCCTAACAATCCTGACAAGTTGCCGTTTAGATCTTTGAGAACTGCGTACGGCTACTCAGCGGGCGATATATCCCAGGATTGGTTCATATAGTGTAACATCAGACCTTTTGGCGACATAACGATTATATGGTTCCTCAATTTATTATGATAATAGATTGATAGCACGGAAGGAGTTGGTGGAATGCCCGGTATGCAAAAGGCCGGCAGTCCAAGACAGATACTATTTCAATCACGTACAAGAAGAAAAGATTCGCAAGAGGCGTAAAGACGGAGCAACTAGGATGGTCTATCCGTCTTGTCTTTATTCAAGAGCCCTAAGACAGAGGGATGGGGTACGGGAGAAATGGAACCCAAAACATGCAGTCGTTTTGGAGAGTAGAGTGTACAGAAAAATAAAGTCGAAAGCAAGGTACGGTGAGACAATCAGTCAAACAACTGCTAGACTGCTGAATGCCTAAATCTTCTTTCTTTCTTTTTTCGCTTCGGTTTTGATGCTCTCCCGATGTTGTCTAATTAGTCATCACCGACGGCTACGACGATAGATGCACGCGGGACGACCGCCGAATGCGTTATTTTCGAAGTTCGGAGTCCTGAGTGAGTCAAAGCCTTGATCCAGAATCGCCCGATGCAGAAGAGGTCCACGTATTGTCCGCCACTCGTGCCGACTGACATGCATCTCTATTGACATCATACGAACATGGCTTGGCAGGGCTGATAGCGCTGGAGCGAGAGCGTATTCGTAGCCCTCAACGTCGATTTTAAGCAAGGTCGATTGGTGGACTTCTAACAGACTCGTCAAACTCACACAGGGAACCACAACCGGGATTCTTCCTGCGATCCGCAGGAGCGAATGTCTGCTGGCCCCTTTGCCCGGCTTTCGCCACAACATTCTAGCGCCTGACCTCAGTGACACTGCCTCCGGGATGACAACCACATTCTGTAGATGGTCGACGTTTAGGTGCAAAAGTCGTAGATTGTCCGGGTCCGGTTCGACTGCCACCACGCTACCTACTCGGGGAGCGAACATGGACGAGACGACTCCAATATTGGCACCCACATCTAGTAACATGTCATCTGGGCCGGCTTCGGCCAACATCTGACTGTACTGTCGACGTTCATTAATGACGAACAGATCATCCATCCAGGGCCGGTATGTTATTCCCGTACTTTGATGAATGCGCGTCCTAGTCAACAGCGAGTTCGACAACCGCATTTAACTAACAGCCAACAACAATAACAAAAAACCAATACTTCACTTTTGTTTTTGCGACTCGTAGTCGCTACTGGTATTAGAGGTAGATTATCTAAAATGGCATCAACGGGAATAGTCGACGGAACTACTACAACTCTTAAATGCAGCATCCACAACTTCGAGACTGCCGATCCGGCAGCATACGAAGAACATATGCGAAAGGAGGAAGGCCATTACGTTTCAGGCTACACTGTTTGTTTCGTATGTGGGAAGCAGATTGATCTCAATCCCGAGGATAGGTCGATTCAGTACAAGCATGTCGCACTCGGTAAGGCGATGCATCCTGCATGTAAAGAGGAGTTCATGAAGTAAGCATGTTAGACGGCTCATACCTGGCAGCGAAGGTCAGAAGATATACTGGCAGTGCCACTTGGCCCGTTTACACAAAGGAACTTGACTATCTAGTTAAGACGGATCAGGTGAGACCATACGATGTGAACAAGTTGTACCACGACGACTGGGAGCAACTTTCAACGCGTCACAATATTATAACTAACGGTGGCAGAGATTATCTTCATACTCAGGCATATATCGGAACGGCTGCGACGGCGACGTTGAAATACATCGCAGTCTCCTCAAGTACTGTCACTCCGGCAGCAGGCGACACAACACTCAATGCAGAGATAGTCGATGCTAACGGACTTGCACGAGCAGTGTCAACTACAGATACGCATACGGCAGGAACCAATACCAGTACTGTAGGAATCACATTCAACGCCACTGGAACTTATACAGCAGTCCAACTAGGAGCATTGTTTAGTGCTGCTTCAGCCGGAACTATGGCTAACGAGGCTACATTCTCATCTACGAATCTTGCTTCAGGCGACAGTCTCCAACTTACGTGGACCATAACTCTGGGTTAGGTTAGAGTGACGACAAAACATTATTAGGCCGCTCATCTGTTCGCCGTCGCCCAGAGATCTTTTAGAAGTAAAAACAGAACTAGACAACATCGTTCACTGCGATAAGTTTCTCGCAAAGTACATGTCTGAACTTGACGCGTACAGAACTCTTAGAAAGTTCTTCCTAGATCACGACGACGAATACGACTACCTAGTGCTCTGTCCTGATGACTTAATCGTTACGGACTTCTGTTTTCGAATGCTATTGAGTAACGTCGAAGATCACGGGTTTCCTGTTCACGCTGGAGTCTGCAACGTCAGTTGGCAGGAAAGAGATCTGTTTAGTCCTTGCATGAAGTTACCAGACGAGGAGAATGGCTATCAATGGATGACAAGAGATGCGCTTCGTACCGCGGATACGTTACTGAAAGTGAAATTCGACGCTCTGGCAATGTGTTTCATTCGCAGAGATGTCGTCGAGAAAATAAAGTTGGAAGGCGATGAGTTGGGTGGAAGAATGGATGTTCAGTTCGCCAAGGACTGCGATAGTTTCGATATTCCGATGTATGTCGACACAAGAGCAGTTATGCTACATCTTAAAAATCGAAAGGGCGACGGGACGCTTGAAAACTGCGGCATCGGTATTTATCCTCCTGCCAAGGTGTTTCAAGCAGCAAAAAGTTAGTTCAGTTTTAGCGTCGCTACATTCTCCCGTGTGGTTGGAAGGAGTCGGGTAATGCCAGCAACAATAACTAGTGTACAGCAAAAGTTTCTTCTAGTGAACTGGGTCCGCTCGAACTACGGACATCTGAAATCTGCTGCAAAGGCGCTAATGGAAGGACGTAACCATAATGGCTAAGGAGAGAGTACCAGGCACTACTGTGGTAAGTTCTAGAGCCACATACCCGTGTGGCTGTATTGTAGAAGTCGAAATGGAAAGGGACAATATTACATTGGAGGTAGTAAGCACTAAGCCATCCCAATTTCTTCTCATGAGTCATGTCTGTAGGTTCCACGAACATCTCAAGTCCAAAGAAAAAGGGCCACTGCATGAAGAAAAGTCGAACCATGCTCTTGACATTATCGAGAAGGCAAAGCAAGACAACATCAGAGACTGGGAAGAAACTTTGACCAGAGCGAGGACACCTATGGATGTTCAGGATGTAATAGCCCAAAGACCAGGAATAGAGGCACATAACGCTAGAATAACAGCGGAATGGCAATGGTTAACAGGCCAGGCACATGCCCACGACAAGCACATTCATGATACAATACTAGAAGAACATAGACAGGGCAAATGGCAAACACCAGTCTCGTAATATGTGGAGATTCTAGTGGAATCTCAGTCACTTCTGGTAATTTCGTTTCAATCTCGGGGTCCATAATTAGTACCACTCCAGAAAGCTCATGTCAAACAGTAGTAAGAAGTGCTGGCACATACAAGAATGAGTTCGTAAGAACGAACAGTGTCGGCAGCGGTGTGGTAACATTCCGAAAGAACGCCGCTAACGGGAATCAAACCATAACCGCAGCGGGTGCAGGCACATACCAAGATACAACACATACGGATGCAACCGTAGCAGGAGATAAAATAGATTGGGCTGTCAGTAGTGTAACTATAGTAATTTGTACAGTATCCTGTCTTTTTGACTCTACAACAAATTTTGCTGTAAGACTGAATGCAACCGGGTCTCTGGCCTCCGCAGTATCAGCAGCACAGACACTTGAGCCGGGTTTGATTGCATCAGCATTGAGTGAGGGTTCAAAGGGTATACACAGAGTATCAGCGACTCTAAAGAATCTGCAATGTATTCTCACGGCAAACGCAAAAACCAGTAGTGCCACCTACATATCTAGAAAGAATAGCGCAAACGGCAACATGACCATGACAATCCCAGCCTCTCCATCCGGCACGGGTATATTTGAGGATACAACACATACGGATTCGGTGGTTGCCACAGACATAACCATTGATGAGTTTCCTGTTGGGACTGATATTACGGACTCCCTGACCTGCACACTATCATCATATGATTTCACCACAAGCGGCAGCAACTACTTCAACATGTTCGTCTCTTCCAATGCAAATCAGAGTATGACCATCAGTTCTACAAAATGGGGCGTTATTGGTGGTCGCCTGACACTCTCAGGAACTGAGTCCAATGCACAAACAAATGCATTGGCGGCGTTTTCTTTCTCTAATTTTAGTGTATTCCAATCAACGGCATCAGGCAACACAATAACAGTTCAATTTAGAAAGAATACGGCAAATGGCAATCAGGTAATAACATCGGGTACTGCGAGTGCAAATTACACAGATTCGACACATACTGACTCTACGGTGGCAAGTGATCCTATTGATATCTCATATACGACTGGCGCAGGGACACAAGGCAGTTTTTCCATACAAGAGGTCTGGGGTAACTTCTCGGCTGGCGTTTTAAACACTAGAACAGTATCCGACACAAGTTCTGGAACTGTCACAGAAGCAGTAAACCCGGACGGAATTTATCGCAGGACATTGTCTCAGGCAAACGGCTCTGTCACAGAGGCACTAGACCCAACCGGAACGTACCATAGGACGTTGTCTGAAACAGATGGTTCCGCTACGTCTACGACACAAAAAGGCGGAACTCATAAGCCTGCTATACAGTCACTAGGCTCAGTCACGGAGTCGCTAGGAAAAGTCGGGACATTACATCGCATATTATCAGAGAGCGACGGATCCGCTACATCTGTCACAGCGAAAAGAGCGGGCAAGGCGATAAGTCAAGCGGACGGTAGCGACACCGAAAGCATACTAAGGACGCGTAAGTTTGTCAANTCCATATCAGAGNCAGACGGTTCGGCGACATCGACAACAGNAAAACGNGCGATCTTAAAGCCAGCAACTCAGGCACTTGGGACCGTAACTGAAACGATAGCAAAGATTGCAACGCTGCATAGGACAGTTTCGGAATCGGACGGGACGGATACACAGATCATAGTAAAGAAGTCAATACGAACAGTCGCTCAGGCGTTAGGAGCAGTCACAGAGACTATCGCAAAGGTCGGCACTCTACACAGGACGATCTCCGATAGTGACGGCGTAGATACTTCGACGACAGCGAAGAGAGCAACACACGCAACATCACAGTCGATAGGCAGCGTCACGCAAACGATTGCCAAGATCACTACGTTACACAGAACAATATCGGAAACTGACGGCACTGATACATCCTCTACTGCAAAGAAGGCAATCAAGGCTGTATCGCAGGCTGTCGGTACAGTGACAGAGACGGCAGCCAAACTATCGTCGCTGCATCGAACAATATCCGATTCCGACGGAACTGACACTGAAGCAATAAGGAAGACGAGATCACATGGAATAGCGCAGACGTTAGGTAGCGTAACGGAAGTCGCTGCCAAGATTGTCATACTGCACAGAACAATATTAGCAGCCAACGGATCCGGCGTGGAGTCAACAGTAAAACACGTAACTCATGCTATTTCTCAGGCGAACGGTACTGCTTTAGAGTCAATTGCAAAAGCCATAGCATTCCGTAGAACGGTCGCTGATAACGACGGCTCGGCAACGTCCACAACGAAGAAAAAGGCCGTGCATCCTCTCGCTCAGGCTTTAGGTTCTGTTACTGAAACAGTATCGAAAGGGGGAGCACAGGTCAGAGTCGTCTCAGAGACGATTGGCACAGTCGTCGAGTCATTGAAGAAGAAACCAACACATGCAATCAGTCAGGCAATAGGCTCTGTTACAGAGTCAGCGAAAAAGACGTCAATCCGTTCGTTAACTCAGGCACTCGGGACAGTTACATCAGTCACGACCAAGAAGTCAGTGATGAAGACGATTCAAGAGAGTCTAGGAGTCATCGCGTCGACAACACTGAAGAAGGCTTTGCTCAAACCAGCAACACAGTCGCTAGGCGCTATTGTAGACTCTGTAACTAAAGGAGGCGCGGTTATCAGAAACATTAGTCAGTCAATTAGTTTCGGAGGCGAAGCCATAAAGAAGTCTACGTCAAAGATAGTCGCCAATGTCTTGGGAGCCGTGACTGACGTTAGACAACTGGTAAAGAAACCGAAGATAGCGACGTCAGTCACCTCGTCTTCTTCGACGACTGCGATACGAGTAGTCAGAACTGTTAGCATCGAAACAGTGTCGGTTCCGTCAGGGTCCGTTGCGAGACATGGAACATTCTTCCGTTCAGGTTCAGGAACGTCGGCTATCTCAGAGTCGATAGTCCGTACGGTCAGGAAAGTAAGAACTGTATCGACGGCGTCAGTCTCCGTTAGCGACGGACCGCTTACACGTTTCTACAAAGCGATAAGAAGTGCAACTCAGACAGTTTCCATTTCGGACTCGACAAGCAAGATAGGGAAAAGGTTTAAGGCTGTCACTGGTTCGGTATTCATTTCCGAAAGCCTTCACGTAGGTCTAGGTAATTTCAAGTTCATAACGGAAGCAAGCATACCGATAAGTCCTGGTGCCATCATACTTCATGGAAAATATTCCAGGCAACTTTTGGAAATCCTTCCCATTGTTGGCGATCTCGTCAGGATAAGCGTTCTCAGGAAAGAGGGGACCATAGTGATTCAAGACTCGGCAAACATCGGACCCGAGTTTATTACGGCTCACAGACTTGGGACATGGATCATCGCAGGTACGGCCCGCAGTCCGCCTATATCCAGTTGGTCTACGCCTATCGATCTGGTCCTGGCCGAGACCTTGGAACGGAACTGGGGCCTGAACGAAGACCCTGACTTCAGTCAGATCTTCAATGACAGAGATCCGGCATTCGGTAATGACTGGTGGAGCGAAAGTAATGACTGCGAGGTTCATGCAAGATACATAGACACGTTAGTGAAGGCTAGGAATATAGGATTCGGCGGAATGACCGAGTATATTGCGAAGGTCGATCTTCACTTTTTTGTCAGAAGTCTCCAGCCGCGCGTAATGTTGGCAGACAGCAGAATGCAGTTGATGGTCGAAGAGTCGGAAAGAATAATCCAACAGTTCAGTGACAAGTTGTTGCCGGGAATAGTGCAGGTATCGTTTGACAATGCGAAGGACCAGACGGATGAGTCCAATGTCGAGACGGTCGAGCACAGAATAGTGAGTTGTTATCTAACATATTACAGAGTTCTCATCTATCCTTAGAAGAAAATGTCGTCGTTCCACTCCGTCTCTGTTAGCGAAACAACGAAGGTCAGGGAGAATGCAATAGGACAGAAGTTGCTCCGTTGGGTTATTGCCGGAGTTTCTCCACCAATCACACACTTTCCATCGGATCTTGAGTTTATGTTAGCAACGCTCTTGCAAAGTACCTGGTTGTTGGAGGTAAACAATCCACATGAATTTCCTCCACCTCAACACGTAGTCATAGGAAACGACTGGTATGACGACGGCTCGGGTGATTGCCAGATCCATGCAAACTTCCTTGACATGAATACTGGAATTAGATCCACTGGATACGGCGCACTAACCGAATATATTTACAAGATAGACCTACACTTTTTCGTCAAAACAGATCAGCCAAGATTCAAACTGACAGACATAAGGATGCAGTTGATGGTGGACGAAGTCGAAAGGATACTGACACAGTATACGGGCGACTCAATTCCAGGAGTAGTGTACCTCACATTCTCAGATTCCAAGGACATACCGGACCAGTCGAATCTTGCAACATTAAAACACAGAGTAATGACAACGCAACTCGTATACTTTAAGCAACTTGTCTAGAATGAAGAAATACGACCCTAACGAGTTCTGGCTAGAACAAGGAAAGCACTACAAAGCGGACTTCAACTACTCCGAGCCGTTCATGATTCAGGAGCGAGCGCTGATCGACTTCTTAAAGACGCTAGACTTTAAGACGGTCCTGGAGGTAGGCTGTGGCTTCGGTAGAATCACCAAACTAATCTTGGAACAGTTTCAGTATGTGATAGACAGTTATGTTGCTATCGACTTATCGGCGGATCAGGTCTCGTTAGCGAGTGCTTCCATCGTCAACGACGAAGATAGAGTCTCATTCTTTGTAGAGGACTTTAGACAGTCGCGATACGACGACGAAAGTTTTGACTTGGTGATAGCAGCGGAAGTGTTGATGCATATACCTCCGTACGAAGTGCAGTCGTTTGTCGATAAGATGCGAACACTCTCGAAGAGACATGTGATCAACGTGGACATGCACATCGAGCCTATTCCAAAACCTGAAAGTTATCCGCCCGACGAGTGTTGCTTTAGCCATGCTTACTCAGACTGCAAGCGCATAAGTATTGAGCCAGACATCAGGCAGAGCATATTCTATTGGCAGAAGAAACAAGAATAGAATACTTACATAGTTCGGCTTTCTAGTTACGCAAAATGTCATCAACAACAACAACTGAAAGACGACCGTTAAGAGTTAGAAGGATAAAGAAGTACGGCTGGCGTCCTGATCTTCCAGACAAAAGGGACCATTATTTACAGGCACCAGAGATGGTAGAGGCCAGTTGGCCGCCTGTAGTCGACCTCAGACCGAACTGTCCTCCCGTCTACGATCAAGGTGACTTGGGATCATGCACTGGAAACGCAATAGCAGGTGCAATAGAGTTTGATTTGATGAAGCAGGCTGCTGCCGGCGGAACTGAGAAAGACTTCCCTCCCTCAAGGCTGTTTATCTACTACAACGAGAGAGTGATGGAAGGAGACGTTAGTGACGATGCCGGTGCTGAAATCAGGGACGGTATCAAAAGCGTGGCGTCACAGGGCGATTGCCCCGAACCCGTATGGCCGTACGACGTAAGCCAGTTTGCCGTGCAACCTACACAGGCAGCATACGATGCAGCAGTTCAGCACAAAGCGCTAAGTTATCTAAGACTGTTTAGGTCACAGTCGGAAGAATTCAACGTCAAGAATCTCCGTTACTGTGTCGCAAGTCTTGGAGTGCCTGTCGTTTTTGGGTTTACCGTATACGAGAGTTTTGAGAGTGACGCAGTCGCAACCACAGGCGTCTTGCCTATGCCAGGTCCACAGGAGGCAGCAATAGGCGGCCATGCTGTGATGGTAGTCGGATACAAACACGCGGACAAACAGTTCATAATCAGAAACTCTTGGGGAACGAACTGGGGCGACGCTGGCTACTTCTACATGCCATATGCCTACGTAGCAGATCCGGATCTGTGCGACGATTTTTGGATTATCAAAACGGTAGCCTGATTTGACGGATGCAAGACGACGATCTGAGAAGACAGTTAGACTTTGACTTTGGTACCAGATCGTTACATTACGAGTTAGTGTGTAGGTATTGTAACACCGTGCACATAGAGAGGACAAGGGAGAAGATAACCTATCTCTTTTTCGCTCATGTCAACCATCATCGTATAGAGCCTAAGGACGCTGGCGGTGTCATAAGTGTGATGTGGTATTTCAAGAGCAAGGTGCGCGAGTTAACGAACGAAGAGATCCTGCATTACGCGCAGTATCTCGAACAGAGAAAGAAAATGGAATTAGGGTGATAATAGGCTACCGCTACTACTGTTGTTGCTGATCTTCTTTCTTTTTTGCTTGCTAGTCTGAACTACAAACCTGCGATTATAGCGACATTTCAAACAGTATCGATAGCCGAGACTATTGACGCGACTAGTTTCCAGTGTCAGTCTCTCATCGCCGCAGACGACGCATTTGAAGAAGTCAGAGGACTTTTCTTCTAGCGTTCCTTTGCTCATTGTGTAACAGTCACTTGACCTGGTTCTTCAACGCCGACAGTGCTTGGTTGGCCTGGTTCAGTTTCTCTTCCAGTGCTGCGATCCTGACGTTCTGTGCGTTAGTGATCTGTTTCGACTCCTCCGGTAGCATGTCATACGTTACCTTCGCGAGAGTTGCAATGTCTTGCTTTGCCTCGACGGTCTTGTCTGCTCCCGTCTTCGCAAGTTGAGCGACGGCTTTGATCCTCGGACTGTTAACGAAATGAACGAGCAATCCCGAAACGCCACTAACGAGTGTTGCTATGGCTATTATGAAGCCGGTCCAGATCTCCGCAGCAGTCGTTCCTTGCGCCGCTGTTGTTGTTGCCGTTGCTGCTGTTTGCTGTATCAGTGAGTCTACTGGGAACATTTGGCAAAAACTCTAGTCCTTTGGCTTTGTAGAAGAAGTAGCAGTAGAATCGGAAGAAGAGGAAGAAGAGGAGGATTTTGAGGGGCGTTGGGCTGACGTTGTTGTCGTCGTCCCGGTTGTCGCCCCGGCTCCCGTCGCTGCAACGTTCGCAAACAGGTCGTTAGATCCCCATGCCATCAGGAAACTTGTGATGAATACGCTCACCAGAGGCGGATTAGCAGGTAGACTTGCAAGCAACTGCGGAAAGAGCGTCATAGCAACTACACCTGCAACAATTGTAGCGAAGATGGTTGTAAACGTGTAACGCTGACTATACTTGATAGGCGGCTGATCTGATTGCTCGGCCGCTGCGAGTTTGCGTATGTACGGAAGCATTTGTCTTCCAAGACCGCCAAGTATTGAGCCGCCTACGATAATAGCGTACAGAAGATTCAGATCGATAGTCGTGACCACAAAAGTTCGGATGTTTGTTAATTACCTAGAGAACAACTAAGTAAGATTTGCAAGATCGCTTCTAGAATTTCGTCATTTTGCATCTGCAGTTAGGTACGCATCGGCCACCATAGTGATACCACCTTAGATGCTTACAGACTGGGCATAGTGAAGAACCAGGAGAATCCTTCGACATCTTTTTTAGTTAAACAGAGATCTTGTTTATCTCGTTGACCGATAACAGTCCTTTATGTTCTAGATCCCTAACTATCAGAGTCTTGATGTATCTAGAGATGTTTCGTTCTCCATTTGTATTGTCCGAAACGTAGTCCCGTACTTTCGATGACAGCAATAGTTCCATGCAAATGTTGACTGGCACTATCTGTTTGTCTGCGTCGTAGTTACTGCTGTTGCCTGATGATGACAGCAGCGGTCCGTTACTGACGGCGTGATTTTTCTGACGTCGTTTCAACGTGTCACGACCCGGCTCGCATCCGGAACATAACCAATCGAAGGTCCAGCGTTATTACTCCCTGATCTCTGATTGCGAATTGAGAGTAATGTCTGACCGGTCCTTCCCGCTTCTACTAACTCCGAGAATGTGCCGTCCAAAAAGTCTGCGCCGTCTGCCACGTTGTATAACTTCCCTGACAGTTCAACATGAAGCGAGACTTTTCCTTCTTCGACTCTCCCTAGCAACTCTTCGAGTTTCTTCTTTGAGAACGGAATCTTGTATCGCCAGACCTGTGACTGGATCTGTTTCGCAATCCACTTTCTGCTTTTCTCATCAAACTCTTTGTTGAATATCGGGAATTCGTAACGGCCAACTTCGAACGTCGTATCCTTGACGTTGCCACCGTGAGTGAAACCTGAAACATGGTCGTTGAAATAAACGAACTCGTTTCCACGCGAGTCCTTCGTCCTGACTATCTTCGTCACTTTCCTTTCAAGCGGTTCGATGGGAGTCTTGTTGTCATTCATCAGAACGGCGGCCCAGAAGTTCTGCTTGACCTGGTCGCCCGTCTTGAAGTCGTACTCGAAGTCGTATTTGCCATACTCCAACATTACTTCCGCTTCCGGAATCTGCATATACTCCTGAATCCACTCGATGTCTTCGTGCTGTCTCTTCGTTGCCGGCTTCGTTCTTGCCATGATATTTTCTTTTTTAACGTTCATTGTTTGTTTGTTAATTGAACTAAGTCGGACTAGAGAAGGCGACACGGGGCGATTTGAACGCCGTCTTCGTCAAGACTCCGACCTGGCACGGACTCATGTCGAACGTACAATGTTTAAGTTTCCACCTGCGCTAATGTTTTTCGGTGCTAGTTGAGTATGGGCAAAGAATGTCACATGAATTGTGCAAAAATGCGAACTGCATTAGTTCGTCATACAAAAAGGTATCAGACCGGCTACAACTATTGCTCGACCTGCGCCTACTGAACCTGAACACTCGAACGTTTCTGCAAGTGCTGCAAACAGAAGTTCAGAAGTCAAACCACATTTCCACAAGAACTAAAAATCGCTGTCTTATGTGTCTATTTCGATATATTTTCCGGGAACATTAAAGTATATGTGGTAGTAGTATTGTTGTGCCATTGATAAGTAACTATTACTTTCTTGTAGTCGTCGTCATGACAACGATAGTCGTCATCGCTACGATGATCGTCGTAGCGCATGTAGCCCTGGCGCAAAAGGGGTTGAATGTGCAGGCACAAAAAGGCTACAACAAGTTTATCGAAGATTGGAAGAAGGTGTGTCCCGATAGCAATAACGAAACGGACTTTTGCACTGGCTATTTGACAGGGGCCTCGATAAGATCAAGTGGACCAGGCTAGATCGGTAGATGAAACCAGAGGACTGTCACGGTGAAGAACATTTGTGTTTCTGTTGCAAGTTGATAGTGTTGAACAAACTAAAGGCGCACTGGCATGACAACGATTTCATGGCGTGGATAAAAGGCGAGATAGAACAGACTGAGAAAGAACTGGAGCAACGTCAGTATCATTAAAGAAGACGATTTGAAGTGGGAGAGAAAGAAACGGAAATATCGGTAACGAAACCAACTGGGGAGACGATAACTTATCCCTACAGGGACATCGACTACATTGACTTCTTTATGAAGGACGGCTCGGAGAGACGCGTCAAGACTTCTGAGTTAAGGTCGATGCATGTTCAACTGAAGCCTGGAGTGGAAGTAAAGGGATGACTACTCCTATCCTTTGCTTCCGATGTAACGAAGTCCTGGCTAGATACGACGAATGGAATCACGAAGAGTTCTACGTTGGCGAGATGGGTCATATCTGCAAAGACGGGGCGATGGCAATAACCAAGATAAACAAATGGCTCAAGGACGGCAAGGAGATCATAAGGTATGAACCCGATCGGAAAAAGAAGGAGCGAGAAAGGGATGCATTGATCATGAAGGGAGAGAGTCCCATACCGTACTACTTGGAGTAGTAGTAGTAGTAGTGCTGCGGTATGCTCTTAGTAGCGATGGTAGCACTGCATCCAGGTCTTAGCAGCCTCGTCAGACATTTACAGGTATGGTGGTTTTTCGGTGCGATTGCTGCTGTTGGAGGCATAATTTTGTGGGGCATAGTGACGAAGAAGTGAGTGAGCGAGTGAGTGAGCGAGACATAAAATGACGGACTTAACGTTCTTCTATATATCGATCTCCAGTGCGTTTATGGGCGGTACACTCTTTGGAATAATGTTAGTTCGCTACATGCTTGAAAGACATTTGCGTAGGTTACGTGCTAGCGGCAGAGACAAGATGGTCGAGCCATGATCTCAACATGCACACACTGTGAGACTTCTTGAGCGCAAGAGAATACTACCGTTCCCAATACGAGCAATTGTCAATAGC
>AF_2010_repII_A1DRAFT_10000004_pt1 | contig 35632 bp, 54 predicted proteins | sample AmaForreplicIIA1_FD_9195 | JGI IMG/M metagenome (IMG submission 9195)
GGCTTTGCTTTTTCTATTGGCTGAACTGTTCAGGGTGGCTTTTGCCGGTAGTACCCGTGGCCCTATTTCTTATTTATTTCGTTAATATGGGCTATGCAAACCTATCCAGGGTTCTTAGTCTACCATAGGCAAAGACCGCTAGTCTATATCAACGACGACAATCAGCAGAACGTAGAGCAGTTCAAGCAAGACTATTGTGTCTCTCAAAGAATACAATATATCCCTGACGAATGGATTGTCTATCCTCTAAAATCGATAATTGCTAGAAGTGTACTTTCAAAGCTAACTCCTGTCGCTGCAACTATGAATAATGAAGGATTCCCTAGTTCTCCGTACTACGCTAAGGAAGGCTATATCCGTACTAAGCTCAATCCAAGAACGTGGGACTGAAATAGTTAATTAAGTGTTTAACTATGGAGAATAGAAAGCGGTATCATATCACGATAGATTTTTGGTGTAATGATCCTGACAAGGTCGACATAAACACTGACGAAGACAATGTGTTCATGAATACGAAGGTAGAATATAATCAAGAAAAAGATCCTATACCTACTTAAAAAAGAATAATCATCCTCTTTTTAAGGGAGCAATCTGGTAATTTGAGATTACCTTGTCGCCACAAGAACAACAGGATGATAATTTTTCCGATTTAGATCTGGAAGCTAAAACAGATCAACAACAGCAACAGCAGCAAGAAGTTGTAGATGTGCAAGTTCTAGAAAAGAAAGTTTTTCAGGAAATCGCCTTGCAAGATCTTAACGAAGATCTGATAGCGCTTCCTAGCACATTTTACAAGGATGTCAAAGAATATCTAAAACAAAACACTGAAGGAAAGGAGAAAGTAGAAAAGAAAATTAATTCATTTATTCGATTTAGAACTGAAAGAATAATCGCACATGCGGTTACATATTCTTCTGCAGTCAAAGAAAGGCTGAGCTCTGAAGAAGCTGGATTTTATGAAAGAATCTGTAGTGAAGTTCAAAGATACCGTGATGAGATTTTTACTAAAATGAAAGAAGAAATTTAATAATAATTATTATTATTACTAGCGTTTACTTCTTCTTTCCGTAGCACGTTTTGCTCGTGTAAACGCTTTTCCAGTTAGGCATAATTTTTTAACGTTTAGCTCTTCTTTTCGTAGCGTGTTCAACAGAAACAAGGCCGCAGAAAGACAAGCAAGATACTATAGTAGACATAGAGTGCGACTAAACCTAAAGCGTAATAAGGTACTTCCATATATCAGGGAAGAAGCAAGAATTAGAGCTCATCTTCTCTTAGGAAATAAATGTGCAGTCTGCGGTATTTCTGACGGTCGGGTATTAGAGGTAGATCACAAGAATGGGGGAGGATGCAAAGAGAGAAGAAAGGAACATAGCAAAGAGCGAAACACGCTTCAACTGTATTGGAGTATAATCAGAGAAAAGGAATTTAGAGAGAAATTACAGCTTTTATGTGCAAACTGTCACAAGATAAAGACCTGGGAAGATAAAAATAAAACCAGCTAGCGTTTACCTCTTTTTTTAGCGGCGTGCTTTGCGTGTGTAAACGCCTTTCCTGTTAAGCAGCGACCATGAAAATAATGATGCTTCTTTCCGGTTCTTTTATTTAGTTCCACACAGTGCGATCCTTTTCTCTTTGCCATTCCTTTTTCACCTACCTACCTATCTCGCACACCCTGCTTTGGCAAATCTGCCAAGCGCATGACCTCTTGCTTTTGCCGTTCTAGCATTACTGATGCCTTTTTTCAGCTTTTTACGGAGTGTTGGACTGCACTTCTTTTTCTCCTCCCTTTTACGACGAGCCAAATTCCGAGAGGTGATTACTTAATGTTTCAATAAATTAATACTAGCGTAGATTGGCTAAATTAAAGAAGATCACGGAAGAGGAGGAAAAGACATTCGAATATGATGACGATGCCGAAGATACAGGATATCAGGCTGAAGATATTGATGACTTCAGTGAAGATATATCTGAAGCTAAGCCTGTGGAAGGACCGTTTCCGTCGTTCAACATAAGCTACAAAGCTTTACTCTATATCTTCATAGGTTTAGTATCTCTTTCTTTAGCAACTGGAATTTCCATGACAGCTCTAATTTCTCGCAAAGTATCAAGATTGGAAAGAGAAACGCAAGAGAAATTACATCAAATAGAACTAGCCCTTGTTGCCGGTGCTAGCAAAAAACAGGAGCCATATGTTTGCGAATCATGCAAGAGCAAAGAAGGAACAAAAAAAGAAACTACTTCTACGACGATGGATGAATGGATCGGATTCTTAGAGGCTAAGAGAAAGGAAGACAATCAAAATCAGAATGTTCCTCGGAGAAATAGACCTATTGAATTAGGACAGATATGTCAACATGACATCTACAAAGTCAGAAAAGATCTTTCCGGGCAGATAATTGACGTGAGAAAGGAAGGAAGCTATATTAGGTAACTAATCTCACTCGGCTTCTGTCATTGCTTTACATTTATCCTGACGAGTACCCAGCAATTAGAATAAACAAGAAGAAGTACAAATTGCATCGTATCATTTACGAGGCATACTACAGATGCCGACTACTTCGATGGACTATTATCCATCATAAGAACCACAACAAACTTGACTCTACTATAGATAACCTAGAACCGGTCATAGGCCGGGGAAAACATAGAAGCCTCCACAGAAAACCTGAGATCTTATTAAGACGATGTCTCTCATGTCTGCGCGATTGGTCTAAGCCAAACATGAAGGGTACACCCAATTGGTTCAAAAGGGGAGCCGGCTACATATGCAATCGATGTTACCATCGTGATTGGATAGGAAAAAACAGAGAGAGGTCCAGAGAACAGGCAAGAATACACACAAGAAATCGAAGACTGAGACTAAAAAAAGAGGGTTCTTACGTGAAATAAAAATTATTCTTGTAGCGCTTTCTCTGCTTCCTCGCTGATTTTCGCTGCCGCTTTCCTCACAGCTGCTGACTTTGCTTGCTCTGCTACCATGTTCGCATGTTGTTTAGCTTCTTCTAGCTCGGCGTCTTTTTTTTTACTTCTTCTTCCTCTGCTGGTGCTGCTTCTTCTTCTTCTCTCCACTTCTCTTCCTGGTGAATTACGTCGTTTGGTTCTACGAAGTCGCTTGCTGGAAACACCATTGCGTGTTCCGCTGCAGCCATAAGTGGCTGAGTTGGATCTATACTTCGGACCGAACAATTTTTCAGAGAGTAGGCTTTCCAGTTGTCGGCTCTAAAAACAACCAACGGACCATTGAACATGAACACAATATTTGTTGGTCCGGAACCGCAGCCACTGTATGACGCTTTAGGAACCCATTGCCCAGAATCTACGAATGAATGTGTTTTCTTCCAATTACCATCATCATTCCAGTCTGTCCATTGCTCTAGTTGAACAGTCGCTCCGTCAGGCCTGATATAAAACACATCCTTGAACCCATGCCACTTCCCGTCTCCAGCCCACTTTGCAGTCGCAGTGTTATTGTTCGTCCCGCTGATGTCTTTTGCATACGCAAAACTATGATGATAGTCCTTCTCGAATTTCTGCCTTCCAGTCAACGGATATTTATTGCAATGATAGCTACCAGCGCAACCTAACTGGCAGCCACCAGGCCCTGATGCGCTCGATGAAGTTGTGCTCCGGTGGCCGCTGATGACGTGTTCTATGTGGCATTCTCCATTGTGAGTTCCACTGCCAGGACTGTCTGCCCTGTAGTATGCAGTCATTTCTACTCTTGGTGGCCAATCGTCAGCACTACCCATGTTATGGCTTTTGTTATTCGTCTCGTAGCATTTGCAGATCTTGTCGTCTCCGGGGTATTTACCCTGTGCAGTCCAAGCCCATCTTACTTCTAGACCGTTTGTGTTCTGCCAACTACCGTCCGAATTCTTTTTGAATACTGGATAATACTGCTTGTTTCCTTCAGGATTATCACCAAGTGCAGCCCCGTAAGTTTTTGATGGGTCATCCATGTTCATGTATGTGGAAGGACCAGGACCATCAGCGTACAGTTTCCTTACGCCAAATTGATCGGTCGGTCCTCCAGGTCCTGGGGGAGGTGGAGTTGGTGGTCCCGGTGGTGTTGGTGGCCCCGGTGGACCTACCTCTCCTACCGATACCGTAACTTTCGCTACGTTACTTGTACCTCCAGCTGAATCTGCAGCACTGTACGAGAAAGAATCAGTTCCAACGTATCCTGTTTTAGGAGTGTACATTATCGACTCAGCTCCAGACGTTGTGGCAGCTCCGTTGCTCGGAGGAGAGGCTATTGTTACCGAAGTTGCAATTGCTCCAGGAGGAACAGTTATGCTCTTTGTTAGATCGATAACGACAGGTTCATCCTGTGGAGTAGATGTTACTACATCGTTTGCAGTAAGCGGTGTCGGAGGAACAGGACCCGGTACCGCTCCGGCCTTCTTTATTATTAATAGTGTTTCGCCGTTCGGAGCCGTTTCACTAACTACAGCGGTATCTCCTGGAGATAATGCAGGAGGAGTTCCTGAATAAAGATCTGCCGCATAAGTATCAGTACCTATGGTAAAAGTTCTTCTGAGAAGAAGTTTTTTCTCTGCTGTTGGAGTAGGAGCAGGTTTCTTTTTCTCCTGCTCTTCTAATGTTACGTCTTCGTTACTCATCGACTTTTTTTAATAATAATATAGACTAATAGCGGCGCTCTCTGAAGACGCCTTTCTGAACATATTTTAGTATTCTATCGAGTCTATCTCGTTCCTCATCCTGATTGCTTATGAACAAGACTACTCGGATGATATGTTTACAGACGTTAGACCAGGTTGAGAAGATGTAATCATCACAATTACATAGCCATACTCCATGAGATGTTCTGTAAACATGATAGTAATGAGGCCTTAGTAAGTTGGAAGCATGTTTCCATTCTGAGCTTCGAACAAACCATCCTCCTTCTTCTTTGTCGGGATTTTCTTTGACCCACGAATACGGTATCTTTCTTGCCGTTAGAAATCTGGTCTTGATATTTTCTCTACCCTCCTTCTGCGAATTCTTTTGAAAATAATGTTCTGGCGTCTTGACTAGAACAGCATCTATTTCTACTTCACTTTTTTGGACTAGGACAGAAGATGAGATGAAATATTGAAGATCACGTAAAGATATAAACAGTAACTTAGTTGTCGGCCGTTGTTGGGGAAGTCAATGTATCCGGTACGGATCCGTCACAGTATCTTCAACCATTCAACATGTACGCTCCAGCCACGCAGAACTGTACGGATCTTATTCATGAGAACAGATTTAATCTAAATTTCACGAACACATCGACCGGAAAGCAAGATAAATTCTACTGTTGGCAAGGAATCATAGCTCAGCAGCCGCAATGTGTGATAGGTTCTGTATGCTCGCAATACTCCTATACTGAGGCCAGAACTGCGTTTTGTCAAACATGGGGCAGAGAACCTGGAGGATGTGCAGGAAATCAAGCAGATCTCTATGTTCCAAATGAAGGGACTGCAGACGCTAACGTACCAGTCGTGAACGAAAGAGGAGGAATAATTGCATACAATCCAGCCGGTTCATGTCAAGGTACAACAACCGTAGGAGGATTGCAATGTATGGTAAACTCATTACGTCAGAGTTTTGCCCACGTTCTTGATCCAAAGAACGAGAAGAACCTCATTATAGCAGGAATAGTCGGCTTTGCATTCCTCCTGATAGTAGCATTTTATGGCAAAAATATTAGAAATAAGCTTCCAAAGAGCAAAGACGTATTCAGCAAATAAATAGGTTTATATATCTATAAACCTAGATATATCTCATGGTAAGTATAAGCAAGAACGTTTTGATTGCCACTGCAGCTGGACTGCTCATGATTTTTCTAATACCAGGAGTGCTAGCCGGTCATGCAATGGCTTCCCACCTAACACCACAGAAGAGATACAACGACGGATACAATAACGGTTACAGCGCTGCGCAGAGCGATTCAGTCTACAATCCATCATGTGATCCTAATAGTCAGTACACTTCCGATGGACAACACACAGCATACTACTGTAATGGATGGTCAGACGGTTATCAGGCTGGATGGGGAAGTAGTAGTCACGGTGATACAACAAATACAGGAACTCAGCAAGAACAGAACTCCGCGGTAAACGTACACGGGAACAACAACGACATTAGAGTAAATCAGGGTCAATCATCTGACAGCGGCAACTCCTTCGACGACGGACATCATCATAGTGACTCATCAGGCAACCTACCTAACTGTCACGTGATCTGTATCGGATAAGAGGAAGTGCTGCTTAAATGAATCTCGTGTTAATAGCAGTAGCCGCAGCCCTTTTTTTACCAACTGTTTTTCTGAACGCACATGGACTTAGTATCGTCTCCAACAACGACATCAATTGTGATAACGGTAAATGTACACATACGGAAACCTATCATTGTAAAGGATGCAGCGATTTAGGGAGCAAGAGTGATCCGCAGTACAAGGCTGGATACGACAAATTAATTTCAGATTGGAAGGCAGTCTGTCCTGACGGCAAGAACGATACAAAATACTGTAATGGCTATTCAGATGCTATGGCTGATCTGAGTGGCATCAAATAGTAAATGAAACCCAAATTTTCAATGAGAGAGGAAGACAAAATAAATCTACTAGTTAAGAATATTGACGACCTTCACACAAACTATGAACTTAACTCCCAGCAGGTGTACAACAAAACCTGTGCACTCTTGGACGAGTACTTCGGAAGGAAGCAGCGTTTCAAGTCCTTAGCGGATAGCAACTACGCTGGTGGATAACTTCTTCTTTATTCTTTTTATTTAAACGGCTCCTAGGTAATCTGTTTTCGATTACCTAGATGGCCAATCAACTCTTCACAAGTGGAATCGTAAACACTAACCAGACTGCAATTCATCCTGCTACGATAGCACAGACTATGGGAACGTGTTCAATCAGCGAGAACAGATTTCCATTTCTAGAAGTTAATGCCGTTGTTAATTTTACAACTGCAACAAACTCTACCGCTCAGACCGCATCCCTCCAGTTTATCAACTCCACAGGTCCAACTACTTTACAGAGTTTCAGTCAGGGGTTAACCGCTTCTGTCCAAAGCATTGCCAATCATTACGCCGGTGTATACAGAAAGAACGACAAGGGAACAATTACGGTAGTATTGGCAGCTGGAACTGCCGATGCGAATACCAACGTCATACTACAAGGCTTCTATATCATAGGACTAGATGCTGAGACACAATACCTGCAAGCATAAGCTGATCAAAAGACTCTCTCATCCCTACCTTTAGGATATCTTCCATCCCAGCACCCCATAGATGCAGCATTCTCACTCTACAGTCGATGTACTGGGGTATCCCAAGTTTCTGTATTTCCATAGCAAATTGTAGATCAAATGAGCATCCTTCATTTTCCAGTCTTCCTCCTGGCCTTCCCGTGAAACTAATTTTTTCTACCACATCCCTTCGTATCCATGTAAACGGATATCCAGCCCATTCTACTTTCATAATCCCGTCAGAGAGATTTTCTTCTTTGAGATAGCCGAATTGACAATATTCTAGATTTGGAAACGTACTGGCTGCAAATGTATCTTTGAGATTGCTGAGGTTGATATTGCAAATGCCTGAAATCACGGGATAATCATGAGCTAATATATCTGCCAACAATATCTCGTAATCTTTTTTCGTTACTATCAAATCATCTGGAGCTATGACAAGATAACCGTCGTACTCTTCGTGTTCCAAGAAGAAGTTGCGAATATTTCTGTATGCCGGACCTTCGAAATCATATTTTCGAAAATATTGATCGCAAGGAATCCTTTTTCGTTCATCTAGGACCTGAGGTAAATCTCTAGGCGAAGCAGAGGCTATTAGATTCCTCATCCACTAATAATGAGATTATTATGAAAGTTAAGCCGTTAGTCTGTATCCCTTCGCCGAGAGATATTCCGGATTTTCTCGAAGCTATTAAAAAAATACCAGCAGACAAATACTGGGTAAAATATTATCCTCAGCCTGAAGCTTACGATATGCTCCGGGATTTCTTTCTAGACCATCTAGAGTACAACTTTATGGCTTTGTTACCTGATGATTTAATCCCGACAAAGGCGGCCTTCAATATCCTTTGTCATGATCTAAAATGGTACAATCTTCCGGTTCTTTCTGGGATATGCAATATCGATTGGGCCAGACAGAATATCTATAATGTCCGTAGGAGCTTTACAACCGCTCCTGAGGACTATTTTGTTACCGATAAGACTCTAGGAGAGATAATCCAGAGAGAAAGGGGGCCTATCATCCCCGTCAAATCTACAAATTTTTCGTGGTATTTCATTAGAAGAGATGTGGTCCATCAAGTACCGTTCAAAGGCGGAGTTGATCAAGAATTTGATAAGGACTGCGAAAGACTAGGAATACCAATACATTGCGATCTAAGCGCAAAGATGCTGCATCGTTCTAACGTCCTTGGAGACATGAGCTTTGAGCACATGTATCTTAACATCAAACCTGCTACGACTATTTACGAAAAGTGGGACAGAGATAGTATGAAGTAATAAGAAATGAGCTATCAGTCACTATTTCAGCAAGCTCCTGTTCAAGATCCGCTTCTCTGGGGAGAGGCTGGGGGCCGGATAAAAAAAGAAATTGGGTATGTTAGGCATTATATGCCGCAGCTGCGGTCTCCGTTAGAGGCAGCAGATTTGGTAATGATCACGCAGCTTTCCGGATTAGTGGAATTTTACATGGTGGACCCGAGGTACAAACCGTTTTACACAGGTCGTAAACGACTCAACCTTGCCACAAAATGGACTACTCCTCTACCGAAATTAATTGGGAACCAGAATCCAGGAAGAAACCCAATTGATGCTTCAACTTTTCTCAATGTTGCATTAGGAGAGATTGCTCTTTGGAAGGTCTACGCATGTACTCCAGGATTTCAATTTGATATCGAGCAGCCTGCGAATACACCGGTTTTCACCAACGGCATACAGCCAACAAGATTAAGTTATGGTAACACAGGCTCTAGAGCTCTAAAAGACGATTGGGGAGCGGTACCTGAGGTTGCGACTTTCGAAGATAAAACTCCGGTCACGATAAACGTCACGCCAACAAACATGAACGAAACTATTTTCAGCGCTTACATCATGGCTGAAGGCTATCGTTACAGGATGATAAAGGTCACGGTTCCTAATCCTAATGACGAGCCCCGCGTGGTCATCACGCTAAACGTCAGTGGAATGGTATAAGCTATCTAGAAAGATGGTACTGCTGTCTACCACTCATGATATCAAATGAGTTAGGTAGCAGATTCATCACGTGAAATGCCGTCGTTTTCTGGGCGCTGCTAGTCAGAGAAAGAGTCTTGCCATCGAAATGATATGTACCGTTTTCATTGATCTCGTTAGTTACTAGACGATACATGCCTTCTGCTAACGATGAGAAATGAGCGGTTCCGTTTAATTGGAAGTGATCGCCGGCATGTCCAGAGATATTCCAAGACCCGGAGATATTGGTTGTTATCGGCTCCGTCTGTGCGAATGCAAGAAGGACATGTGCAGATGCCTCACCGGGATAGTGTTCCTGCGTTAAACTCTTGCATTTTTCTATCTCTGAATTGAAGAATTCTACCTTTATGCAATCCGTCGGAGCGTACACTATGATGACTAGGGCTACGATGAAAACAGCCCCTATCATCCCTACAACTTTTACACTGAGGCCCAACATTCTCCTTTACTAAATTTATCAAAAAAGCGATCACTGTTTAATTAGTAGCAGACTTGGTACTTCATTTTCCTCTAATTGGTGACGGGATAAGCAAGAAGAGCGGAAGACAGGAACAGATAGGTCTAGGTCTTCTAGGTTCTATCTCTGCTTTTTCAATCTGGAGTGCGATGAACCCTTCAGTGTTCACAGTCGGAGCCTTCACTACTACTCCCGATCATGTATCAGATGTAAGGCTTGGTATGAACGTAGGACTTGTACTCAATCTAGCGTTAGGCCTGGCCTTGTGGTTAGCTTATGGAAAGAAAGGAATCTTTCCTGGAATTATGGCTGCGGTAACTGCGGTAGGCTTATGGATCTGGTATGATCATGTGGTCAAGAAGAAAGGACTTTTGAACCACAGCTTGGGCAATATCGAAGGTCGTACTTGAATTCTGCCTTAGGAGTTCTTTTGCTCAAGACAACCATGTAATAGCCTCCTCCTTCTTCTGCCCTGAAGATTCCCATCTTAAAGTTGAGATCGAAATTGGCACAACAAGAGTGTTCTCTCATTTCTAAGGATACATTGCATTTCCTGTTAAGAGTTTGCCTATCCCGAATATTCCAGGATCTGTGGACCAGGTTTCGAAGCCTTCAGGATATATTTGAAAATCAGCCGAATTAGCATCGCTCCAGTAATGGAAATAATAGATTGGTCCTCCTGAGCCTGCTATTCCTCTCTCAAACCATTTTCCACCAAGATATCCTCCTACCTTAGAGATCACGGGATATCTTTTCTGAAACTCTAGGTATGACTTGTCTACCTGGTCCTTGCTCAAGCCATTGTAACTAAATAATCCGAATTTCTTGAATCCCCAATAGATTCCGATGAACAATACTACTGAGACTGTACCGAGAAGTACCAGATCGGTAAACAGCTTATCCTTGTCGAGCTTTGGGAGCTTGAATTTCAATAATGGAGATCTTTATTCTCGTATGGCTTAACATGAAGCCAATCTTGACGGTTTAATTCACATGAAAGACAGAGATGAACATATTTTTCTTTGAAGTTGAAAAACTCGATGCCAAATAGATGAGAATCTCCTGATGGCCTAAGAAAAAAGGGTTTACGGCAGAGATAACAGACGTATCTATCCTTCTGCTGTTTTTTATGCATTATTGCTGTGGTTGTGTACTCGTTTCTTTTGGCTTTGTACTGGTTGCTGTTGCTGTCGATGACGTTGTTTTTGCTGCCGTTGTTGCTGTTGCCGGTGCTGTTGGGTTTCCAGCTCCTGTAGCCGAGACATTGTTAAAGAGATCCGTAGATCCCCATGCCATTAGGAATGATGTAATGAACACACTTACTATCGGTGGATTAACCGGTAAAGTGGCAAGTAACTGCGGGAAGAGTGTCATACCGACGACGCCTGCGACAATCACAGCAAAGACGGTCGTAAACGTATATCGATGCTTGTAGACTACCGGTGGCTGGTCGGACTGTTCGGCTATAGCAAGTTTTCTGATATATGGGAGCATCTGCCTTCCAATCCCTCCAAGAATCGATCCCCCTATTATTATCGCGTACAGTACGTTGGTATCCAGAGCCATCTGCTTTTTTGTTTCACCTCTTTCTCTCTATATGATTAATGTAAGTACGTTATAGCGAAAATCGGCTAATCTAAAACAGTCACCTTTGGCTAAACAGGGCATTACACGCTGGGAATTTCAGGCCGGAGTATTCGCTGCGGCGCTAATTGTTGGAATATTATCCTATATCGCTTACCGTAAGAGCTTCTTTCCATTTACTGCAGACACAAAAAAGAAGATTCATGATCTTCTGTACGGTCCTACTCCACCGGCTCCAGAACCCACAACGGTAACTATCTGTGCTGATGGTTCTACCGTAAACCCTTCTACCGGACTGTGTAGAAATGGAGCAAAGCCGGTACAGGTCGCTACTGCTCCAGCTGGAGCTCCAGGTACTGTTCCTAACCCCCTACAGGATATTATTACTCCTCAGGGAGGCACGGGAGCCGTTAGCCTGAAAAATGATCAGGCAGTAGCCAATCCTTATGGTCTGTACTGCCGCGACGGTACTAATCCTGATCCTACAACTCAGCTATGCGATGACGGAAGCCAGCCTGGAGCAAAGCCAGATCAGAACGTAGAAGCGATATTCCAGCAAGAGATGTACAAACAGTTGTTTTTACCTTATCAGAAATATCCCTATTTGTACGGTCCCAATTATTTGCAGGCGCTGATGCCAAAATATGGGGCAGCGTGTCAGGACGGAAGCTCTCCTTCTCCTACTTCGGGACTCTGCGCGAACGGCGCTCAACCGGTCCCTAACCCTGGAGATATTCAGAATTTAGCTCAGAACCCTTATGCTTCAGTATTTGGAACTCTTCCCCCAATTCAAGGAGGAGACATACCTCCTCAAACTCAGGATCAGCAGGTGCTAGCATATTATCAACAACAGCAGCTGCAGCAGACGTACGGACTATTCCCTCCAGGAGGATATACGCCGAACCCTCAGACAACAGCACCTCTACCGGGTACTCCTAGCTCGGAAAATACAGGATTAGGAAGCGTCTGCTTCACTGATAATGTCGGAATTCAGTGGTGTCCTAGCCCTACTATGTCTGCAAATACTCCAGGATGTACCACTATTCAGGGAGTCGTCTACTGCAATAACGCTACCCAAAATACGGGGGTAGGATCTGGTCAAGTACCGCAAGGATGCTTCACGGTAGGTAATCAGATGTATTGCAAGTTAGCAGACGGAAATCCATCTAACCCTCCTGCAGGATGCATTACGGACGGTACCAATGTTTATTGTCAGAGTGGAGTTTCAGTTCCTACAAATCCAGGAGGGACCTCTGCTGGAGCAGGACAATGTTTCCAGCTTGGAGGTGTAACATACTGCCAGAGTGCAGCAGATCCTTCTACTCCAGGATGTACCACTATCAACGGAAACGTCTACTGTGCTATAGCTGGTCCTTCGGGAACTACGACTCCTCCTACTGGCACTCCAGGAACTCCTACTACGCAGGACTGCTTTACGGATAACAAAGGTGTCCAGTTCTGTGCGTGTGATCAGCCTGTAACAGGCTCGGTACAAGCAGGAGGACAACTATATTGCCCACAAGGTGGAGGTGCTGGGGCATGTTTCACAGGTTCTGATGGCGTTACCCGATACTGTCCTTGCACTACGGCAACACAGGGAGCGATCTATGCCAACAATCAGCTCTACTGTGTTGCCGCTCCTGAGACTCCTCCTACTCCTCCACCTACGACTACTCCAGCTCCTCCAGCAATTCCAACATGTCCTGCAGGCTATAATTACGATAGTCAGCATGACGTATGCGTACAGATTCCCACTACTGGACAGCCTTCATGTCCCACGGGAGATGTCTGGGACCCGACTCTGAGCATCTGTCATATTCAATGCGCTAGTGGATTCTTCTTTGATCCCAGTATCGATACTTGCAGAGGAAGCTGTCCTAGTGGAACTTCATGGGATCCGACTACAGCGGCCTGCGTGGCCCCTCAGCCTCCACCAAGCCCTCCACCATCACCTCCACCAACGAGTACCATCAATTGTAGCTCATCTGGAGCAGGGTGCTGCAACTCAAGCCATAAAGGGAATTGTCATTCAGAATGTTGTTGGGGGAAATGTATGAGCGCTTCAAGTTGCACTTCATGTCTTGATGTATGTGGAAGCTACGAAGGAGAATGCAGCTGTTCACATTCGCATTATGCACATGCAAAGGCTAAACATGCTAAGGCTATGAGTGCCTGGATGACAAATCAGAAGAAAGCTGCTTACGAAGCGATATCAGACATTGCAGACGAGAAGAGAGCATTAGCTCGTGCGAGTCTAACTAAAATAGAACCATATATCACTTCTGCTGTTGCAGCAAGAGACTTACCTAGAGGAGGATCGTGGAGAATATCAAGGTCATGAGAGCCAATAGAAAATGGTGGAAAAAATTCGAGCTACTTGATGGCAGTATGGTAAGGTTCTCCTTAGAGCATAAGGACGCAGCGGATAGATTCTTTCTCCAGAATTACGGAAAGATAAGAGGAGTCACATTGAATCATGGACCAGAAGCAGAAACAGAAGAAATTATTTGAATGTCCGACGTATGCCGAACACGGACATTGTTCGGAAGAAGGTATTATGGCAATGAATGAGCCTAGAGATGATCTGAGCGATACCGGTTCTGAATAGCTAGGAATACAGAGGATCAGCAGTCGTTTTAGCTTGCTTCTGTTGTTGTCTTTGTTTTTCGTTCACCCTTTCCATCTCAATTATCTCCGAAGCAATCTCTTCGAAGGCTTGAGTCAGCAAATAGCGAATAACGTCAATATCTTCGGAGAACATGAATCTTTTTTTGAGTACTTCGAGTTTGGAAGCGTCACCTGCGTCGAGCGATACATGTAAAACTTTGGACATTTCTTGTTTCTTCTCTTTCTCTTTGTTCCTCGTTATTTTCGAGAGTAAATGGTCTCTCGCTCTATATAGCGGTTTAGTATATGAAAGCATTAGATCTAGACTATGAATATCAGACGCTTTATTCTGTAAATTAGATTTATACTTAGGCGAAAGTTTCTCCTACTAATTGGCCTACAAGGACAAGCAGAAACAGAAAGAGTATAGTGCTTTGTGGCATCAAAAAAATAGAGCAAGAATACTCAGCAGACTGAAAAATTATAGAGAAAATAACAAGGAAAAGATTAAGGCTTACAGAGAAAGCCTAGACAAAGAAGAAGTAGCGAGATATCAGAAAAAATATCATAAAGAATGGAAAGAGAAGTCACGGGGGAGGCTTAACGCGTACAGAAGGAAATGGGAGCGAAGCGTAAGAGAAGAACTGCGTCTGTTGCTGGGTGGAGTGTGCATAATATGCAAAGGCTCTGATGGATTACATATAGACCACGTATTTGGGGGAGGCAAGGCTGAGGCAGAAAGATTTGGAAAACAGTTCAGGAATATGTGGTCTTACTATCTGAAACATCCTAGTGAGGCCAAAGAAAAACTGCAGATTCTGTGCCGTAAACATAACCACGAGAAAGAGAACGTCCTAAGAGAACTCGGTTATCTTTACTTGAAAGAAAATGGACTAACTATAGAAGAGCTTATTCTCGCTAGACAATAAAAATTAGCCTTTTAATTCTGTAAAGCATATGCCCTATAGCATTTCGCTCTACCCTTGATATTTTCCATCCCCATGCCAGTAGAATGTCTGTTATGAGGTTAGTTGCCACTTCCACGTTGTAGTTAAGGTTTCTCCTAAACTGACGAGCAAAATAAGTCATTATTCCAAATGCTGTAGGATGATTTTTTCTCCAATCCCCTACAAAATCAAAGCCCGGAACCAGAAGTCCTTGCTCGTCTACGTACTGCTGTCTCATAACTCTATGAAAGTCTGATTCGTCGTATCTGTTCAATATGTTCTGCATGAAGGGAAGTATCATGACGGCTATCGTGGTAGCTATATTTTCAGAATTAATCTTGTCCTTGTGAGCTAGTATGTACCTCTCTGTAACCCTCACCATCTGACGAGTCATCTCGTTCACTCGCTCCTGCTGATATTTGTGGAGTGAATTGGGAATCTTGTTTGGATTGAATTTTACTGGGTTCACGATCTATTGCTGAATGATTTTCGGAAGGCTGACTTTTATAGAACGAGTTGATCAGATGTAAGTACATATTTTCGTAGCTTCCAAAATTAGCTTTCATCTTTTTTATTTTTAGTGCGATATCGTTCCGGCATTCAAAATGTATCTGTGCCTTACCTTCTTCCTTCTTTGGTGGCAGTAGTATATCCTGTAGTTCTTTCTCGCTTACGAGATTGGGAAAGCCACACTGCCTGCAGGTAAAGTATCTAGAGTCTATGGGCTTTAGATCAGCAAGGTCTGGAATGTCATACTCGTACAACCTCGTTCATTAGTACATTACGTACACCTTTGCATATACAGCAATTTCTTCTCAATTTTTCTGAAGCACATAGCATGAGTTCCGAAGCAATGTTAGAGCTGACAACAAAAGCAGAATCTATCGATCCAGCGAGCATAGGACTTCAATCAGGTCCTTACACAGACTTAACACCAGTAGACATTAGAGCAATTGAGCAACAGGTAAGAATACTAACAGCTGCGCAAGCGCTACTCCAGGTCATCAATACTACTCCATCTGGCTTGGTACTAAGAGATCCATACGTTCAGTACGATTTCTTGAGTCCAGCTTCCGGAGGAATAAAGATCACATCTGGAGATTGGAGACAGCCTGCAGTTGATGGTTCTTCCTCTCTGTTCTATTCGACGGCAACAGGAGATATCACGGCAGCACCAGTAAGCGTGTACATCACCGGCTTTACCTCGAAGTACAACATGAAGGTGATAACGATCTACGGATTTGAGGTCGTTGGAACCGGAAATGACAGAGGTGGCAAGTGTATATGCATCAATACAATCCTACTGAAGAGAGGCAACGTCAAGTTAATAGACATAATTGACATTCAGGGCCTTTCGACTGGTTCTCCTCCAAGGAAGATCCTTCGTACCCCCGTGATGTACAAAGCGGCAGACGATGGCAACGTTCTCTTTACGCCTGATTATGCGACACCAGCCGATGCAAACAAATTCGATAGAATAAAGCCAATCTGCGTCGTGTGCGAATCATTAGGAGCTAGCCAGACCGGTTAGTAACCTCTACTTTCGCATACTTTCCCTTTTTCTTTTTCTACCGGAAAAATAACATCTCTTTGATGGCACGTCCTAGTTGTAGAGGAATCTGTCAATCAGATCCTCGTTTTAGAATAGAGCACAAGATTCCTGAAAGAAAGACTCCATACGGATATCGGGATCATCGTCTTCGTTCTAGACCGTTTGTCGATGAATATAAGAAAGGCTATAGAAGATGCAGGGATTGCGAGATAATTTTTCCACCTAATCCAGATCCTGTGAACAAATGTCCTTGTTGTCACGCTATCACATCTAGGATGCCTCTTTCGAGTCCTGCTAGGCGTCGGTATCATAAGCTTGCAGAGAAGAAACTTGGACCATCAAGAATAATAATAAGATCCGACGGTGGAATCAAGGTTGTCGATTAAATAATGCCTGATGTTCCGATAGGTCGTGACGAGGACTTTAATAGATTATGGAATGCTGCTACCAGCGAGAGATGCACCGAGTGTAGGCACTATCTTCCTTCCGGAGTGGATTTTGGAAAAGGCAAACACGCAGTCGTAGATAAGATGAGCGGCAAGCTTTCTGTTCTATGTGATGATTGCTACGATGACATAATGCATATCGTGAGAGGTAAACCATCTAGTGGCAAGACCTATCTTAAAGATCACGTAGAGAGACTTAGACCTAGAGCTGGATCCAAGAAGAAAATTTCGCTTGACGAAGAAGACGAAGAGGAAGATGATGAAGAAGAAGACGAAGACGACTCCGAAGACGAGTTCTCAAACTTCTTCAAATCGTTCGCCGGAAGAGCAGTGAAAATAATGTTTAAAAATATCAACAGAAGATTAGATAAGCTGGAAAAGAGATTTCTCAGGGACTAAGTAACAGTTGATGATGAAACTGGATAGCTAGCACCGGCGTAGCCTCTGTTTCTGCTTTTCTTCCGTAGAAGTAGAAAAAATGTATTCCATGCAGTGAACCTATTGCATTTGAAAGCTTTTTCCACATAGAAGCTTCTAGTGCGAAGGTAGGATAGTCGAAGTGTGGAAGCTTGCAAACTATGTCGTACATCACGTTTTTGTCCTCATGCCAGCCTATTCGCAGCGGAATCATAATCGTCTTGCCTAGATCGGTTTTCTGACAGACGTAGAACTCTAATTGAGCCGAACGAAGCTTTTCTTCTAGCTGCAGGAGGTACGGAATCCATAAGAGAGCAACAAGTCTCATCTTGTTGTTAATGTATTGAAGTAGGGGGATCTCCCATACATAGAATCTTCCTTCTACATACGTCCTAGATGCATCCCACTTCTCAGTATATGGATCTGTCACAACATGTGATCCTTCGAACGGAGAAAAGATCTTCACCTTGTTCCCTCCGAGCTTTTCGAACGGATATGTCAGCTCAGGCCATTTTAGGAGCTGCGACGACATTCGTTCTTACAGGAAATTCGAAATATAAAAATAATTTCAGACATACTTTCTGTCCATTTCCTTCGCTATTCTCCTTGATGGGTCTTCTTGAGCCTGAGGAATCTCTGTTTTTTGTTCTGGTTGTGGTGTAGGTTCAGCTCCCTGTGCAAAGAATTTCTGCCGGCTTTCTACAGCCTTTTTATATTTCTGCGATATCGGTTTGTAAATATCCCTTGCGTCAAGGAATCCTGGGTAATGTGCTATTACCACAAGCGGCTTGTCTTCACTCAAATTATTCAGATTATGTCTGACTCCTTTCTCTACGATGAAGATATCTCCTTCGAGAATCTTCTTTCTTAATTCAGAAGACATTATTTCACCTCTTCCCTGGAGGACCATGTAACATATTTTTTCACCTTCTTTTGCGTCTGCTTCGAATGGTCTTAGCTGTTCAAATGGATTTACCGTTACCTGTAGAGCTGTCCAGAGAACATTCTCAGAGTCTGGAGCCTTCATCTGAACGTCATAGGCTTCCATCTTGGAGTTCTTGACTACGAGATTCTTCGAATTTATTAGATTGTAAATTTTAGGGAGTCTTTTCTTCTGAAGCTCTAGCGATTCATCATATTCTTCGATCTCTGGCTGCTTCTTTTCTTCTTCAAGAGGTTTTCTTAATATTGTACTAGCGGTGGCAGCAGTAGAATTAGTTGGCTTCTTTTCATGATTTTGCTGTGCTTGCTGTGTTTGTGATCTCGACTGTTGCTTTTGGCGCTCTTTTTTACTTTGTTCGACGGGGATCGAAGGAGAAGTATATTGATCGTTCTTCCCAGAAGAAGAAGGAGGGGGTATAGTAGTAGCCATTTCTAAATATTATATCAGAAAATATGGCCCTACAAGAGCAACAGAAGCCGCAGCTAGCCATCACTGAAGAAGAGAAAAGAAAGGAGGCAGAACTTGAGGAAGTTAACCGAAAGTTCGTAGAAAAGGAGAAGGCTAGACAGAGGGAAGAAGAAAAGAAAAAGTTAAGACAGGACCAGGAAAAACCAAGAATTTTAATTTTGGGAGTAAAACATCTTGCAAGTCACATTCTTTATGATTGCAGAGCGGTTGCAAAATTCACAGTTGTAGACCAGAAAGATCCTGAATTAATTTTTAAAAATCCTCTAATTGAGCATGAGGGTCCTCCAAAGTCTGAGGTAAAGATGTTCCAGTTCGCACGTTCGGACATGGAAAGAAGCTTGGAGAAGTTGCTAAGAGGAGAAAGATTTGACTTCATTATCAATACTATCGCCTTACATGATCCTATCTATTCTGCTACTAATCCTATTGACACCTACGAGACGAACGTGATGTATACTCAGGCTATGATGAATGCTATCCTTAACTCTAACACGAATGCTAGACTCTTGCACATAGGAACCGACAAAGTTTACGGAGATCAAGGAGTTCCGTCGGGGGTAGGGGCAGACGGCAAGATGGACGAAGGAGCTTTCGAAGACAAGTATAGAAAACAATGGATGATTAGGGAAGACGATAAGCCTAATCCGAAAGGGATCAGAGCTATCACTAGATATCTTCAGGAAGTAATAATCAAGCAGACTGCTGAGACATATGGACTTCCTTACATCGTTCTTAGAGTCTCTAACCTGTTTGGAAGACATTCAGACAGAAGCAATGTATGGAATCAGATGATAATGGACGCCTTCAGTAAGCATGAGGTTAGCGTCTACGGAGATAAATATGCGAGCAGGGATTTTGTCAATATAGAAGAAGTAGCTCACTTTGTCAAAAAATTGCTAGTCACACAGTTTGATCCTTCTCAATGGAATGATGTCTATAATATTGGTGGATGTGGAAACACTCGTCAGTTCATAGACGGGATTGCCATGTTCATGATGACGCTCGTTAGCGGAAGTGGTGTAAGGGGATTAGATCCTGGACTAGAACATTATTTGTTACCTTACGGAAGCGTAAGAATAAAGTATCAGCCTCCAAGATGCTATGAAGATACGCAAGAAGCTGCTATTCGACTATGGCTTGATTGTTCAAAGGCTAAAGAGAGATTGAAGTACGATCCAACTTTAGGGCTTGAGTGGGACATTCAGATCAAGGAAACCTTCACCTGGGTCATGGCATACATCCTAGGGTGGCCTCTAGAGAAGATTATCGAGATGAAAAGTCATCTGAGCGGTTAGTCAATCAGTCAGAGCCAGGCTCGTGCGGATGTTCTAAATCGATGAAGTAATCATCAAAAATTCCGTCTCTAAGCTTTTTAACGCCATGTACCTCCTGAATGTGTTTTGCTCTTAGCTCTGCCGGAATATTCTTGTTGCAAACAGAGCAGTACGTTTTTGCCAACTCTTCTATGCTCTCGTTATTATCGAGTTTTCTTAAAAGGATGCCGACGATATAATCTAATCCAGTATTAGTATTATGTCGAGCAACGGGAGCGGTGGGATGATGGCAATGATGATCGTCGCAGTTCTTGCTTTTGGAGCATTCTTCTTCCTTAGGAAACAGCAATCTTCTTCAGATGTAACGGCGGCTGCAACTCAGCCCAGTCAGACAGTTGTACAACCTCAGACGACAATAATTCAGACACCTTACATTGTACCGTACTTCGGTCCAGCCATATTCATAGACGATGATCCGGACTTTGGATTCTTTGAGAATCCCTGTCACTTCTGGTTTGGAGCAAGATATGACCCAGACAACAGAAGATGCTACTATCCATTTCATAGAGACTGTGCCGATAGAGGACTAGTATGGGATGCTGACCACGATAGCTGCATTCGTCCACCTACGAGAAACATAAGGGTAGATGAACCCGTGAACGTAAATATTACGATCAAAGAGACCGCAACAAAGGGAGGAACCATTAGTAATACGATAAACACGACTCCTTCTAGCACATGGTCTTTTAAGCTTCAGAATGGCAAGGTAATAGATCCGAAGACCGTGATCACCTTTACTTCTAACTGTCATTCGGCACTAGGAAAGAATGATGCTTCATGTGGTCAGGTTAGGACAATGTGCCAATCTGGTACGGCTGCGAACAAAGATGTATGCACGGCGCTGCAGGATGCAGGTTTTAAATAGTTAGGGAAAGAATCGGAGTTACTGACAGAAATAGCGATAGAAGAGAAGATTCACGAGTCCTGTAAACAGAAAAGACATAATCATTGTCCTTACAGGACTGAAACAGAATATTTCGTAGACGGAATCGTCTACAGAAAACTTTTTGAATGCTGCTGTCCCTGTCATTTCGACGATTGTTAAGGAATGGCTCTTTTTTCATGCAAGAGTTGCGGTCAGATCTTTCTTAACGGAGATAAGGCAATAGAGCATCTTAATAAAGAACCAGCTCACAGAGTCGAACAGTTCAAACTGAAATGAATTACGTCAAAAAGGGATACAATCCTTGGAACAAAGGAAAGAGGGGTCCCTCTGGTGAGAAGATTGGAACCTGGAAAGGAGATAATGTCGGTGATCGTGGGCTTCATAGATGGCTTAGAATAAACTGGCCTAATGAATTTCCTAGAACGTGTACGATAGAGGGATGTACTAAACCTGTGTACGACCTAGCTAACATCAATCCAAGATATGATCCTAAGACATACAACAGAAACTTCGAAAACTGGATACCCATATGTCGGCGTCACCATATGCTACACGATGGAAGAATGCAAAGGATAATGAACTGGAGAGATTTCCCTAGAATGGAGCAACTCAGGCTATGACAAAGTACAGGGTAACGGTAGAACTAGAAACAGAACTGGAGATGGGTGGACTGGAAGAACCGCTGCAATCGAGCAACGTTCCAGCTATAATGGCCACTCAATACATAGAGAATCTCTTCAAGAAGAAAGGACTTGTCGGTTTTGCCGAGGAATTAAATGTCACGAAAATAGAGAAGATCGGGATTTGAGTTTTCTCTTCAAGGAATTGTTCAGAAAGAAGCACAAACACTGGATGAGTCTTCACACAGATTGGGATGAATCAGACTTTTGGGCTGGTAAGGGCCCTCCCAAAGTAAAGGAGCAATACTGGCACTGCCTTGATTGTGGATATAGACCTGACACAAGTGAGGTAGAAGCCTACACTTCACGGTTCCCGCCTGAGATGCGTAAGAGGATGGGGCCTAATGGGATTTGACCAAGCGGTAGAAGAAGATAAAAAGCAGTCGGTTTTAAAATGATTTTATGTTAAAATCAAAAGAAAGTACAGCCTTTTACGAATCTGTGATGGGAACGTATAATCAATACTGGACAGCCTGGCTAAGGACTCTCGAAGCATGGATGGAATATTTTAAAGCGATGAACTCGTTCTGGAGTGCTGCGGCACTCCAGACAATAGACCGGCTAAAGGAAGAAGACCAGGCTAGTTGACGCAAATATGTCAGCATTCGGATAAATGTCCAACATGTGGCTGGAATACTATTGGATGTGAGCAAGATCCGGTCATGTTAGGACGTGACAAGGACGGGAATGTTCATACAGTACAGTATCGCTAATGTTTCAATGAGTGTTTACATAGGATGTATAATATGTGGCAAACCCATTATCGATCAAAAAACATGGCCGTATTGCGAGAAAGGTGAGAAATGTGACGGCAGACCGAAAGCAAAAGCGAAGAGGGTTATGAAATTCTAGAGCGCGGGCTAATGTTTCGCCCCCGTTAAATTGGACAACACGCTCTTGAGCAGACGGTTATCCTCTTCCATCAGCAAGCCGTTGCTTCTGCCTAATTTGAAGAATTCTTGTGTTGTCTGATTGTTCGTGTTTCTGAGGCTATCGGCAATACTCTTGATTATCTGCCTATCCGTCTGTGCTTGCTTGGCTGAGAAATTCCCTTCCAAGTTTATCAATTTGTGCGTCCCATTTAGCAGGCTGATTATCTTTTTCTGATTCTCCGTCGTTGTATGAAATATGTAGTTTATCTGAGAGATCTGAATCCCTACTCCAATGCTGATGAAAAGCATGAGCGCTATCAGTAGCTGCGGCAGCGTAAACTTGAAGTTCCTCATTCATATTCTCTTCTTTTTGTCAACTTCAATTCTTCGACGCCTGTTGTTATGCGCGCCAAATCTCAATCTGTTAGTGCAGCATTGGCAGAGAAGAGCGGTAGTACCAGCGATGAATCTTTCACATACGCTGCAGTATCTTGTATCATTTCGGACGTACGTGCTTCTTTTCGATCCTTTACATTTGCCGTTGCAGGATAACAAATAGAACACCTCCAGGTCGGAATAGAATTGCATGACCAGAGTCCATGTCTATTATACCTATGAATGACTGATCCTCTTGTTGTTATCGTTCTTTGTTTTGAATGGGAATCGTTTCGCAGAATATCACGCGCAGACCGGATTGCGTTAAGGGATGCTTGCAACTTTGCTCTGTATTCTTTTGGTAGACATTTCTTCATTGCTGCGTGAGTGTTCATTCCGTCAAGATGCAGCTCGGCTTCCATGAGTTTCAGTTCTATCTTTTCATACCTCATTTGATTAGATCACCTGCCGTGATCCATGTCATCCAGTCTATATTCATGAACCAATTGTTTTGCAGAGATCTGTTCAATCCGCGTCCAGGCTCTATTGAAGTTCTCTTTGTGCTCGATGTCTCTTTTTTCTATTAATCTTTCAAGTCTCTCTGACTGCCTTGCCATCTCGTTTTTTAGATCGGCGAGGCTGCCCTGTAGACCTTTGACTTCTATTGTACCCGTTATGGTAGTTCCCCATTCCGCTCTAGAATATCTGTTGATTACTAGCATTGTGAACGGTATGACTATGAACGCTATCAGCGGTAATATCCAGGAGCTAGGATCTTCAGCACCAAAGGAGACCATACTATTTATTTTCTAGAGGGGCGATTTACGTTCTTTATCTTTATCCTTATCTTTTTTCCTTTCCAGCTGATCTATCCTCCAAGAGTTTAGAGTAATTGTTCCCGATAACTTCTCAAGCTTGTCCATGATTTCACGTATGGCCGCGCTATTCTTCTCGAAACGGTCTTCCATCATTTTTTCGAGACGCTCTAGTGACTTCTGCGTATCTGCTTGGAGATCATGTACGGATATCTTCAGATTATCCACCCTTACATCAGTCGTTATGGTCTTATCCGATGTTTTTGTGAACCGTTGCAGGCCAACGACGATAAACGTGATGATCCCACTTATTAAAACGGCATAAATCTCTACACTAATGTCGGTAGCCATGTGTGTGTATGTATGTATGTCATGGTGAGACGGCTATCAGAGCGGGAAGCGAGAATCTGTTATACCACAAAAGCGCGGCTGCCATACATAAGTAACTCGAATTGAAGAATGTATCCCAGATCCACTCCTGCTTACTTGCTACCTGAGGGTTTATTATCTCACTATACGCGAAACCAATATCACCCAGGGCATTCAGGATGACGAAAGCACCCAGCAAAACCCAGTGAGTAAACTCAGGGCTCGCTCGTCTTAGGGTCCAAATTGACAGGACCGTTGGTACTAGTATTATTGCATCCAGAAGCGGATATGCAACGCTTATTGCAAACGATAGATCGTAGGTGGTCGCGCCACCTTGGATCTCGGATATGTAGATGTAGCTGAGGACTATCGCAAGTCCCACTCCTCCCCAGGTGGCGAACATGACATACTTATTGCGTTCTATCTTGCGAGAAACAGGCCTGGTCGTGCTAAGAGTGGTGGTAGCCTTTGTCGTATCAACGCTGACGTTGTAGAGGGCTGCGATCAGAAATCCGTATCCAATCAACCATAAGGCGTCAGCCGGTGAAGGGAAGGGATTGGGATTGTGCAGTACGAACAGGTAGTAGGTCCAAGTCATCTCGGCTGAGAACCAGAATGAGATCCCCACCATTAGCAAGAAAAACGTGCCCCGTAATCGTAGCAGACCTCTCATGTATTTCCTGGTGACTACAAGTATTGCTGCAAAAAGCGCGGAGGCGGCAGAGATGTTTATCACAGGCTGATCCAGAAACGGATTCAGATTCAAATTTGAGAAGAATATTATGGAGTTGGCTAGGGCTATCACAAGGACTAGCGTATAGTACCAGACCAGCTCTGCCCTGCTAAAAATACGCGCAGCCTTCATTGTAACATTAATAATTATCAGATAAACTCCCCAAGCAATTAATGAGCTTATCAGCGATGCCTCATACGGCTGAATTCCTTTTATCTGAGCAAGCAATTGATATTGCAAAAAGACCTTTATGACAACATACATCACATCGCAGGCCCCGAAAAGACCGAGTTGGTGTACTATGTCGGTCTTGAGTCTTCCTCCATCGTTTTCGATATAGAACTTTCGATTGTCCAAATAGAAGAGCGCAAAGAAAATAGGGGTATCTATGGTCCATTCGACTGCTGCCGTGAGTATCGAATCAATGAGTGCTGAACCGGCTGCGACGGTAAGATAATAAAATTGGGCAAAAAAGCTTGAGGCAAATAGAGAAATAGTATCCGCTATAACGAGATTCTTGTTTAGAAGAATGGTCTCCCTATACTTTAGGTAAAAGCATTTCCTGAATATCTCGACTATTCCCAATGATAGCCTTTACGACAGACGGCTATTTTGTCCTAAAGGAGAGAATAAACGTAAATTTTGTCTTCTTTTTCTATGAGTATGATATCCGAGCGAATGCTGCAGCTGGAACCGGTGCTGGAGGTACTGCTCCCATTGGTGGAGCGCCTACCGCTGCTGGAACACTTCCTGGAGGAGGTGGAGCACCCATCGCTCCCCCTTTAGCCGGTGGACCAGGGGGAGTTACAGGCATTGGAGGAGGAGCTGCTGCCTTCTTTCTCATTCTGAAATAAGCAAAAGTACCGAGCCCTACTGCTACGAGAATAACTACACCGATTATTATGACATGCGAGGTTTTCATCTTCTTTCCTCCTAAGGTTTTACCGCGAGCCAAGTGGATCTAGTCTCATTTAATTACCTGCGCTTTTATTAGATTGTTTTTTCCAGTAGCGATGACTTCTTCTCTTTTCTTTTCCATGACTACCCGCTCGCAGCAAATTGTTGCAGTCAGGACAGCGATTAGAGCTATTGCCTATCTGTTCATTTGTGAACCATTTCTCACATCTGCTACAGCGCCGATAACCGTCCCGGTAACGATATATCAAAGGAAATTATTGAAAATCTCTGTTGCTTTGCGCACTATCTCTGTACCCATCGCCTGAAACCTTCTAGCGTAATCTTCTCTACATGGATTAGGACTTGGCTTGACGCATAGGTAATGACGACAAGCACCGCAATACTGAGGATTCTCGTTGGTACAGTCAGCGTATCGTCCAAAGAAGTAACATACTGGAGGCTGTTCTTCTTGTTGTTCTTCTTCTAGCTGTATAGGCTCCGGTCCTAGCATACCGCGCAACGAAGACATATGCTTGCTTTATTATATTATGTAAGAGCAGACCAATAATTTCTAGTCTTAGATATAATATGGCAAGAAGAGGAAGAAGACGAAATAACAGTATGGGTGGTCTTTTCAGGGGTATTGGTGGAGGCGGCAGCAACCAATTTTACATAAGGGTAGGGATGTTCGCTTTAATATTCATCGCATATCTGTGGGTAGCTCCCAAGCTGATAAAGAAACCAGCTGGTACTCCTCCAAGATCGGGTTCAAATGAGGAGATGCAGCAGGCTAACAGAACTGCTTCTGGCATGGCCCCAGAACCAGTAGGCGCTGCAGGGACCGCTCCCAGTCCACCGATAGCCGCTCCTGCGGCATTAGGCGCAACAGGAGCTGCCCCTAGCATATCTGCTCCTCTAGGAAGCTCTAACATATTGCCTGTAGGAGGAGGAGCGTTAGGACAGGCACAACAAATAAGCTCTATAGTTGGAAAGGTAGGTCCTGGAAGCTTAGCAGGAGCATATTCAGCAAGAGTATTTCCAACAGCAAAAATAAGCTATCAGTAAGTAGCGATAACGAATAATGAATTTTAAGCTGACTAATCCAGGAAAAAGGCTGACCTGGACCCACATTTTTGTATACGTAGGAAGCTTCTCAATTGTCTTGGCAGCGTATCTATGGTACGCTCCAAAATTAATCAAGAAACCAGAAACAGCAGCACCGAGAGCCGGGAGTCCTGATTCTATGAGCACTCCGCAATTAGCAGCAACGGTCAACCAGATGATAGCACAGAATCCGTCATTAGCAACTCAGATACAGTCTCAAGTTCTTCCAGCAGGAGGACCAAACGTTACAATCGAAGATTTGCAGAAAGCAGGCGTTAACATAGGTTATCCTCCTATTGCAGGAGCACCCCCTCCTCCAGGAAGTATAGTTACTCCAGGGACTGTTCCAACAGCAGTTTATGGTTTTGCCTCTCCTGCTCCTCCATTACCTATGACTCCAAGCGGCGCGTAGTTCGTTTATTTCTGATAAGGGAAGAATCGCTTAAAAGATTATCGTAGATAGGTAGTTAGAATGGGAATTCTCGTAGCGACGTTAGGCTGGATCTCTAGTAGGAGCGTGTTCTTTCTCGTAGGAGGAATAGTTGCCATAGTCTTATTATTCGTCGTATGGAAGGAGCTGAGAGGAGAGAGGAGGAGGCTGCTTCTTGCTCCTCCGGGAAGAGGAGGATCGATGTCGTACGGATATCTGGCAAGAGCAAATGCCGCTGTACGCGCTATGGATGCTCTTGACGAAGATACAGATCCAGATTCTCAGAGAAGAAACATAATTCAAATAATTGCTAATAATTCGACGGATAATCAACAGACTCAATCCAATATAGACCAGATCATAAGACAGATAGCTTCAGAACAGCAGCAAGGAGGACCGCTGTGGGAACTAATAATGGAAAGAATTCAGGGAAAGATTAGTCCACAGGAATACAGGCAGAAGCTGATGGAGTACATCAGGAACAAGGCTCATGAGAATGGCGTACCTCTACGAGAAGATAAACTGATCAGTACAATACCGTTCGATATGAGACAGATACATCTTGCTTCTCAGAATATTGATTTTACAGACAAGTTAAAATTCCTGCAACAGCAAGGACAGGGAATTCAGATTCCACAGATATTCACTAGCACCACTGGAAATATTCCTCCTGTGCCTACCCCTACTCCTAGCACCACAACAACAACTACAACTACACCTCCTCCATTTCCACCATTTCCTGCATTTCCAAGCGTAACATTCCCAACTCTTCCATCTCAGACTCCTCCAGAGTTAGCGGCACAGTTGCAGCAACGGTATCAGGATATACTAGCACAAGCACAGCAAAGATATGCTACAGCTCAACAGCAATACACTCAGGCACAGCAAAGATATACAACTGCTTTCGGATAGGGTACTTGATTGATTGGCAGTAAAAACTGTGAGCATTTTTGGGTAATGTGGGGTGGCGTCAGTCAGTCGGTCAAATGCCGATTCTGTGGTGCGAAAGGAAAAATAACTCCAGATTATGGGCCTTGAGATTAGATTAAGTAGAAGTATCTTTTCTGATATAGGATCTCAATCTTTCTGTGGACTCTCTTATTCGATCCATCTCTCCCTTCTCCTGCATCGCAATCAGCTTAACCGCTATTGCGGCTAGGACCGGTGCTGATAACTTCTTTTCCAGCCGATCTGAGTAACCCTCTTCGTCCTTCTCGTCGTTATTACTCATTTCATTTCATTCTTTTTCTTTTTTATCTTCGGTCTCGTCGTGCTTATTTGTTGTTGCATTATCATCATCTTCTATCCTAGGATAGAATCTTCTCTCTACCCTGACTGGTTCGAACTTGTTGCCCTGTCTTTCTACGTCTATCTTCCTCATCATCTCGGTAAGAGACTCCATTGCCTTGCTTGATTGATCAGAAAGCATTGAGACTATCTCTTCTCTGCTCTTTCCAGGATGGGCCTTTGCCATTGCTCTGAAGACCATCTCCTTGTTCCTCTCGTCTTCTTCGTGTAACTTCATGTTCACGTCTACGAATTCTTTCCACATCTTCTCCATTCGTAGAAGTGCATCCGTCTGTTTTCTTTGTTCAGCAATAGATTCTCGCATGTACGCTTCTTGCATTGCGCTATGAGGATCTCTACTTGCATCAATCTGGTCTTTAGCTTTCAGTCTAGAGACAATCTCATCGAACGAGATTACGTGTTCTGGACCCCAGATATTTTCGTCATCGCTCACGGTGTATCATCCAGCAATAGGAGGAAGTGCAATCTTTGCCTTGTATTTACCTATGCTGTATCCTATGATGAGACCGACGACGAATACTAAAATGAACGCACCAGCGCCTTGCATTTCTATTTTCTATTAGTTATGTTATATTCTGCTCGTTTAAGACGAAGTTCTTCATCATAACATCCTAAACAGTACCAAGAACCTGTGCGTACTACTTCCTTAACGACATCAGGTACCGAAAAGTGGTATAGGTATCCGAATGTCCGTTCACACTTAAGACACCTGATCGGAAACTCGTGGCTCAACGCTTGAACAGCTCGCCGTCCTTACCAACTGCGTATTCTTCAGGATTGTAATTGTATTTTCTACCAAGCTCGTCCATGTATTCTCTAACATCCTCCCATGCCTGATCAGCCCAACTTCCATGCTTCATGCCTTCTTCGATACTGGTAGTCATTACTGGCATTTCCTGTGCTGTTTTGTACAGTCCTAATAATTTTTCATACTCTTCTTTTTCGATTTTCATTTTTATAATTCTGAGGCTCTAGTTACCGTGGGAGTTTTTATCTCTTCTTCTTCTTCAAACCTTCGAAGCTGATACTGGTGAAAATTACAGATAGGACAATCTCTGAACCTGATTGTCTTCTTGCTGATGTTAGCGAATCTAAAATCAGCGCGTCTTTTGCACTTATGACCTAGGACATCTCTTACCTGACAGTACCTAGATTCGTAGTCTGTTTTTTCTGGGTTTATCGTCAGTTCGAGATATATCTCATGCGGATTAGTATTCACTACCAGCCCCAAAAATCTACGTTTAGTGTGGTATTTATTGTATCCTCATTAATCTTGACGTTTACCAGGAGATTGTGTTTGCTCTTTGTGACTGAACGATTCATTCTTTTTTTATCCTATTTGAAGTACTACCTGTGCCTGTACCCACCATGTAGCATTTGATGCCTGAGCGACAAGGCCTGCTTGCAGGTCCACATTAGGACAAAGATCGTATCCAAGGAACACTTGCGCACCCGCACCCACGTTTATCGTAGGAATAAGAGGGGCAGCATTTGAGCCTCTGGCAGTAGGAACCGTTCCTGTGGAAGTAATATCTGCATCCCAGAAGTTTATTGTTCCAGCTGCAGCATTCTGATTGGAGATAATTAATTTCTCTAGATATCCATTTGCGTTAGCCGGGGATGTCCAAGGTACCAGAAATATCTGATACGCAGTACCACCTGTTGTCATAAGGACTGCCGGAGCAATCTGTCTTTCTAGTCCTGGAAGCTGCGTTAGTAGTGCGACTGAGCCTGCTACCATTTTTTAATATCGAGAAAAGTTTAGGTAGTCTGCGAATAAGATAAAATAAAGAAAGAAAGAAAGAACAAGAATATATGTCCTCCTTCCAAGGCACGACGTACACACTGGAGCAATATCCAGATCCTTCCGCTATTATAGGAGGACTTGCCACATATCCTCTGTCCTTTCCTCATCCTATAGAAGTAGTCAGTCAGACAGTAGGAACACCGTTATGGCCGCAGCAGGTTCAGTATACTGGCAGTCCTATATCTGCTATGGTCTATAGTCCGTCAAATCCAACCTACGATAAAAACTCCCTTCCTCCTATCGATGTTTTTTCAGGAAAATACAAACCAGCTTCTATGATTCCTCCAGCACCCGCTTTAGCGCTGCCTGACCAGAGACAGCAGTACCAACATACCCCGTTGTGGAAGTATGGAATCATTGGAGGACTATCGATTGCAGCCGCAGTTCTGATAATTCTATACTTTTGGCCGGCTCGGCGAAAAATAAAGATATGATATTTGGTGCTGCCGGAGATTGGGGCCCTGATCCATCCGCTACCGCAAACAGCGCCTGTGCTAACGGAGTAGAGTTATTTCTAGGATTGGGAGATTACAGTTACGAATCTGGAACGGATGATAAGGTCTGGTTCGCAAAATTGGCTTGTCTGCAGGACAAGTTCTATGGAGCACTGGGCAATCACGATGACGCCGATTCAGCGATCTACAGTAATCTTTTCTGGTCTACTGCAGGCAGACATTTTACTAACTGGAATTATTATTCTGTCGTAGAGCTGCCTGTTTCTCCTCCGAGGACTTTTATCTGGCTGATAGCGCTCAATACAGATGCTCCCGATCTCGATTTTCTGGAACACATTCTGGCAGGCGACAGCGCAATTGCAAAATGGAAGATAGTCTTCTTTCATAAACCGCTCTACACTAGTCCGGGGGGTCATGCCCCAGATGAGATGGGGATCAGGGACAAAGCAGTACCGTTATTTGACAAATATCATGTAGACCTAGTACTCCAGGGGCACAACCATAACTATCAGAGAAGCTATCCTCTAAACTATGGAAAAGGAGGAGATGAGCCTAGCATCGTCGATAGCGGCAAAGGAACGATCTACGTTGTTGCTGGTACTGGAGGAGAGAGCCATTATCCATCGACAAGTCAGGCTCCGTACATCAAAAGACAGTTCTCCGACGCGTTTGGATTTCTCAAACTATCAATCAGTGAGAACATGTTGCTGGGTGAGTTTATCGCAAATGGTCAGACCACTAGCAGAGACATATTCGGCATTCAGAAAGTATGAAAGCAGAAGTTGAAATAGCTAGTGAGTCCTAGCGGCAGATTTCGTTTCAAGCGAAAATCTGGGAGATACGCAAGCGATATGACTCAGAATGGAATACCTAAGGATAAGCGGAGAGCCTATGAGATACTCAATAAGCCCTGGCACAAATGTCGCGTCTGCGGAGAAGAGTTTCTTGCGAAAAGGGAGCTAAATAGCCACAAGTTTTCCGTGCATGCGTACTGATCATCACATGAAAAGAAGAAAGTGGTTTTATGTATATGAGGAATGCAACAAGAAACTTGTGAAAACATATGAAATACTAGGAAATCCTGGACCACTGGTATTTGTAGGAAAGATAAAAAGAACTCCCGTATTCATGTATGATTAGCTAATTTCTCATTTGACGCTCTTCCCTCCAGAAAGATGTCTCAAATGTAGAAAATGGATCTTCCCGTGGCATGCCGTTTGGTTTGCTGCCTATCAAAGTGGCTACTATCATTCCTGGTGCTGGAGTAGTCATCTCAGAAACGAGAAGTCGTTCTGGTACAGAGTGAAGAAGAAGTACTGGGACCGGGGCTCACGTCTTAGGCCTATTCGATTTTAGCTTTCCGGACATCATGAGACATAGACTGGAGCAGTAATTCGATATCTCATACATCTCCAACATTCCAGAATAATGCCATTCCTTACCGCAGATTTTGCATCTCTTTATTGGAAGATCCTTTGCTAATGTCATGACTTTTTGCTGCTGTTATAAACTATGGAATATTTGTCCTTTCCATATTTCTTCTCTGCCCACTTGTCTATTCTTCGCAGATGTTTCTCGCACATATACTGCCTTATCTTGAGTGGCTTCATCCATACGCTCTGATAGTATCCTACAGGGTTAACAAAACATGATCCGGGTTCGTACCCGGGTTTTCTATCTTCATCTGCAAGTACACTTGTACCATAATAGCACATTCGCGGATCGCTTATTGTTTGGATTCTTTCTTTTCTTCGTTCTTTCATTAAGGACCGGAATGAGAGGAAGTAGAAAAACTATCTGAGGGAAAATCCCTAATAAGAAGCCATTCATAGGAGTACACGGAGGCCTTTTGTCTCATAGCAAAACAAAAGATGAACCGAAGCCGGTGGCCTCCGGGGTTTCGATGTTATCCCTATTCATAGCCGGCTGAGGTGACCTCTCTAAGTAATTTTTTTCTTATACCTAACAAAAGCGCTAGAAGAAAAACTATGGCCAATATTGACCATGTTGGAACAGGAATTGCTTTTCCTGGAGTCATATTCGATATAGAAATAAAAAGGTGATAAAGCTTATTCTATGATGCTTCGGAGAGAAAAGGGTGAGGGATTCTAGTCTGGTAAACCTCACAAGTGGACGGGAATGCTAGAAAAATCCTGTGTTCACATCTCCGAGGTTTTATCTTCTTCTAAGGAAGGAATAACCAACAACTGCTGCTATGCCTACTACCACAATTATCCAGCAAGGAATTCCAACTCCTGGTATACAAGGTCCTCCAAGTCTGCCAAATAGATTTGTCAAGTTCGAACCTCCCTTTGTTAGGCTCTTGCCTGCAACGCATGCCCAATCAAAAAGGCCACCAGCGCTACCATAATTACAACAGTCCTGGTCCTGTGGTGGCAGAGAACAAGTGCCTCCCCCGCTCGGAGCACTCGTTGGAAAAGAGGGGCCTATTTGTTGTTTTTTTGCTACCTGTTCTGCCGGTTGCTGATTCACGGGAGAAAGCGGATTAATGAGCGATAGCGGATCTGTACATACTTCGCCACCACATGTCCTAGAGCCATCGGGACATTTCACTGGTCCGTATTGCGAACAACATGTCTTCCTATCAGGTGTTAGTCTATTGACTCCATCGTAACCACAACAGTGAAAACCCTGTGGAGACTGAATACCACACGGTGCATTCGTGGCATAAGCATGAACGTTATGAGGCACGTTCGCATATCGAGACTTCGCAACAGCGAACGCTGCGGCCCTTCTGTGTGAATCTAGACTATTTAGAAGTCTCATCTTCCTTTAGCCTCCGATGGCAAGGACACCGGCATTTATCTGGAATATTACAGTATTCGTGCCAGGACGGATGCGAGTACGAATATTTCATTGCCTGCATACATCCAAAGCCCATCTTGAAACTCTTCTTGTGAGACTGACAGGTTATTGTTGTCAAGATGGAAGACCTACACTGCTTCCGTATTTGAGATATAATCCAAAAATTAAGAATGGAACTCCTACATACATCAATTCTTTTGGAATCTTGTTTTTCAGCAGACGTGGACCAAGGATAGCAAGAAGGACGATAAATCCGCCTCCCACAATCATGTAGGTATCGTACGGTTTAATTCTAGATGTAAACTGAGTTATTGTTCCAAGGCCTGGAACTCCAGTTGCAGCAGTAGTACCTCCCCCGTTTCCCCCGTATGACACTTTTTAATCTAGATTAAATTCCGAGTCTCGTCGGATAAAAAGATCCTTTGAAATTAAAATTGATCGAATATAATAAGCTGCCTCGTATGCGTTAGAGAGCAGATTAGTACCGACGCAGATGCATTTTCCTGAGGTGAAGATCAAAAAGACTGCCCTAGGATCTGTGTGTCTGTATATTATCCCTGGGAACTGTTCTGATTCGTAGATGGCTCGTGGAATAGCATATGCAGCTTCTTCCAGATCGATAAGGTAGCCAAAGTCTACGGAGATGACTAGATTCTGTACCTTTATCTTTTCTTCTCTGCCCTCAGAGAGAAGACAGTCAAATTTCTTTGTGAAAGTATCGACGGAAGTGTAAGCATCAAAGATATTCTTTATCCCTGTACAGATCAAGCGACCGGTTTTGAACAACAATATCGCTGCTTTCGGATTAGTCATCCTATGGACGAAACCGGGGAATTGTTTGGGGTAGTATTCCGTATTGACATCATTCTTGACGGCATCGATATCTATCTTTTCAATATTGGTGGAAACAACTACGTTCACTATCTGTATAGCTGGTATATCGTAGTCATCCTGGTATTTCTGTCTGTACTGCCAATGCAATTCTTCATAACTAGAGATTTCTCTCTCTACTTTTTCTTTGTAACTTGCAAAGGCGTTCTCTATGTCGGACAAGTCCCTTAATAATGGCGATGTAATCGACAAATTTTCTAATCCTTTTCCTTTACTGGAAATAAGGTCTTTAAGGTCAAAAACTGACTATATTGGCACATCTACGGCATCAGTGCAGCCGCTGCGCCGTTATCTTTGAATGCGATGGAAGGAACTGTCTATGGGGAGAAAGGTTCTGGATAGGGAGCTGCCCCAAATGTGGGCTGCACTGACATCTGTGGCGTTGCTATCCAGAATGGCTGCACTAGACAGATTGGCTTTTTTTTGCTAGAATCTTTGGCTGAACTGGTTATCATGGCTCTGCTGGCTGTCTTGGCTGTACTAAAGTCCATGGCTTTTTTTGCCATCTCCTATGGCTGAACTCGACTTGATGGCTTGCTGACTCACCGGGCTGAACTCCTACTCGCGGCTTTTGCTATCATCCTTGGCTGAACTATAATTTCTGGCTTTTTGCTCACATGTGTGGCTGAACTGATATTTTTGGCTTTTTGCTGTCAATCTCAGCTGAACTGTTTTTGCGTGGCTTCTCAGGACCCTTAACGGATGTTGTCTTATAAATTTACAATGGTGAGTTAAAGTTTCCAGCCAAAACGTGAACATACGTGGTGATGTTGGGCAATTCGCACATATGAGCCCCGCTGGAGATGTAAACACGCAAGTTGCATATCGGCAGCACAAACCCTTCCCTCCAATCTATCTTTCCGGCGGTACAGATTCCGTAGACAACCTTCCTAGTCCTGGAATTCTCATAAGCACAGATCCTAATAATCAAGGACCCACCTACATTGGGGGGATAGGCCCGGATATTGCTACAATCAATGTAAGATTTCCTGGAGACCATACAGGCCATCCTTTATTCCCAGGACAGCACTGGGTTGACCCTGTTCAGAACGCCAACCTCATCACGCTCGCGGGAACAAAGAACGATATCGTCTATATCTCTGGATGGTTATCTCAGCCAACAGACATACCCATCGTAACCCCTCCTCCAGCACAACAATTACCTCCAATCT
>AF_2010_repII_A1DRAFT_10000005_pt1 | contig 33780 bp, 34 predicted proteins | sample AmaForreplicIIA1_FD_9195 | JGI IMG/M metagenome (IMG submission 9195)
TTCGAAGATTGATGGGTTTGAAGTTACACCCGTCAGGCCATCGCGTTCGATCAGGCGTTTGAGTCCGTCACCCGCGAGAAAACTCCGGGACAGAAAATCAAGCCACACCGTCTGCCCTTCGTCATGCAACGTTTTGAGAGGATTTTTGCTTGGTTTTCCTGCTTCTCGTCTCACCATGATTTTCCTTACCTTCTCACCATGTGAGCGATCTGTTGTTTCGCAGCCGCAACAACCGCCTCACAGGTAAAACCAAATTTTTGCAAAAGGTCCGGCAACGGTGCAGAGGCACCAAACTGGTGCATCCCAATGCTGACACCGCGTGGGCCGACATAGCGACCCCAACCGATCACTGAGCCCATTTCCACTGATATACGCTCCCAAATTCCGGGTGGCAGCACATGGTCGCGGTAGTGCTCGCTTTGCTGTTCGAAAAGTTCCCAGGACGGCATGCTGACAACACGCGATTCGATACGATCCGTTTTCAGCGCTTCGTGTGCCGCAAGGCAGAGCGCGACTTCACTCCCGGTGCCGATAAGGATCACATCCGGCGGTCGTCCGTGGCTGTCGGCAAGGATGTAGGCGCCACGCCTGACATCATCCGCGGGCGCGTATTTCGAACGATCGACGGTTGGTAGCGGTTGTCGGCTGAGGATGAGGCATGCCGGCTGATCTTTCAGCTCAAGGATAACTCGCCAGGCCTCGGTCACTTCGTTGGCGTCCGCCGGCCGAAGGTTGATGAGACCAGGAATGGCTCGCAGCGCGATCAGTTGCTCGATCGGCTGATGCGTAGGGCCGTCCTGCCCAAGGCCGATTGAGTCGTGGGTGAAGACATAAATCACCGGGATTCGCATCAATGCGCTGAGCCGAATTGCCGGCTTCATGTAGTCGGAAAAAATGAGAAAACTTGATCCGCATGGGCGAATATTCGTGAGCGCGAGCCCATTAAGAATTGTGCCCATGGCATGCTCGCGAACCCCGAAATGGAGGTTTCGCCCGCCCGGCGAATTTGCTTCGAGATCGCCCGCGCCATTAAACGTTAGGCGCGTCTTCGTCGAGGGAGCGAGATCGGCGGATCCCGCAAGAAACCAGGGATAATGTTTCGCGAAAGCATTTATAACTTTACCAGAGGCTTCTCGGCTCGCCATTCCTTTGGTGTCCGGAGGAAAAGTTGGTAACTCGGCGTCCCATCCACGGGGAAGCGCATGCCTGAGCATGCATTCGAGCTCATCAGTTAAATCTGGAAACTTGTCGCGATAGGCAACAAGTTGCTTGAACCAGGCCTCGCGCAGGGGGCGGGAGCGTTTGGCGAGGGCGCCGTGAACGTGGGCCGTTACACCCTCAGGGACTAGAAATTTGGCGTTTTCCGGCCAACCATAGCTCCGCTTGGCCAGACGTACTTCTTCTTCGCCCAAGGGCTCACCATGCGCCTCGCTGGTGTCCTGCTTGTGGGGTGCACCAAAACCGATATGGCTGTTGACGATTATGAATGTCGGCGCGTTGTTGCCGTGCTTGAACGCCTGAAGGGAGCGCACCAATTGCTCGGTGTCGTTGGCGCTGTCGACCTTTCGTACGGTCCAACCGTAAGCACGAAAACGTGCCAGTACGTCTTCGCTGAAAGCGAGATCGGTCTTGCCCTCGATAGTGATTCGATTGCTGTCGTAGATCCAACAGAGATTTCCCAGCCCAAGATGTCCAGCGAGCGATGCAGCTTCGCTGGAGACTCCTTCCATCATGTCGCCGTCACTGCAAAATGCGTAAACGTGGAAATCGAACATCACGAAATCGGGTCGATTGAAATGCTGCGCGAGCCAGCGCGAGGCGAGGGCCATACCAACGCTGTCGCCGCAACCCTGTCCCAAGGGACCAGTCGTGGTTTCGACGCCTGTTGTGACGCCATATTCGGGATGCCCGGGGCATCTTCCGTCGAGCTGCCTGAAGCGTTTGATGTCATCAAGCGTTACTGCCGGCCGGTCGAGAACTTGGTTGTTTCTGTCGACGGTTTTTACTTCGGCGAGATGGAGCATCGCGTATAGCAACATCGATGCGTGACCATTCGACAAAACGAACCGATCACGGTTAGGCCAGATTGGACTGTCCGGATCGAAACGCAGAAATCGCTGCCAGAGCGTATAAATCACGGGGGCCAATGCCATCGGCGTGCCTGGGTGTCCCGATTTGGCCTGTTGCACGGCGTCGATAGAGAGCGTGCGAATTGTATTGATGGAAAGGTTATCAAGAGAGTCGACCTGTTCAGTTGTCGTTTTGAACAGATCCGAATGACGATCAGGACTAGAAACAAACTTAGTGGACATCTCAGACCTGCCGCCATCTGGCAGTCCGTACGCCGCAATCCGTTGGATCACGGATGCCCCTGGGGTAACAACGGGCGACCTAGTTTCTAGGTTCCTTTTGCCTGGTGCGGCAGCTGATGAGCCCGCTGAATTCTGCGCGCGAACTTGGCCGCCGGAACTTGAGCAAGATTTGGCACGTTAGGTCGTCGGGGGGCGACACTAACCGTCCGCATACGAACTGTCCCGCTGTTGATTTTCGAGGTGAGAAAGAACTTGCAGTGAATAAAACTACTGACCCTCGACTTGTCTGGATCGCAACCGTGCTGGCCGCGGCTGTGTTCGTCTTGTACGTCACACACATCTAGGTATTTGTGGAATTGAGGATGGGTCAGATGGTTGCATAGCTGACCCATCCTCGCGCTTGCTCGGGGGCGACTTTTGAGCAAGGGCCTGAGATCAACAGGATTAAATTTCGTTTGTTCCATTCTGCATATGGAGTTTACGTCCGCTTTATCCAAATCATCTCCGCTTCCATAGGGTAGTCGCTCGGCGGCGGTACTTCTTTGAAGCCGATGGACTGTCCGGTATCTGACTCAAGAAAAGTCTATTCAAACCGAAGAATGTTGATCGAGACACTCGGCGCGATTGCCGCATTGCCATTGCTAAAAGCAAGCGCTCAATATGATTTCTCAATGGAAGCAAATTGAAGGAAGTGCCACCTAGCGGTGTGGTAGTGTGTCGGTGCCTAACGGTTAGGTTTGGAATCAAGGACGGAGGGCGGGGAGAGGTTACGAAAACGAGGGAGGACTATCGATGAAGAACAGGCCGCAGAAAATAATACTCAGCGGTTGTCTGGCGCTCAGCCTCGCTTGGAGTTCGCAGGCAAACGCAGAAGAACTGCGCATCGGTTTCGTTTCGCCAATCACGGGAATCTTTGCCCAAATCGGCAAGGATATGGTTGACGGCTTTCAACTGTATCTCGACGAGCATAACGGCAAGCTGGGTGGTGCCGACGTCAAGTTCATAGTTGAGGACTCCATTGGAAAGCCGGACGCTGCAGTCACCAAGGCGAAGAAACTGGTGCTACAAGACAACGTGCAAATGTTGGTCGGTGGCCTGCTGGCCTCCACCGGCTACGCCCTGGCGCCGGTGAGTACCAGCGAGAAGGTCCTGTATATCTCCTCTATCTCGGCGGCAGACGACCTGACGCAGCGTCAGCTCGGTAACTTCCCGTATTTCATCCGCACTGGTTGGAGCTCTTCGCAGCCGACGCACGCAATCGGTAAATGGGCCTGCGAACAGGGATACAAGAAGGTGGTCTCGATAGCAGCTGACTATGCTTTCGGTTACGAACAGCAAGGTGGCTTTCAGAAAGCGTTCGAGGACTGCGGCGGCAAGGTCATCCAGAAAATCTGGCCACCGATCGGTACGAAAGACTTCGGGCCGTATATTCCGACGATCAAAGGGGACGCCGATGCCATCTTTTCGCTGATGGTTGGCCCGATGGCCCTGCAATTCCCAAAGCAGCTGCGAGCGTCCGGCTACAAGAAGCCGATCATTGGCGGCGGCACAAGCTATGACGAATTCGTGCTACCGTTCATGGGCGATGAAGTCATTGGCGACGTGTCGTCGCTGCAATATAGCGCCGCGTTAGAGACACCAAAAAACGAGACGTTCGTAAAGGCTTATCGTGCGAAATACGGAAAGGTGCCGTCCTACTATTCAGAAAGCAACTACACGACCGCAGAGATGATAGACGAGGCGATCAAGAAGTCCGGCGGCAAATATCCGGGCGCCGAGGAGTTCATCAAAACAATGTTGGCTCTCAAGATCGATGCCGTGCGGGGGCCGGTCAGCTTCGACGACATGCGCAATCCGGTGCAAAACATCTATATCAAGAAGGTGGAGAAGAAGAAGCTGTTCGGCTACGACAAAGACGAACTTTGGAATACCGTGGTCAAAACCTATCCTGACGTCAGCCAGTTCTGGACTTATGGAAAAGAAGCCTTTCTGAAACAGCCGGTTTACAGTCGGGAATTCCCCCCTTGCAAATACTGCGAATAAACCTGCGGTGTGAAGATCGAGAGATTCAGAGCTTCAGAATAATCAAGATGAAAGGACCGCGTGGCTCTAGCCGCCATGACGCCACGCGCTCGCTCGCGCAACTCTTTGCTAAATTGCATCGCCAAAAGTCAGACGAAGTCTAGACACCGAGATGGCGCTGCAGGATCTCGGGTCTGGCTTTGATTTCTCGCGCCGACCCCTCATGGGCGATATGCCCATTGTTGATGATGTAAACACGTTGCGCCAGCGCAAGCGTAGCCGCAAGATTCTGCTCCACCAAGACGATAGTCTGGCCTGCGTCGACAAGGTCGGCGCACACTTTCATCAAGTCTCGGACGATCACTGGAGCCAGCCCTTCGAACGGTTCATCCAACAGGATAATTTTAGGATCGCGGATTAGCGCTCGGGCGATCGCCAACATCTGCTGCTCGCCGCCTGACAGATCCGTACCGCGGCTGTCACGGCGTTCTTTGAGGCGCGGAAACACGTCATAGACACGGTCGAGCGGCCACTTATTCGGCGACGTGAGTCCGGCAAGTTCGAGGTTCTCCTCCACGTTGAGACTCCCGAAAATGCGACGCTCCTCGTGCACGAGCTGCATTCCGGCAAGCGCGATCGTATGACTCTTCTTGCCAGCGATCTCCTGGCCATCGAACATCACCGAACCGGTGCGCGGCGTCACCACGCCCATCAGACTTTTGAGTGTGGTTGATTTGCCGGCACCGTTGCGGCCGAGCAATCCCACCACCTCGTTGCGATCCACGCGCAGTGAGACATCAAAGAGAATATGGCTGTCGCCATAATAAGTGTTCAGCCCGTCGACGTCGAGCAAACTCATTCGGCTGCCAACACGCCGTGCACGCCGCCCAGATAGGCGTCCTGCACTTTCGCATTGCCCTTGATCTCGACCGGCGTGCCTTCAACTAGCACGCGGCCCTCCTGCAGAACGGTGACGCTCTCAACCAGCTCGAAAAGCGAGTCCACATCGTGGTCGATGATGATCATTGTCCGCCCCTGACTGATCGACTTGAGCAGCGCGACCGTTTCGGCACGCTCTCGCGGACTCATGCCGGCGAGCGGTTCGTCCAACAAGAGAAGGCTAGGGCTCGTCGCGAGCGCAAGTCCGACCTCGAGCCGTCGTTTTTCCCCGTAGGCGAGTTCTGATACCGGTGTATCAACACGCCTGGTCAGGTTGATGAGCTCCAGTGTGCGCTCGACCTGATCGGTCAGACCCTGGATGTTGCGTAGGCTCCGAAACAGGTCGAGGCGGAATTTCCCGCGCAGCTCGGCGAGTGCCGCAATAATCAAGTTCTCTCGTACGGTCAGCCGATTAAACAATTGGTTGATCTGATAGCTCTTAGTCAGCCCAAGCTGACAAGCGTCCGTGACTGTCTTGCCTGTGATGTTCTGTCCCTCGAACAGAATTTGGCCCGAGGTTGGCTGAACCTCGCAAGTGAGCATCTTAAAGAACGTGGTCTTGCCGGCTCCATTCGGGCCAATGATGCCGCGTCGCTCTCCGTGACGTACCATGAAGTTTATGTCGCTATTAGCGGCCAGACCTCCATAGTGCTTACTCAGGGCAACAGCTTGCATAATTGCGCCGCTCTTGCGGTCAGTATCACGTCTTCGCGCCGGCATGGATGCGACCGCCGGATGATGCGTTACTTTCGCTGCCGCGACCTTTTGGTCGTCATCGGTTTTAACGTCGGCGATGTAAGCGTCCCCGGTCGGCTTGGATTTTTCGCTGCCACCGCTCAAAAGCCCGAACAGATCGTCGAGACCACCAATAAGACCACGACGGAGGAAACAGACCAACAACACGAAGATCACGCCCAGCACCAGCTTCCAGCTGGCGCCCAGATTCAGCGTGGTCTGCAAAAAGTCACTTAGATAGAGCCATACTGTGGCGCCGACCAACGGCCCGAACAAAGTCCCGGCACCACCGATCGCAGTCTGCATAACCAACTGCCCCGACGTGTCAAACGTGAAGGCGTCGGGCGGCATGAAGCCCTGCATGACGCCGAGCAGGCCGCCCGCGAAGCCGGCATAGGCGGCAGCGACAACGAAGGCGGTCAGCTTGTATCCATGAATGTTGTGGCCGACAGCGGCTGCGCGCAGTGGATTATCTCGGATCGCGCGCAGCACGGCGCCCACAGGCGAGCGCACGATACGGAGCGCGACCACCATGCCGACGAGGTACCAGAATGCGAGGAAGACGTAGAGCGAGGTGTCACTATTGAATCGAACGGTAGTGAACCCGAGATAAAGAACCGGCGACGGAACTCCGGGCAGCCCATTCTCGCCACCGGTGAAGTCCGACAGCGGATTGAACTCGACGAAAAAGAAGACCTCGGCGATCGCCACGGTGATCATGGCGAAATAGATCCCAGTGCGCCTGAGCGCGACTAGTCCTACTAGATACCCGACAACGGACGCGACAATCATGCCAATGGCCAGCGCCGCCATCACATAGGGAAAGTTCATGACCGTGAGCAGATAGGCGGCGACCATCCCGCCGGTACCGAAGAAGGCTGACTGACCGAACGAGAGCAAGCCTGTGAAGCCGAACAAAATGTCGAAGCCGATGCCAAACAGGCCCCAGACGAGAATACGGTTGATGGTCGTGGGGGTGAATCCGAAATAGGGCAAAACGAATGGCACAAGAACCAGCCCAATGGCGGTAAGGGCTTCGACGAGAAAAGTGCGCTGTCTGATCATCAGGGAGCCGCAGTCATTCGCGGCCAGCCGTGCCAAGCAGTCCATAGGGACGCAGCACGAGCACCAGCGTCATGGCTACGAACAGCATGACGTAGGAATAGCCTGGGTTGAACATTGAGGTGATGCTGATGATCTGGCCGGCGATCAAGCCACCGAGCAACGCGCCCGGAAACGATCCCACCCCGCCGATGACGACCACAACGAAAGTCTGCACGAGGATCGCTTCCCCCACATCGGGGGCGATCGACACTACTGGAGCATTGACGATGCCCGCGAACCCCGCGGCCATGGCCCCGATGCCGAACACCAGCATGAAGATCTTGTCCACGTCGATTCCGAGCGAGTCGACCATCACGGAATCCTCGATGCCAGCGCGCACAATCATGCCGATGCGAGTTCGATAGAGGGCGAGGTAGAGGGCAATCAGCGCGATGGTGACGATGCCAAGCAGTGCGAGACGATACGTCGGATAAAACATGAAACCGAGCGGCGTGATTCCCACCAGGGCGGGTGGAGGCGGCACAGCTTTCGACAGGCTGCCGAAGAAGAAACGCACCGTTTCGACGAAAACGATACCGAGCCCAAACGTGACCAGTAACTGATCCTCATGGGGCCGCTTGTAGAAAAAACGGATGATCACCCGCTCCACGAGCACGCCGACAATCATGACAAAAATGGCGCCCGCAAAAACCGCAGCGAGGAACGATCCGGAATAGTTATAGGTAAGCCAGCCGGCATAGCCGCCAAGCATGAACATGGCGCCATGAGCTAGGTTTAGAACACCGAGCGTCCCGTAGATGATGGTGAGGCCCGACGAGATCAGTGCAAGTAGAGCACCGAGCACCAGCCCGTTGAAACATTGAGATATAAAATTGGCCCAATTGATCATTGGTCAAATAATCCGCACGAGCGGCCGCGAAATCGCGCCGCAGGCGGATCATCCGCCCGCGGCGCATCGCCTCAATAGGCTTTAAGTGTAGTCGCCGAGATTGCAGCCGAAAGCGTCCGGCTTTTGCATTAACGGCTCGCCCGGCACCACCTCGAGGACTTCCCAGTAGTCCTCATTGTTCTTCATTTCGCTTGGCTTCTTGCCGCGGACAATGACAACCGGCCGAACGAGCTGGTGATCTTCCTTTCGGAAATGCACGTCACCGACGGTCGACTGGAAGGTCTCTCCTTTTTCGTACTGCCCAATGACGTCCGGTGGATAGAACGAACCCGCTTCCGATACCATCCGCGCCCAGATGGCAAATGACATGTAGGCGTTGTTTGCGCCCCACTCGGGACGATAGTTGTACTTCTTGTAAAATGCGTCGACGAGCATCTTCGCGAGTGGGTACTTGTCTTCCATCGTCCACCAGAAGTCCGTGGCAGCATAGACACCAGCGGTGAGTTCTGGACCCGTTTCCTTGGCCAGGAATGGGATCTGGTAAGGCACGACCAGAGTCATCTTCGGCAAAATGCCGAACTGCTTCGCTTGCTGAATGGACAACACCGCGTCGCGGCCCCAGTTAACGTTCACCAAAAACTCAGCGCCGGCATTCGCGATGTTGGTGAGATATTGGCTGAAGTCCTGCGTGCCGAGTGGTGACACCTGGTTTGTCACCATAGTCCAGCCCGCGTTCTTGTTCAGGTAGTCATTCACTGACTTTGTAACGGTATGACCGTAAGTGTAGTCCGGTGTCATGAACGCCGCCTTGCGGTTCTTACCGAACTGCTTGACCAGCACCGGCCCTATGGCGTTCGCCGCAGTCTCGCCGTAGAAGTTCTGACGGAAGCCGTAGCGCACGCAATCCTTTCCAGTCGTGTCGTTCGAGCCAGAAATGCCGGTGACATAGAGAACTTTTTCGCGTTGGGCGAACTTGTTAAGCGCGACAGCTACCGCACTTGAAGTCGACCCGGTCATCAGCACGATCTTGTTTTGGTTGATAAAGGTCTGTTCCTCCTGCACCGCTTGGTTCGGCTTGGCGGCGCTGTCAGCGACGACAAGATTGACCTTCTTGCCCAGCAGGCCCTTGCTTACTTTGGGCGCAATTTTTTTCAGCAAAGGGTCGCCGTTGTTGATGTGCTCGACCGCAAGCTGCCAACCCTTGAGTTCGTCTTCGCCCTGCACGGCGTAGGTGCCGGTGCGCGGCACAGCCGCCCCGATATTAACGGTGTCGCCTTGTGAGCCTTCCGGCCAGGTGCCGACCGCCAGATGGTCGCCGACTGCAAACGTTTGCGTCGTCAGCATGGGCGGCAGCAAAGCGCCGCCGGCAACGCCGGCGCCCGCTTGCAGTAGTTTCCGGCGCGACATTGCGCCAAATTTTAGTGTGCGTGACATACCTAGATCCTCCCTGTAATCGAAATCAAGTTCGTTCCCGAATTGAATGCGACTTGCGATTAATTTTTATTTCGCATTTTCTCCCTTCACCAATCGCGCGAAACGACGCGAGATGTGAAGACCGCATTGCGGTTCGCGACGGCCGTTTCGTCAATGCCACTTTGGTCGTTGAGCAGGTGCAAAATAATTTTCGGGACGCGTAGTCACCGGCATAGATTTTTTAAATCGAATGATTGATTTCCAAAATCATGGAACGATTGCAGCATTTAATTAGGATCATCGCGCTGTCACGCGGAACTCCGGTTCTTTCCTTGACTTTACAGTGATGACCAAGCGGGCATACCGTGCGTGGCGATAGTGGAACCTTATTGAAGAGAGCCGGCCATGCTTGAGAAACTCGAGTTTATGATCGCATTGTCGCGTGAACAGCATTTTGGCCGCGCCGCCGAAAGTTGCGGCGTTGCGCAACCGACCCTGTCGCTCGGCATCCAGAGTCTGGAGCAAATGTTAAACACACCCCTCGTCAAGCGAGCTTCGCGCTTCCAAGGCTTTACTCCAGAGGGCGAACGCGTTCTGCGATGGGCGCATAGGTTGGTCGGCGATGCCCGGGCCATGCGTCAGGACCTTCTTGGCCTGAAGACCGGCATCGATTCACATCTGAGCATTGCCGCTCTTCCGTCAGCGATGCCCCTGGTTGCCACGCTTACCGTTCCGCTCCAGCTACGCAATCCGAACATCCGGTTCACAATCCTTAGCCGCACCTCAAACGCTTTGCTCAAGATGCTTCATCAACGCGAGGTCGACGTGGGTGTAACCTATCTCAGCAACGAACCAATTGGAGACGTGAGCGCAGTGCCAATTTATCGAGAGGAATTCCTGCTGCTGACGACCTCCGATGGGCCATTTGGCCATGCGGATCACGTCACGTGGACGCAGGCCAGCGATGCGCCCCTGTGTTTGCTCGCACGCGACATGCAAAGCCGCCGTATCGTCGACACGGTTTTGCGTGGGATCGGCATCGAATCGAAGCCGCTAATGGAGACCGATTCCGTCAATGCCCTAATCGCACACGTGCGGGTAGGGGGGTGGGCCAGTATTATTCCGAATACTGCGCTCGAATCGATCGAATTAACTGACAAATTGCGGGCGATCCCGCTCATCGAGCCCGACGTCTTCCACACGATCGGCCTCGTCGTGTCCGAACGCTATCCGGTTCAACCCGGCGTCGCCGCACTGATCGATGAAGCACGTGCGGGCGCGCGGGGCGGCTTACTGCCCGCCGCGTAGCCGCATAATCCCTGACGGGTTTCCCTGCGAACGGTCGATTGCCAATCGCAATAGAGAGATTACGTTTGCCCGCTTGATGCGGAGGCAAGCGCATTTTTTGCTCGCGTAGCGCCCTAGGTCCGGTGGCGCTGACCTCATTCAGAACAACAGACGATCAGATAAATTCGAAGGGAGGAAACTGAACAACGGCGGCGCCCGCGCATAAGAGAAGAAGGAAAGAAATATGGCGGAGGAAAATCAAAGAGCACACCACGAGGCATCTCGCGCGGGCGTGGGGCTTCGTCGGCATCCCGCTCGCACTCGGGGTGCTGCATACGTTGATCAATGCGATGAAGCTCTTCCAGTAGACTCGCAGCTGCTGGAAAAACTGCGGCGGCCCAATTGGCCGCCGTTCTTTTAATTCAGATTAATGCCGAGCCCATCCGTTCCCTGTTAGCTATTTTTGTGCCGAGGGCGTTATTTTGGTTTGCCCTTTTTCAACGCAAACGCACGCGAAGCCCCAGCCTTGGTTGGGGCTTCTGCTTGCCAGTCCTGGGCAGCAAGTTTGTGTCGACTCGCCAATTTAGAATGAGCCCAGTTTTCTGAATTTCTGTTCATGGAACGAGTGATCTTCGTTGGCGGTTGATTTGGGGAAACCAATGGAGGCTTCCATGAAGCTCACCATTCCTGCAATTCTCGCTGCAGCGTTGATCGCGTCACCTGCGGCGTTCGCGCAATACACGAATTCCCAAGGCACGGCCTCGCAACCCGGCGCGAGTTCTCAGAAGGATGTTACGACGAGCGTACCGAAGGCTGCGAGGAAACACATGGCCAGCAGCAAAAAGAAGCATCACTCCAAGCACATGAATTCAAATGCGCAGCCTGGTCCAGGCAATTCATCCAATCCTGCAGCTTCTACTACCAAGGAACACGTAACGCCGAAGTCTCGATAACAGTCGTGACTTTCCTGAGGGGCGGGGCTGTCAGCAATTACGGGCGGGCAGCCCATTTTTCCGCGCCTTCTGCGACGCGGGTCCTGGAAGGAGGCTTGTGATGACCGAAACAGTGAGTCTTGTCCCCCTGAACGAGGGCAACGACGTCTATCTCGTACTCGATGAACTGATGACGTTCGGGCGTGTGTGGCGCGAGCTGAGCGAGGAAGCGGCTAACGAGCAGACCGTCTTGGAGCTGATAGCGAACGGAGAGTTTCGCCGCCCCACGCGCGTTATCGTATTCAATACGGCGGAGGGTTGGTCGCGCGACGAAACCGTCAACATCGGGTTCAAACTTCTGGAGATGAGCCGCGAGGGTCGCGTGCTCGTACCTGCCGCTAATGAGCTGGTCGAGCGGACCACCGGGCAGGTACCGACGCTTCTGGCGTAAGGCGCGACCTACCTTTTATCAGAACCAGTCGCCGCTGCATTAATTTGCTCCGCGCACCTCGCGCAGCGTCCGATGCGGACAAGTAAAAATACCCGGAGTTATGTCGGACAGCAGACACAGGAACGAAATTCGTTTCCTCGGATTTTTTCCGTTGCTGCCGGCGGAGAACCCCCGAGGCCCCTGGTTGCTGGTAGCTTAGGGCGACAGGCTGCCACGGCGGCTCCTCATGCTGCACCCGACCGTTGGCAACCTGTCCTTTTTCAGTACCGTCGATGACGGAAAATCGGAGCAATCTTCTTGCGTCGCACCCTTTTTTTCAAAAAGCCGCAACGGAAAAAGGAACGTCCGTCCAATTGGTGGACCCAATATCGGTCCGTTGCCAGAGCCGAGTACGAGCTGGCCCGCGAAAGAGATTTGAGTGGTTCTCGGGGTGCCGCGTCACCTGTGAGGAAGATCGATCCGACGACTCGCGAAATGGTGGAGATAATTGAGCCGCACTAATGTTCAGTCTGGTGGCGTTTTGTTCGACTACCAAGTTTGAGCTCGCCATCAACCGCGAAGGCCCTTGGTCTAACGGTGCCGACAAGCCTGAGGAGTTATCGAGTGAATGCGGCGTGTCCGCTATTGGTCCAAAGCAGACCTTCAGTATTGCGCTCCACATGTCCACTTTCTGATCCAAAAGCGGATTTGGTGGCGTTGCGCACATTCCAACACTAAGCTTGCCTCCAGCATTAGTCGGAAAACCACCATGCCACTTAGCCCGGAAACTTTGTCTGCAAAGGCCGACCGGCCACGGTTTTGGCGGTGTCTGTCCATGGGGATGGCTGCGCCCTCAGCCTATCGGTGGCCGCGCCAGCGCATGCCGACACTTATCCGTCGAAGACCATCACCATCGTCGTCGGCTTTGCGCCGGGTGGCCTTATCGATGTAATCGCGCGCCTCGTTGGCCAGAAGATGCAAACCAAGCTCGGCCAGACCGTGGTCGTTGAAAATCGCGCTGGCGCGGCCGGTAACTTGGCGCATCGCCGCGTCGCTACGGCGGAGCCGGATGGCTATACCATTCTTGGCGCGACGACCTCGTTGCCGATCAATGAATCTCTTTACCCGAAGCGCGGCTACACGGCGGAAGATTTTAAAGCCGTGTCGATTGCCGCGACCTCTCCGGAAATGATATCAGCGCCGGCGAGCGGAGCTAAAACCTTAAAGGAGTTTATCGACAATGCGCGTTCGTCGACAGCGCAATTCGGCACCGCTGGCGCTGGCAGCGCGTCTTACATCGTAACTCAGTATTTCTTTGAAAGGGTCGTCAAAATCCCNACGACGCATGTTCCTTTTCAAGGTGGCGCACCTGCCGTGACGGCGGCGATGGGCAATCAGATCCCGTTGGTGGCAACCCCACCGGCAGCAGGCGCAGCCGCACCGGTCAAAGCCGGGGCTCTGCGAGGTCTTGCAATTGCCAGCGACAAGCGCATGACCATCCTGCCCGACGTCCCGACTTACGGCGAGAGTGGTTACCCGGGCTTTGTCGCATCTGCGTGGACCGGATTTTTCCTGCCGGCGAAAACGCCTGACGAGATCGCCACGAAGCTAAATGTGGCGATCAACGAGATTCTAAAAGATCCAGAAGTGGCCACCCGTCTCGACCAGCTCGGCTTTGAGCCCCTCAGCCTTGATCAGAACGCAGCCGACACGATGTTTCGATCCGACATCGTCAAATGGCGGAGCATGGTCGAAGCCATCAATCTCAAGCCGGATTGAGCGGCATCGAACAGCCGAAAGGCGACGCCATCCCGGTGTCATTACGAAGCAGAGCTGTATTGGGTACCCGAGACAAACTTGGAGGCTCGTCGCCGTTTAGGGGACGTCACCGGTATGTCGGGTTGCGCTGGCCGGCAGCAACCGGAACCGCACAGCGACCATAACGAGAAGCACGAGCGCAATGACGTAGTCCCAACTCACGTTTGTCCAGTCGATGGGCAAAGCCGCCAGTTTCTCCATGCGAATCTCCGCCGCGGGAGGACGACTATAGCGCAAAGACGTGAGTCGCTATTGGTGTGCAGGTCCGAAGGCGAGGGCGCTCTTCAAAACAGGCCTTAACGCTTCAAAGGTGCCGTTGGACCACACCTTGGAACCAAATCATTGAACAGGCAGCCGTTCATGGAACGGCTTGTCCCGTTCTTGAGTTGATCAGTCGTCCCGTCGTTTGAGTGACCTCGATAACGAGCAGGCCAACCATTGAAAAATCGGGAGGACTGAAATGTTGCGCATACTATTTGCGGTCGGAATTGCGGGTCTGGTTTTTGCGGGTGGTTCCGGAACTACCCAGGCAGCACCAATCCTCCCGCTTCCGGCGGTTGCCACCGCAGGCATAGACAACATGACGGACGTGCAATGGGGACGACGCTGCTGGCGTGACCGTTGGGGCCGACTGCGCTGCAGCGGTGGTCGAGGCTGGGGCCCCGGCTGGGGCGCTTGGGGAGCAGGCCCTGGTTGGGGCGGTGGCCCTGGTTGGGGTCGCAACTGCTGGCATGACCGCTGGGGCCGTTTGCATTGCAGGTGGTGATTTCCAACCTCCTGCTGGAAAGCCGCAGAGGGCTGCGATCAGCCGATGTCCGCTTTAGGCAAAAAAAACGGACATCGGAGCTATTTTTGCTCGCGTTCTCGCTGCGCTTCCACCGTTTACGCAGTGCGCTCGTAATCGTCAGCGATCCGCCGCATGATCGCATTGGTGTCCTCGCGCTCGAGGTCCTCGGCGATGCTGAGAACTTCCTCGGCACGAAAACGCCAATAGTCTGAGGTCTTTGAGGTCGGCGGCCATATACGCAGCTTAGGTGGCGCGGGATTTTCCTCAACCCGGGGTATCCGCTGTGGCCAATCGGACACTGAACCCAACCGTCATTGCACCGAAGGATGCGATCGTGACATGGCGACGGCGGCAGCGCGAGCTAACACTGAGGCGAATTGGAGTTCGCTTTCTGTCGCTTCGCGAGGCTTCTTGAAATACATGGCAAAAGTGCCGACGATTCCCGACGAAGTCTCGACTGGAAACGACCAACACGCCCGGTAATCAAATTCATTGGCGAGCCACAGCCACGGCTTCCATAGCGGTTCCTCGGTGACATCGCGGGTAATGATGGGCTGCCTCGCGGAAGCCCGGCAAGCGATGCGCGATCGACAGTGGCCGGGTGTGTCAAGTTCTGATCGCGCGAACCGGTCCTGGCCGTCTCTTTGCGTGCAAATTCTACCCATTTGTCCGGCGGCAATGCCTCAACTAGTTTTGCGTCCTTGATTCACCACGAGTGCTCAACGTCGCAGTGCGGACAGTATGATCGGGACAATGCCTGCGGCGTTAGTGTGAGGCTGGCTTCGTCGGTCAGACTGCCCGCCAAGAAATCCTTGCCGGTGTTCGGACACGTGACGACCAGCACACCCGTCTTCGGCTCCTCTCGATGGACGGAGTTCGCGCCCGGTGACTATTCTCTAGGAACCGGGATGCATCGTGCGTGAGGCGCTCCGTTATCTTGTCAGAGAGTTTGAGAAGCATGACACCTTCGGAATGCCGCCTACGAGGAACTAGCGTCGTATCAGTACAACGCCGCCTATAAGGAGTGCGACGCCAAGCAGACGCGGCAGATCAATATGCCGCTCAGGAATCCCAAGCCATCCAAAATGATCGACGGCGAGTGCGGCGATCATCTGGCCGGTCACCAAGATCGCAATATAAGCGGCGCCGCCTAGTTTCGGGACGGTGATGATCGATAGGCCAATGAAGATCGCGCCGAAGACGCCGCCGCTCCAGGCCCATAACGGTAGTCGCGCGACGGTCGCCGCCGAAGGCGCGGGATCGCGAAGCACAACAGCAAGCGCGAGCATGAAAACCACTCCAAGCAAATAGCTCGTGAACCCTGACCATGCGGCTGAGTTCAGTTCAGCGCGAAGGTTGGCGTTGAGGGCTTGCTGGATGAGGACGCTAATCCCGGCCCCTATCGTGAGGAGGGCGGGCCAAATTAAGTTCTGCATGGGGCTTTTCCGGCGACTGAACGACCTGTCCGTTTAACGATGAACCGGGACACTCGGCAATTCCGTTGCGGATATCGTGTCGGTACCCTCAATCATAGTAAGCGGGTGCCATTTTCAGGGTGTCGCGTTGCGCCTTGTCATGATTGATCCAGAGTTGCGCCTTCTCGTTCGCTAACACCTCGGATATGCGCTGCATCGAAGCCAGCGTCTTGTCTTTATCCGTGTTACCTGAAGGCACACCACGATTATCCCAGTTGCTCTTGAAGTGAACGGCATCGCCCGAGAGCACCAAGGCGCCGGTGTTCGGCAATTTCACCAGCAATGATTGGTGGCCGGGCGTGTGACCGGGCGTCGCGATGATTGTCACGCTGCCGTCGCTGAATACGTCGTAGTCGCCCTCGAGTTTGGTCACCGGGTGTTCCGGCTTGAAGCGTCCGACGCCGAGCGGATTCGGCCACTCGTATTCGGCTTTTTGTACCAACAGCATTGCCTGCGGAAATAGCTCTACGTTACCGATGTGGTCGGGATGGGTATGCGACACGGCGACAAACTTTATGTCGGCGGGCTTAACCCCCAGCGATTCAAGTTGTGAGGCGAGCGTCTTGGGCCGCCGCCAGTGGGTCATGCGTGGATCGGCAGGCGCCAGGCCATCGGGCATTGCGGCTACTGCGTCAGTGATACCGGTGTCCCAAAGCAGCCAACCTTGCGCGTGATGAATTAGATAACAGTTATCGACGAAATCCATCGACTTGCCGACATTGACGCCTGGTGACCAGCGAGAAATGTCGCCAGCAACCCCTTCACCACAATTCAGGATGTAGAGTTTATCGACGCCAGAGTTGGTTTGCGCCGCGGATGCCAATGTCGAAATTAACAGCGCCGCCAACGTAGCAACGCAGATACCCGATCTTTTCATAATTAATCTCCGGATAGGATCGAACTGCGCCTAAACTAGCCGATGGATTGCTCCCCCGGAAGCCATAGGCTCGCTGGGTGCCGAATCTAGTGGATCTCTGCTTTGTGTCATTAGAAGACACTTCGCTCGTCTCGGTTAACTCAGTCGCTGACCGCGTCGCGTCCTTTCACAACCATGAGCGTGGTGGTGAGCAGGGCGATTAGCTTTCCTGTCCCTCGGTTTTGGCGAACACCTCCGCCCGGGCCAAAGCGAGCGTTCGGCTAGCTTTAACCACGCGTCCACGGGCAAGGATGCGCTCGCTGCCGCAGGTGCAAGAGGTGATCTTGAATTCTGTGGTGAGGGCCCCGGTGTCAGCAGGCATCAAACTCAGTGCAGCATAACCCGCCGCGCTGTCGGCAATGGCGCTCACAACTCCACCGTGGACGAACCCGTGCTGCTGCAATATTGCCGGATTGGGACTCACAACGATCTCGACCATACCCGGCGAAACGCCTTCGAGAGTCGCTCCTAACGTAGTCATCAAGCCCCGCTTGGCAAAACTCGCTTTCACGCGCTCTTGCTGTTCCTCAGGAGAGATTTGACCGGTTCCGGATTCGAGCATTCGCGAGGACGATGCAGCTCCGCTGGTGGCCAGAAGCGGACATTACGCTGCACCGATGATCGCCTCCAGCACGCACAGGGCATCAATCGTGCCGTTCGCTTCACCTTTCTCAAAATCTTGATCGGCTACAGCCATCGTGTTGGTTACATGTGCAAGACAGAGAACTTTCCTGTGGCGGGCACGGGCGAACGCATACAAGGCGGCGGCCTCCATTTCCACCGCAAGTATGCCCTTTGAGCGAGCGGCCGCGATGGCTTCCTCGGTTTCTCGGAAAGGCGCGTCCGTGGTCCAGCTTGTCCCCGTAACCGCTTTCACGTCCTTAGCCTTCAAAGCTTGCGTCGCCGTGGCAATCAGCTCTGGGTCGGCATCGCTGTACTCTGACGGGAGCGCATAATGATAGCTTGTGCCTTCATCGCGCAGGGCTCGGTCAATCACGACGAAATACGGAAGTTTGGCAGCTGGGGTGATTTGACCTGCTGAGGTCATGCTAATCAGCAAGCGGCAACCACTGGCGAAAAGCTCCTCCGCTACCAAAACCGCAAACGGAGCGCCAACCGCACATCCAACGATGCCTGCCATCTGTCCGCAGATTGTGAACGTGTAAAGGTCGGTGTGATAGCAAGGCCAATCTTTGGCAGGATGAGCACGGCCGGCAGCCTTCAAATGACGAACTATATCGCCGTCCGGGTCCAGGATGCAGACTGACGGGACGTCTAAAGCTGAAATCCCTTTCTGGCGTCGCGCTTCGCGCAGGAGTGCCGAAGGCTCAAAAACCGAATTGGCTGTCGGGTTCTTGTTGTCAAGCAATGGCGGCACGAGGAACCTCACAATCAGAGTGCTGAAAGACAACACCATAGTGATATGGCGGTATCTCAACCAGTTTGGTGTACTTCAATCCGCCTGCCTCTACAGATTTGATGGTCTCCTCCGGTGAGAGTCTCAAGTCAGTTTTCGGACCACGAGGTTCTCCAAGTATGCGGGTCTCCTCGCGCGGTCGCTTGTGCCAATTGACGATTGCAAACTCACCATTTGGTTTCAGTGCGGCTCCCACAGCCTGTGCGAGACGACCGCGGTCAGGAACGCCGTGAAAGGCGTTCGCCATGAAAACGAAGTCTACCGCGCCAGCCAATTTGGCGATGTCGTAAGCATCACCGGTGATGTAATCGCAATTGGTTATCCCACTTTCCACGAGCCGATGCCTCGCAGTTTCCAAGAGGGTCGGGTCAATGTCGATTGCCAAAACGCGGTTGGCAATTTTTGCTATTTGAAGTGTGAACCACCCGTCGCCTGAGCATAAGTCGATAACGTCCGTGCAAGAGCGCAGGCCAATGGCGGTAAGCACACCCGCAGGATCGGGCCAAAGCGCTTCCCACCAACCGGCGGTCGGCATCTCGGTATCTTGGAAAAAACCCCGCGGGCGATCAGCCATACAACCTCCGCGCCTGGCGTGGGCCGCGCGGATTTATACGCTGCATAATACATGTCACGTATGTCCGCTATGGGCATAGCAGACAAGGGCGCCCTTCGTGTAGCGCGCGTCAGGTAACTGGATCTATCTCATCTATGGCCCACCGACTCCGCGTTGGCCATCTTATCGAGCGCTGCGCGTACGCCCTTGGCGAGCTTCAGCGCCTCGTCGTTGCCCAAAAGTGCATGAAGAATAGCCGTGGCTGCTCGCTGAGCATGTGGCTGTGGAGCGCCGTGACCTCGATCCCGTTCGCACGCAAGGCGCGGCTCACTGGATTGACTTCCGTTGACGCCAGAACGAAATCCCCGGTTATTGTGGCTTTGCCATCACCGGTGGGCTGGAAGTTAACGCCGGTGGCCAGACCAAGCGGAGCAGCCGGATCGAGTGACATTCCATTCTCGGTGATGGAGTCGCGCCGCGGAATACCGAACTGATAAACGCCACCAAATGGTTTTCCTTTAACTCCGACGATATGGTCGAGTTCCGCTGTGTCGAGGGCGATGTCCGGTGCTGCGGCGGTGGAGGGGACGTCAGCGGAGTCTTGCTTGCCGCGAGCGCGGTGCGCAGCGCGTTTGCGAGTTTCACCCGATCGCCGTGCCCGCTGACGCGCATATAGAACGTCGCCGGATTTGCCCGCAAAACATGATTATGGATAGCGGTGATTTCGAGTCCATTCTCGATCGCCGCGGTCATTACCGGCGTGATCTCACTTTCCAGCAAAACCAGATCGCCCATCATCATCGCGCCGTCATGGGCCGGCTTGAAAGCTGTCCAGCCACCGAGGGCGAGTGCGGGTTTTATGGCCACGCCGTCCAGCGTTACGCTCAAATCAGTACGCGGAAAGCCGTATCATTGGACGTCGGCGGTTACGGCCGCAGAACGTCCGAGCGCATCATCGATTTTTTTCCAATCAATTTCCTGCGCTGCAGCTCCGCTGCCCACGACAATTGCAGCCGCCAAAATAATCATGCGTCGCATAGCCAGTGCTCCTTCTTCCTGGTTCAAGGCGTGATTGATCGACAGGTGCCGTCACCTGCGTTGAACAGATTGAATTGAGATGATGAGCTCTAGCTTTGCTCACGCGCAATCACCTCGTGAAAACGAGTGCTGCGCAGCGCTTGGACGGTTGAAGCCGTCTGTCGGGGAGTTTGCGTTAGTCCAAAGCTAAGAACGCCTGCGATCGAGAGCAAGTTTCACAGAAACAGGGTCCGACCTTTTTATTTTCGCTTTACGCCCGCTAGCGTAACAACTTCATAAACAACACTGACATATAGACACCCAATGGTACGTCGATGTTGCAGCGGCTTCTTATAGCTTCTTGACAGTTGCCAGCTTCAGTATCATTTATTGCGGGTCGGGCCTGACCGCAGTCGCCCGGCTCGTCCAAGGCATTTCGCCCAAGTACTGCACTTAGCCCGCGCGTCGGGCCTAGGGCTTTTGGCGATAATGTCATAGACCACCACAAGTCCAGAGCTGACGGGCGGCAATGGAGAAATCCATGCCTCCGAAAATCAAACGCATGCTCGCCGTGACTGCGCGAGCTGCGTGCATGACGATTATTGTCTTAGTCTCGAGTCCCTCCCAAGCCGCAGAGTTTCGCGTGCTGTCTGCCGCAGCGATGCAATCTGTATTCAAGGACATTCGAGATGAGTTTCAAAAAAAGTCCGGCTACAGATTGATCCTTCACTACGGCACGGTCGGCGCGGTGAACGAATGGACAAGTGCCGGAGAGGATGCCGACCTGATCATCAGCTCGTCCCGATCGATGCGCTGGCTGGTGCACCAAGGAAAAATCAAGGCGGGCAGTGAGACGGCGATTTGCGAAACCGGCATCGGCATGGTGACAGCGGCTGGAATTGAACTAAGCATTGCTTCCGTTGATGATTTCAAGCGAGCGCTTATCGCCGCGAAAGCAATCGTTTACGCCGATCCGGCCCGCGGCGGTGCCGCCGGTATTCATGTGTCAAAGATTCTAGGGCAACTCGGATTGACCGAGCAACTCAAGCCGAAGCTCAGACTCGCGGCGGGCGGCGACATCACCGAGGTCACGCTCTCTCTTGGTCCAGGTGCCCTCGGCATTACGCAGATCAGCGAGATTGCTGATAAGCCCCAGGCACAACTTGTCGCAGTGCCGGAAGAGCTGCAGAACTACACCGTGTTCGTCGCAGGCATGCCAGCAAGCGCCCCACAATCAGAGGCGGCCACCGCACTATTGAAATTCCTGCGAAGCCCAAAAGTGACCGCCGTAATCAAGGCCAAGGGGATGAAAGACTTTGGTTCAGACGCCGGCTCGGAGTGATCCAGTTGAGAAAAGCGCCCCGCTTGCAGCGGCCGCCAACGTCGGGTTCAACGCAGGCACCCGGCCCCTACAAGGCATTTTGCCCAAGCACTGCTCATCGTCCGTCCTCCAGCGCGTTGTCGGTGATTCGACATTCGCTCGGACGGCGGCTTGAAGAAGACAAATGTCTACACAGTTCCGAACACCCCGAAATTTTGTCAGGCGAGACGACATCAGGTTTTCCTCGAGACATGCGGTGGAGGATGTCGGACCTACGAGAGAGAGCCATATCGTCCTTTATGTTGTGGACGCGTTGGTTAGGCTGAATGCGTCGGTCAAAAAGTGGCGAAATCGTCGACTGACTTTGCGGGCGCTCTCCGATCTTGACGAGCATCAGTTGCGTGACATCGGTCTTGCACGCGATGAAACCGGATATCGTCCGCTCGAGGACTCGGAGGCGCTGCCGAAAGAAAAAACGACATTGGCGCGTAAATACGGAGCGGTCTTTCATGTCTGAGGCCAAAGCTCGCATCGGCCGCATCGCTATCCTGTGGCGCGGTGACGAAGCGGCGCGCCGCGCCGCTTCGCCAGAGACCAGCCGGTTCAGGGCCGTCTTCACCGCGCTCGCCAATGTCGGGGTTGATGCGGAACCGGTGGTCTATGAGGACGATGTCCTTGACGCGGTCCACGCACAACTCGCCAAGCTTGATGGCGTGCTCGTCTGGGTCAACCCCATCCACGAGGGGCACAATCGTGCCAATCTCGATGCACTTCTGCGCAAAGTAGCGGCGGACGGCGTTTGGGTGAGCGCCCATCCCGATGTGGTCCTCAAGATGGGGACCAAGGAGGTGTTGCACCGTACTCGAAAGATGAGCTGGGGCTGCGACACGGCCCTCTATCGAACGGCCGACGCGATGCGCGCCGAACTGCCTGCCCGACTGTCCGCGGGTCCGCGTGTGATCAAGCGTAATCGCGGCAACGGCGGCCAGGGTGTCTGGAAGGTTGAGACGCTGACAAGTCCGCGCAAGCGGCCGACGGTACGCGTGCTCGATGCGACAAGGGACGCAGCGGAGGAGGTGGCACTGGAGGCGTTTCTTGAACGGTGCAACGAATATTTCGAAGATGGCTGCGTGGTCGATCAACCGTTCCAGGCGCGCCTGAGTGAAGGTGTGGTGCGCTGCTACATGGCAGGTGACTGCTGCGCCGGTTTTGGCCACCACAAGGTCAGGGCACTCGTCGATGTGCCGGCGGCACGGGCCGAAGCCGGACCGCGGCTCTACGCATCCAACGCCGACCCGCGCTTCCAGCGCCTGCGCCGACTCATGGAAGACGAGTGGACGGCGCAGCTGACCTCCTTGCTGGACATTCCGCGGTACGACCTGCCGATGATCTGGGACGCGGACTTCATGCTCGGCCCGCCTGACGCCGATGGGGCCGATAGCTACGTCCTTGGCGAGATCAACGTCAGTTCGGTGTTCCCGATGCCCAATGAGGCCCCGGCAGAGATCGCACGCCGCGTTGCCGACAGGCTGCTGTCGAAGCGCTGACGTGCTGGTTATTCATTGTAATGCGCGGGCCGGCCCAATTTGCGGCGAGCGCACTGGTTTTGCCATCCCTGAAGAAGATCACGGGAGCGTTTCGTCGGGAACGCTCAAGCAGCTATCAATCTCCTGCCAATTGTTCATGACCCAAACGTCGCCCGCTGGGCTGATGGCAAGATCGGTCTGCATCTGCAAACCTCCGCCAACGTAGCCGCCGGGGGCCGAAATCTGGTCACCCGTCTTCATCCCTGGCGGGCAAATTTCTGTGCGGACGCGCCGCGCTCGCTGACCGCTGCGCCGTTTCAATTGCACGAAGGGGCAGCCGCAATAAGATGACGACATCTTCCGAGGTCCGCTTTTGGTCAAAAGCGGACGTTGTCTCATTTTGCAATGGTAGGTGTTGGCCCGAACGGATCTGTGGCTTTCTTTTCTTCAATTCCAGCTGCCTGCAAACATGAGAGCAACTCGGTGTAGTTAGCAGCGCCACCGGTGGTTACGATCTGAACGCAACGCGATGCATCCGCTTGCCTGAATTTCGGCCAGAGTTTTGTAAGCTGATCGCGCGCAGCCTGTTCATCCTGGGTGCACTTGGCAACCGTCTCTACAGCACCTGACCCACGACAGGCCACGGAGATATCAAAATTCGGCATTGCTCTCTCGGCGGCCGCTCCTATCTCAGGATAGGCGATCGCCGCCGCTGCAATTACCAAGCAATATCTGACCATGTTTTTCTCCCATCTTTCGAGAATGAGGAGCGGCGCTGCTCGCTCTGAACAGACCAGCGCGGCGTTGCTGCCACTTGGGTCTATCGCGATTTCGAGCGTCGCGCAGCGGTGGCGAGATCGTCTCCAATCGAATGCAAGGCGTCGATTGGAGGACACGAAATACGGTGTAGGGATACCGCGTTTCGCGTTACACCCAGTGCGTCCGTCGGTTTTGGGTCCTCACGTTGCATGCACGGGTGCCATGAGCGCGGCCGCCTATTCGGGAATTTCGACACGCTCCAGTGTTTTCGCAACATTTCAAAAATAACCGCCTTGGACCATCCAAACAGCAATACTCCGTTCATAGCCATCATCGGGCCAAGCAGACGCCAACGTTCCACTGGCACAACGTCGCCATATCCCGGCGTTGTGTGGTTCACGAATGCAAAATAAACGAGATTGGCGTCGGCGGGCGCGGCATCGACCAGCAAATAGGCGAAGGACCAAACCAGAACTTCAAGCGCGTGCGTGATCGTCAGCACCGACACTGCCGGTATCATCTGCGATTTTCTGGTGCCTGATCTTCGAGCAACCTGCACCACTATCGTCATCACAAACGCAGGAAGTGCGATGTTGGCGACGTTAACGCCAGCTCCGAATAACAATCGTCGCAACATGTTCTGCAGGCCTCCTCGAACAAGTCACTGCGCTTGCGGAGGCAACATGTAGAGCGTGACGGCAAAGACCGCGTAGACAAATAACAGCAGGACACCAATGAACCAGGCCGAGCGCCCGCTGCTTGTTACAAAGGCGGCGACAAGTGTGGCGACAAAGACCATCACCACCGCACCTGGCCAGAACTGCAAGTCCATCGGCGTTGGTCCGATAACGTAACTCAGAAGCACGAGCACGGGGCCGACAAACAATGCGATTTGGGACGCGCTTCCCAGCGCGATCCCCACGCTCAAGTCCAGCCGATTTTTGCGCGCGGCGGAAAACGCCACGGTCATTTCCGCGGCGGCGCCGACGAGCGCTACAACGATGAAGCCGACGAAGGCCTGGCTCATCCCAAAAGCCTCGGCTGCCTTCTGCACCGACTCGACGAAGATTTCGCTCACCAGCGCTACAAGCACCGTGACGACGCCGAGCGTCACCAAAGCCAGCCCTATCGGCCATGGCGCCTCGCTCGCCTCAGCATGCTCCACGCTGGAAAAGATTTCGGCGTGCGTCTTGAGCGAGAACAGAAGGCCCAAGCCGTATCCGATGACCAGCAACACGGCCAAGGCGAGGCTGAGCTTCTGGGTCAATGCCGCGCCCGGCACCAAGTCCGCTTTGGCGATCGCCGAAGGACTCATGAGCGCAATCGTCGCCAGAAAAAGCAAAGCCGCGTTCAGACGCGCCGTAGCGTGGTTGTACTCCTGGACGTGATGTTTGAGACCTCCGAGAAGAAACGACGCTCCAAGCATGAAAAGTGTGTTGGTCACAATGGCGCCCGCGATCGAGCCTTTCACCAGCGCATATTCTCCGGCGCGGAGCGCCGCTGCCGCAATGACTAGCTCCGTCAGGTTTCCCAGCGTCGCGTTGAGCAGCCCACCTGCAGCGTCGCCGGTCTTTTCAGCGGCGGATTCTGTTGCGTGACTCAGCAGAGCGGCAAGCGGCACGATCGCGAGCACCGAGAGTACGAACAGTAGTGTGTGTGCTTGCGGAATCAGTTTTGCTGCAATCAATGCCGCCGGCACGAGAACCAGCAGCCACAGCATCGGGTTATGTCGGATTTCTTTAAGCAGAGGTTCCACGTTTGCCGATCCCGGTCTGACTCACTTCAGAAAATGTACTGCCATGCCGGGCGGAACAAAACGATGCCGAAAACGATGATTAGGCCGGCGGCGAATTTGTGGTCCATCATGGCGGACATTGCCAGTCTCGACCAATTGGATGCAAAGTCACGGACAATTTTCTTACATCAATCGCTTTAGTGCTTGTGGATAGCCCAATCGGCAACATCTCGTCTTGAGCTAGATCAAAAACGCATGCCCCTTCAAAATTTATGATTGGTTCGCGCGAGCGTTTTTCTTTATCGAAAGGTGAGGGTTGTCATGGCTGAAACGACCAAACTTTCCCCCCCTTGACAAGTTGCGAGGTACCGACGGGCCGAAATCCAAGTTGGCGCGGCTCGATGAAAAAATTGATGATCTCGATAAAGAGACCCAGCGCTTGAGAGCAATGAGACGCAGCCTCGGGCCGGGCAAAAAAACCGAGTCCGACAAGCGCGATTGAGAAAAAGTCCTTTTGAGGCCATTAGTGGACACTGCTGCGTCCGATCCGCTATGGGCCAGGCGGATATTGAGCGAGTTAGGCGATCGGCTGTGGTTGTAGGAATTTCCAAGTCGAACTGGACGACGGAGTTAGACAACCGTTCCGAAAACCTTCCCAATACCGGCGGTAAGAGCCATTGCCAACGCGCCCCAGAACGTCACCCTTGTCGTCGCGCGGAGAACATTTGCGCCGCCAGCTCGTGCCCCGATTGCCCCGAGGAGCGCCAGAAAGCCCAAAGACGCCGCGGCCACCATCGGAACAATCGCACCGATGGGAGATATTACAACCATAAGCAAGGGCAATGCCGCTCCTACCGAAAATGTCAGAGCCGAAGTCAACGCGGCCTGCACGGGGCGCGCGGTGGTGATTTCTGAAATCCCGAGTTCATCGCGTGCATGAGCCGTCAAGGCATCCTTTGCCATCAACTGTTGAGCAACCTGCCGTGCAAGAGACGGTTCAAGACCCCGCTTGACGTAGATTTGGGCAAGCTCTTCCTTTTCAAACTCAACGTTAGCGCTCAGCTCCTCGCGTTCCCGCGCGAGATCCGCCCGTTCGGTGTCAAATTGCGAACTGACGGACACATACTCGCCGGTGGCCATCGACATGGCGCCTGCTACCAATCCGGCCACGCCTGCGACTAGAACAGCATTTTTCGTTGCGGCTGCTGCGGCCACGCCGACAATCAAACTCGCGGTCGACAGGATGCCATCGTTGGCGCCCAGCACTGCCGCTCGGAGCCACCCAATACGGTCCACACGGTGATGCTCAGCGTGGAGGTGAATACGAGGCATCCGATACCCTGATCCCCCGCCCATCTTCGTTTATAAGAAACTCGGCAGTCAGCATTTTGACGTAACGCAAAAGAAAATCGGCCCGTCCGTTATTTCAATTCGACAAAGCGGCCATAAATTTGAGATAAAAAAGCATCTTCGGCCTCCAAAGCGTACATAGCCAGGCGCGATGCAGGGCGGCGTTGTTCAAATAACTTTGACGCCCGCGCGCGACTAATCCGTTGCGGGAAAATTGGCTCGCTGGGAGCGCCTCGTTACGACGTACTTCAAACAATCATCGCAAGGTCGTTCTTGTCCGTCTCTGTCATCGGACCCCATGCTTGGCCACCACCACAGCCGGACAAAAGTAATGCAAATACGAGAGCGCCGACACGTCTTGGATAAACGTGCCCAGCCATTTGTCCTCCAGTCGCCGGCTATATATGAACCTGGCTCTTGCCGGCAAGTGTCGCACGTTTTTGCGCAGTAACGTTGGCCAGCTGCTGCATGGCCAGCCCCAACGCACCCGTGTTCGTGGCGTCGGCATCACCTCGAGCGTGTTTTTTCAGCTCGTTCTTGAAAATCTCGTCTATACGCCGCTCTGTCTCGGCCAATTCCGCCTCGCTGTTCGCGTTGCACAGCTGATCCCTGAACGCATACAGGCGCATAAGTGGCAGAGACTCGGGCCCTTCTTCTTTTTTCGTCATGAATTTCCAGGCCGCCGCAAAAATGGACGCCAGTGAACCGAGAACCATCGATAAATAGGTAAGCTGGTCGCCATATTTATCGAGAAATGTCTTCTGCGTGCCATCGAAATAGGCGGCAGCGCCAGGATGTATTGGAATAAAAGTATCCTTATCGTCGTCCTTGTCGGTGTTGGGTGCGCTGATCTGCTTCAGCACCGGAAAGTCTCCAATCAGGTCCCGTCGCGTTTCCATGATTGATTTTGTCAGCGAGGCGACAACGTCGTCGTCGAGTGTTTTTTTAGCCACGAGGTAGAACGGCACCCGGAGGGTGGTCAGGTCGTCGTCCGGGATCGGAGGTGAGCCTTGGACGGTACCCTTCGGCAGATCGTAGCTTTCATAGTATTTTGTGACAGATGCAATTGCCCCAGCCGACTCGATTGCGATCAAGGTCGGATTTGATTTGCCGTTTCGCGGAAAGAGATTCCGCAGCATCGCCAGATATTTTTCTGAAATCGGCATGACGACAAGCAGGGCGTTCACCTGTTTGGACTTCAGCGCCTGTGGGATTTCTCCAAGGTTCAGGTCCTTGAATTGTACCTTCGTTCGTTCAAGGTCGTATTCCTGCTTCAAGGCTTCGACGACCTGGTAATTCACGGGACCGCCAACGACGCCGATCGTCTTTCCCTTGAGTTCGTCCATATCCGAGATCGCGCTTCCGGGGGGCACGACGATCAGGACGACGGCGCGCGCGAAAACAACGACGCTCTGCGCTGCCGACAAATCATTCGCATCAGCTCTGACGATCGCCAGATCGGCTTCGTCCGCCGAGAACGCCTTTGCAGCCTCCCATGCCGTCCCTTTATCGATGACCTTGAGGCGAATGCCGGAATCGCTGGACGCCATATGGCTCGCAAGAGCCGCCATGAACCGGGGCATGTCGGCATCCAATGAGCCAGCGACAACGGTGAGCGTTGTGGGGGTCTTGGCGTATCTGTATGCGAAAAGACCCGCACCCGCTGCTAAGGCCGCAAGAGCAACGACAAGCGTGGCCCTCAGCCAGCGGGGCAGTCGGCCTGTTGCGATTGCAGCAACCACGGCCAAAAGACCGGCTCCAATCGCTATCTGCTGATACTGCTCTCGTTGCATTTGCAAACCCCCAAGCGCCGCATTCGTCGTGAGGGCATCGGCGTCTCCCTGCTGGCAGCAGATATTACACGCTAAACATATCCCCTGTAGCGGAACGTCAGGCCTTTTTGACCGCCGGCGGCTTCCAGCTCCCATTGATTATGGAGGGCGACTTTTCGCTGGGCCAATACATGCGCAGCATCAAAATAAATTTGTCTTCGGGTGCGGGCAGCCAATTGCTTTCTTTGTCTGCGCCCGGCGACTGGTTCTGGATGTAGAGATCGATTGAGCCGTCCGGATTGGCTTTCAGGTTCTGCCGGGCACTGATCGAATAACGGTTGATCGGGTTTGCGACGAAGAAATAGTTCGCATCGTACATCGTGATGGACCAAAAGCCCCGCACTGGCGGTAGTTGTCCCTTCGGGAAGTGGACAACGTATTTGTTTGCGCCGTCGTAAGCCTTGCCTTCGGCATCCTTCAACGACGTCGGATAGACAGCGTCTTGTACGCGGTTTGCACCGAGCCCGATGGCGGTGATGAAGGCGCGATTGAGGTAATCCATTCCATAAACGCCGGCTTCGGAATCGAACATCCAGCCGTTGATATTCTTGATAGATTTGCCGACCTTGAACTGAAGCATGATGCGGTCAAAGGCGACTTGCGGAATGCGTTTGACAAAATCTGCATCGAGTTTGCTCGCGTCAAAATCCTTGCCGGCAACCAGGCCGATCTTTGCCAACTTTGCGAGCTCCGGTGCGTCTGCTGCTGCGGGTGGATTGGCTTTCATGAGCTGTGCCAGCAAAGTAAAATAAGAGACCGGATCCATCCGGTTAACTTGCTCGCGCACGGCGGTCTTCATGTCGATGGAGGGATCAACTGTGCCCGCAGGCGGCGTGAATGGTTTGCCGTAGGAGCTGAGCGGCACCAGCGTGAACTGATCCTGCAGGGCGTGGACCGCGGCGTAGTCTTCCGGCGTTCCGGTGCAGTAGATGCGCCCAAGTATCCAAACCATGCTCGTCGGCGATTTGTATTCCTTGACGCCGGGTGGGAGACTGCCTTTCCACCCCGGTCCAGTAATCGCATATGTTTGCGCACCAGTGCCCGTGGTGCGCTTGCCGGGCACTTGAAAAACGTTCGTCCAGCCGTCGAGCATCGGCACCAGGAAGTAGCGGTCCTTCATATCCGGAATACTGAGAACCCACGGTTCCTTGCCGACATCAATCCATGCCGTCGTATAAAGGGTGTCGGCGTTCGGCGCGGTCACATCGCGGAACGAGGCATCCGGATATTGCCGAAGCTTGATGAACTGGCCCATTGGGCCGCGCGTGCCCTGTACGGACGGCACGTTGGTGATCACGCGACGGGTCACCTCCATGGTGACGAGCGGATAGCCATAAATGTAGGCGTCTGTCGCGAGCCAAAATTCCTCGCCGCCTTCGATGGCTCGCGACAGCGGTCCTTCAAATTCCGCGTGCAGAGATGAAAGGCTCAACGTGGAAAAAGCACCGCCGATACCGGCGGCCAACGCATGGCGACGAGTGACCTTCATAATGACGCTCCAATGGTGTCAGTGAAAAGGGCGATCTGAAAGCGTAGAACCGCGCTCCGATCTACATTATCGAGATGATAGCCCTTGATTGATGTCGCAACTTACCAGCCCTGCAGGCGTGCCCGTTATGCAAAATCTGACTCCGGCGACACGTGAGCGATGACAAGGTGACTGGCGGCGGTATTTACATAGTCCACAGCTGCTGCGTTTTGACCTGAATTTGTGCGGAGTCGTTTGCAGAAGGTTTCATTGCACTCGCGGTCTTCGATGCTCCCCTGCGTAACGTCTCGGAGGGCAGCTCGTGGAAAAGCCGTTTGTAATCATTTGCGAAGCGACCGAACTCGGTTACTCCGAAATCAGCCATGATGTCCGTGGCGGAAGACGTTTCTTGCGCGTTCAAGGCCCGACGCACCAGATTGAGTTGCCGTAACTTTAGGTAACGCTTGGGGGTTATTTGCAGGTAGCGTTGGAACGCACGGAGCAGAGTCCGATATTCAACCTGGGCGGCATCGGTGAGATCTTCGACGTGAATATTATCCGCTTCTTTGCCCACAACATACGTTAGCGCATCGCAGATTATTTTTTCAGCTGACGACGCAGAATTATGCGGCCGGCTCTGCACAGCCGCTGTTTCCATCATTGCGGTCAATTTCGAGAGCAGGGCCGTTTCAATGGCATCTTTGCCTTGCTGGCCATCAGCGGCGATCGATCGCGAATCGTGAGCCAGTTTCACCAGTTGACGCATCGAAAACTCGGGTACTTTGGCGGTCAGCCTCCCGTTTCCCAGGGCGTTGCCAGTACTGCTCAGCACCTTCTCGGCCGTCGGGGTGGGCACTGACACCGCAATCCAACTGACTGGGACGCTCACAACAAACGTAAAGTGATGGCGCGGTGGAAGGATCACCAGCTCGGACCAATCAACCAAATGACCATCGAGAGTGACGACATTCGGAAGTTCTGTGCTTTGAAAAATGAAAATCCAATCTCCGGCGGACATCGTGCCGTGGACGATACGGGCGCTGCCATCAGAACCGAATTGGAGGTTGATATTTCGAAGAGGGCACCACGCGTGAGCCCACGTCGATTGCGTTGGGCCCGCCTTCAGATAGACGACCTGGGCAACTCGAATCGCATCTATATACCCATCGAAAGTTAGCTCACCCACCTCAGCACTCCCATTGCTGCCGCCCGAAGCTTCCGACCAGCTATCTTACAGGTTTAAAAAGCGAAATAGGAAGCAGCGGTTGTCTGCTTTGGGTCAAAAGCGGATATTCGTGCAAAAACTGGGCGCCCCCTTTACCCCGGGGAGTATATCCTCGCGCCAAACGAGCGCCGGCGATAAAATCAACCCAATGCGCGCGTGCAGTCGTCGAATAACTCATCGACCGAAAACATTCGCGAGATCAGCTTCTGCCGGAAGCTGTAATTGATGATGATCTCAAGCGACCGACGGTTGGCCTCAACCCCGAAACGCCAAGGATCGGCCGAGCCGCCCTCGGGCGGGGGCGCCGCGCGCCGGCTCTCGCGCAATACTCGATAAACTTCTTTAATGAGGTCCGGTCGGGATTTTGAAATTGCATCTCGAACGACCATCATATGGTTGATCGGGACACCGCCATGCGTTTTTGCCCATGTTTCCGCGGCTGTGTTTGCCTCGGGAACGAGCGGCGCAAGCCGCGGGTCGGGGCTCTTATCGCCAACTATCGCCGCATCAATCTCGCCGTCGATTAGCATTTGCGCCAGCGCCTTTCCTTCAGGCGCGCGTACGACAAAATCGGGGTCTTTGAATTCAGCGACATGCGGATCCTCAAAGGTAACCCAACGGACTCCGGCGAGCTCGACACCATAGTCATCGCTTAGAAATCCGCGCACCCAAACTCCCGTCGTCTGCGTATAGGCCCGTACGCCTATCTGTTTTCCCGCAAGGTCGTGAGCGCTCAATGCGCCGCGTTGCGGGTTGTAAACGATCGTGTGGTGCTGACCGCGACCCAATACCGTTGCGGGAATGAGCACATAGGGCTTACCGTGATCTCTCGCCTGCAAATAGGTGACGATCGCCAATTCACCGACGTCGAACCTGGCTTCACGTACTAGTGGTTTGAAAGCCGTGTTCGCTACTTTCACGTCGGCGAAGTCAAAGTTGACAATGTTGGAAGTCACCTCAGCCTTCTTGAGCGCCATCGTGTTCGGATAATCTCCAAGCAAGGTACGCAACCTGGTCTTTTCGAGAGTCAGGGTCATCGATTGTCTTTCCGATCCGCAAGCGCCGGGTAAAGAGTCTGCGCGGTCCCACCAAAGATCCAATCCTGATCGGCGGCGGGCAGGCAGATCAGGGATTGTCGCGCCATTGCCAGAAGCTGCGGCAGAGTGCCTTCGCTCGAAGGGTAATTCGATCCCCACGCAAGCCGCGAGGCGCCGAATTCAGCGACGAGACGTGGAAAAAATGTTTCGGGCGTCGCTTTGGCACGGCGGGATTCGGCGAAAACGCGGGGCGTAAGTTTGAGGTAGATATTCGAATAGCGGGCGAGGGCGAACAGGCCGGCGGCTGCGGAATAGGGTGGTCCATCAGCCAGCTCCGGCCGTGCACAGTGATCGAGAATAATGCGCACCTTGGAAAAGCGCTCGGCCATGCGGATCGCCTGCGGAATGGCCTTGAACGACATTTGCAGACAGATCGAAAGACCAAGCTCACTAGCGCATGCCCAGGCGGGATATGACTTCGGATCGTCGAGCCAGTCAGCCTGTTCGTACATCGTGCTGCCGAATGTGAAAAGACGCATGCCAGTCAGGCCGTTGTCGTACCAGTGGCGCATACGTTCCGAGGAATCCGCCGCAAGTACATCGACTGAGAAGACGCCGGTGAAGCGGTTCGGATAAGCGGCGACCGCATCCGCGACGTAAGAGTTGTCGTGCCCATAGCAGGTCGAGGCCTGCACGACCGCAGCCTTCTGCACGCCGGTTGTATCCATCGCGGCAACCAGCTGCTCCACAGTGACCGGGCGCGTGCGCGACCAGTCGGATTGGTGGCTGCCCAGTGGTGCCAAAGGATAGCGAGCAGGATCGTTGGAAATGATATGCGGATGAATATCTGTGGTCGTCGTTGGCATGATCTGTTACGGCATCGACGGAAGCTTCTGTAAGACAATGGGCCACCACCGTAAAGCGTCATCAATGAAGTGTAGAATTTCGGTCATCTGCGCAATGGCACTCGTATTTATTGTTGTGGCCTTCTCGTCAGCGCGGGCCGAAACTTACCCCTCGAAGCCGGTGCGCATCATTGTTCCTTACGGCCCTGGTGGCATCGCGGATGTCACCATGCGCCTCGTGGCGCAGGATCTCAGCAGGCACTTCGGTCAACAGTTTTTCATCGAAAACAGGCCAGGGGCCGGCGGTGTTGTCGGCATGCAGGCAGCCCGGGAGGCTGCAGCCGACGGATATACGCTCGTGATGGTCGGTGGCGGCTTGACGATCGCCAAAGCGCTATTCAAATCCCTGCCGTACAATATTGAGACCGATTTTGTTCCGATCTCGACCACAGCGTCCTACGGGCTCGTTATCACCACCAAAGCCGGTTCTCCTTACAAGACGATCAAGGACGTCATCGCCAGCGCGAAGGCTCATCCCGGCACGCTGAATTTCGGCACCATCAATGCCGGCAGTGCGCAGAATCTTTCCGCCGAGCTGTTTCGCACGATGGCCGGTCTCGACGTCACCATCGTTCCGTACAAGACCACACCGGATCTGACGAGCGCCGTATTGCG
>AF_2010_repII_A1DRAFT_10000006_pt1 | contig 31219 bp, 28 predicted proteins | sample AmaForreplicIIA1_FD_9195 | JGI IMG/M metagenome (IMG submission 9195)
TTAAAGCACGAATGAAAGGAGCATTCCAATGAGGATTCTGATCACAGGTGGAGCGGGGTTTCTCGGAAGCCACCTCTGCGACCTTCTGGTTGCGAACGGTCATTCCGTCATCTGTATGGATAATCTGGTAACGAGCCGGATGGACAATATCGGCCATCTGCTTGGNCATGAACGGTTTTCNTTCATNNACTACAACGTCTGTGACTATCTTCACGTCGAAGGGTCGCTCGATGCCCTCTTGCATTTTGCGTCACCTGCCAGCCCTCAAGATTACCTCGAATTCCCAATTGCAACTCTGAAGGTCGGGGCGTTGGGAACTCATAAGGCGCTTGGCTTAGCGAAAGCCAAGGGAGCGCGATTTCTCTTAGCCAGCACCTCCGAAGTTTACGGTGATCCACTCGTGAATCCTCAGCCGGAGACCTATTGGGGGAATGTTAATCCGATCAGTCCTCGCGGAGTCTACGACGAGGCGAAACGGTTTGCGGAGGCTATGACGATGGCCTACCACCGGTATCACGGGGTCGATACGAGGATTGTGCGGATCTTCAACACATTCGGCCCCCGCATGCGGGCTAAGGATGGACGGGTCGTGTCGAACTTCATCGTTCAAGCGCTCCAAGGGAAGCCGCTTACTGTATTCGGCGAAGGAAATCAGACGAGGAGCTTCTGCTATGTCGAGGACCTCGTACGAGGAATATTCGCGCTTTTGTTTGCGGATTCGGACAAGACCGTTGATCAACGGACCGACAAGAAATTTCTGTTGACCCAATCCACAAGATCCGAGAAGCCGAGTATCCATGATCCGATCAACCTTGGGAATCCGCGTGAACTGACCGTCTTGGAAATCGCGAAGTTGGTGCTGGATCTCACCGGTTCACNGAGCCAGATCNGCCACCATCCACTTCCGACCGACGACCCGAAGGTGCGACGTCCGGACATCAGTCGGGCCCGTGCTTTACTTAAGTGGGAACCGCAGGTCTTTCTTGAGGATGGGTTGAGGCAGACCATTGACTACTTCCGAAAAGTCCTTTCCCGATAGCTTCTACAGGGCGCTTCAGTAATTGAGATATTTGGGTTGAAGAAGCTCTCTCTTCAGGTGCCTTGACCCTTCGGAAACCCTCACGGTATCCTGTGTCGCTAGCTTCGACAAAGGCGCTTGAAACACTCACATGTCTCATCCCGGCAACCAGGCTGATGCAACGCGGAAGACGGGGGAATCTCTTGCCGAGCCTGAGATTCCCATTAAGCCGATCCCACAGTACGTGAGCGAATTAGCCACACGCGCGAGAGAGGCCGCGGGCCGATTGGCCACCCTGCCGACGTCGGTAAAAAATCAAGCCTTGACGGCGATGGCTGACGCGCTAGGAGAAAAGGCCGAAGCCCTGCTGGCTGCGAACGAGCGGGATCTAGATACATTCGGAACCGGGGAGGACAAGAAGCCGATGGCCGACCGCCTTCGATTGACGAAGGCGCGGATTGCGGAAATGGCGGCTGGAATTCGGGAAATCGCCACGCTTCCGGATCCCGTAGGCGTCATGCCTAAGATGTGGACGAGACCTAACGGGATGCAAGTGGGACGAGTGCGGGTTCCCATCGGCGTGATCGGCATTATCTACGAGTCACGTCCGAACGTCACCGCCGATTCTGCAGCCCTCTGCTTGAAGTCCGGTAACGCCTGTGTCTTGCGAGGCGGAAGTGAGGCGATCCAGTCCAACACGGCGATCGCCAATGTCTTGTCGGAAACCGCTGAGAAGGCTGGCATTCCGGCTGGTGCAATCACCTTTGTTGAACGGCCGGATCGAGATCTCATTCCGATCCTCCTGAAGCAAGATCGCCATATCGATCTGATTATTCCTCGAGGCGGCGAATCCTTGATGAGCCTTGTCATGGAGCATACGACGATCCCCGTCATCAAGCACGAGACCGGTGTATGCCACACCTATGTGGATAGTGATGCCGATCCGGTCATAGCCGAACGGGTCTGTTTCAACGCCAAAGTCCAGCGTCCCTCGACGTGTAACGCCATGGAAACGCTCTTGGTTCATCAGGGGATTGCTCGGACCTGGCTTGGGCCTTTCATAGAAAAGCTTGTGGCGGCGAAAGTCGAAGTGCGTGGGTGCCAGAAGACCTGCCAGTTGTCCTCTGCTGCGAAGCCGGCGACCGAAGAGGATTTCGGCAGGGAGTTTCTCGACCTGACGTTGGCCGTCAAGGTTGTGAAGAACATCGATGAGGCGATGGAGCACATCTTCCGCTATGGATCGCGCCATACTGAATCCATCATCACGACCGACTATGCCAAAGCAATGCGGTTCCTACGGGAAGTCGATGCGAGCGCTGTGCTTGTGAATGCGTCCACACGGCTGAATGATGGCTTCCAATTCGGGTTAGGAGCCGAAATCGGGATCAGCACATCACGTATTCATGCCCGTGGTCCGATGGGGTTGGAAGAATTGACCTGCTCCAAGTTCATTGTCATGGGGAGCGGGCAAATCCGCGAGTAGATGCCGGCCGACTCGGTTCGCCTCGCCCTGACTCATCTTCAGTTCCCCGCCAATTCCCCCTTCGGACACGACCTCGAGCAAGCCGGTGGACGAGTCGTGCGTCAGGTTTCCGGTCATCTCGTGTTTTATCGTCCCGACGGGCGTCGGTTTCTCGCGACCGATCCGAACGGAAGTCCTCTGCACGAATGTGAGTGGAGTCAGCTTGCGGTCGATCAAGTCCGCCTGATGCGAGTACGGATGCGACTCGATTGGGGGCAGTGGGTTGGCATTAAGCCAGCTGGCTTGGTGAACGAGACCACCCTCAATCTTTCCAACAAGCCAGGTGGGCAACGAGTGACAGCGGAAAGTCTCCGACACATGGCGGCACAGGCCATGGGGGTTCCGATCGAGGAGGTTAGGTTCTTCTACGGCGATGATGATCTGGTGATTAATAAAAGAGGACAGGCCATCATTCGTCACAAGAAGGATGCCTTCTATGTATTGGAATCCGGCCGATTTGAACGAGCGCGGTTCATGTCCTGCATGGGCGCCATGCATTGGGACCGGATCGATTTTTTGCCTGTGGTCGAGCTTTTCAAGTCTTTGTTGCCCGGCACCGGTTCGGCGGCATTCGAATTGATCCGCGGCCTCTACGACGATCAGAATCAAGGTCAAGCAAGTCCACGGCCCTTGCGCTACCGCGGCATTCCGACCTATCCCTCCGAAGCGGCATTCCGTCTGTTCAGCAGTTTCTTTACTCCCCATGCTCCCCCGGGGAGTGATCCATTGACTTTGTTCATGGACCAGACTCAGGCTCATCGCGTCACCTGGTTGCCGGCTCCACATCCTCCTCTTCGATACTTCGACGATATGCAACACGCTTGTCTCACTGTTCAGGAGGGCGTACTCCAGAAAGTCACAATGGCAGACGACACGACCGGCCTTCCCTATGTGAATCCCAGGGGCCGGCGAGTCATTCCCTGCGATCGAAGCCTTGCCATCGTGGAGGATAGAGTCGTGTTGAGAGATCGTGAACATGAGCGGGTTCTCCTGCCCAACGCACCGCTTCCGAGAGTGGCTGGGAACGCTGACCGTCGTGAGATGAGTCCGACGGATTGGCGGTCGGTATTTGTGCAGGGGATGCCGGCGATCCGACCGGCAGAGGCTTTTGGTGCGGTGCCGTGCTATCCGGAGGATGATCAGCCAATTGGAGAGCTGGCGGCTCAACCGTTTGTGGCGGACTATCTTCAAGATCTGGCCGAGCAGGACCGCGAGATTGGTGCGATTGTTTCTCGTGCCGAGCGGATTCTCATCGACAACGGAGATGCCGCGATTACGACCTGTATCCCATTCGACCGGCCTCGAGAGTCCACCGTGCTGGTCCATATGCCGGCTTTTGCGCAGAGGCAGGCGCAACAGCTCTGGAATCAATGTGCCGAGCTGCACCAGTGGGAGTGGTTGTCGGAGATACGGTTTCTGCAGGTAGGAAAGGAAGGTCAGCCTTCGGTTCCAGATGCTGGCTACGATCTGGTCTATCATTGGGTACCCTATCCACTGGAAGGGAATCTTCCCGCTCTCACAGCGCGTATGCAAACACTTCGAGGGGAGTTAAGCAGTGGTGGGCATGCATTCGTCGTAGGGCCAGCGGGCTTGGGGTCTTTGTGGGGAGCAGCCGGACTCTCTGTCTGCTGGCAGGAGACAGTCGAGCAGTTACCGACCTTTCGAATGCACAGGACGATCCTGCCGAAAGCTCGACTGAAAGCTGGGCTCACGTTGTTTCACGTAAAAAAGATCTGACGGCAGTGCACGAGGGCGTAATGTCATGCCCGATGATTGCTAGCCGGTACGCGCGATCGAACGGGAGGGTTGGTCGATTCCCTTGCTACTAGATGGCAGGATCCGCTGAACCACTGATGAAGTCACTGTCAGGCGCCGCCAATTCGTCCTGTACCACCTTCGTCGTCCCGGTTCTTCTGCCCTAGCAGAGATCAGCTCGACTGCCGGTCTATGGGTTGCCTCGGACGAGTTTCGTCGCCATTGCTCTCACAGCGGGCTCTATTTGGGGTGAGGTCTTCATATTGGTCGTCGGCGGGACATCGATAACGGCATAGACGATCATCTGGTCACCTTCCACGACCGCCACGATGTTTTCTTCCGCGTGGCATCTGATCACGTACCAGACATCGATCGTGCCTGTAGCATCTTCGAGGATAAACGCCTGTCCACAGGCGGAGAATCCATATTGGTCGCTGCCGCTCACAGCTCTGATTTCCTTTGCAGTGCCTTTTAACACCACAGCCCTGCGATTATTGGCCTGAGGGTTAACGGCGATCGTGCCAATGGGAATCGGATCATCGCCAGCCGATGTTATGGAATATGCTCCAGGGACAATGATGGTGAAGAGAAGCAAGACCAGGGCAGTGGGAACGCAGAACCGAGAGCAAGAGTCAGGTGAACGTATCATGTTGCTCCACGTAGGCGGAATGGTCGCAAGCACTGATCGAATGCGGACGCTCCTCTTATACCTCAATATGATTCGGAGTCCAAATAGAAATAGTATTGTGACTCGCAAGGAAGCGTATAAACCTTCCAGACTTGACAGAATTCGTTTGGTGTCTGTATCATGACCTAACCTTTAACGCTCATCCTGCGAGGTGAGCAAGGAGTGGACGATGCATCGCGGTCAGACCCGTCCGCTGAAGTTCCCGTCAACCTTCTCTTCCAAGATGGAGGGGAAGGTTTTTTTATGCCCAAATTTTCGATGACGACGACTACGGACAGCGATCGACAACAGGAGCGTTTAGTCATGGACGCGGGGGATATTGCCCGAGCCTTAACCCGCATAGCCCACGAGATTCTCGAGCGGAACAAGGGCGTACACGGCTTGGCCTTGGTCGGGATTCGAACTGGCGGAGTCTATTTGGCGCATCGCTTGGTGCGGCGTATCCAGGACATCGAAGGAGTGACCGTCCCGAGCGGCGAGTTGGACATCACACTGTACCGAGACGATTTAGCCTTGCGGAAGGAACAGCCGGTATTGCGGAGAACCTCGGTCCCCTTCGATATCTCGGAGAAGATTATCGTGTTGGTGGATGACGTCTTGTTTACCGGACGGACGATCCGTGCGGCGATGGATGGATTGATCGATCTCGGACGTCCGGCCGAAATCCAGCTGGCAGTGCTGGTAGATCGGGGCCATCGTCAACTACCGATTAGAGCCAGCTATATCGGGAAGAACTTGCCTACCTCACGGGAAGAAAAAGTGCAGGTCATGTTGGAAGAAGATGGCGAAGACGACCGTGTCGTGATTCTGAAGGCGTGAAGCGGAGGACACGATGAGCCTCAAACGTAAAGACCTCTTGAGTCTTGCCCCGCTGTCGGTTGATGAGATTCGTTTGATTCTTGAAACCGCCGACTCCTTCAAGGAAGTCACGGGCCGTGAAATCAAGAAGGTCCCGGCGCTTCGAGGCCGAACGGTCGTGAATTTGTTCTTCGAGCCGAGTACCAGAACCCGTACGTCATTCGAACTAGCGGCGAAGCGACTCAGCGCGGACGTGATCAACTTCTCGCCGTCGTCGAGCAGCGTCGTCAAGGGCGAAACGTTGTTAGACACGGCTCGCAATATCGAAGCGATGCAGGCGGATATTATCGTGTTGCGTCACTCGTCAGCAGGCGCGGCAGAGACACTTGCTCGCGGGGTGAAGTCGTCAGTGATCAACGCGGGCGATGGCTGGCACGAACATCCGACTCAGGCGCTACTCGACCTCTATACGATTCGTGAGCGTGGCTTGTCTTTTGATGGGTTACGGGTTGCGATCGTTGGCGATGTTGCCCATAGCCGAGTCGCCCGCTCGAATATTCAGGCGTTGACCAAATTGGGAGCCGAGGTGCGGTTGGTCGGTCCACCGACGATGATGCCGTGTGGAGTCGAAAAGCTGGGCGTTCGCGTCTTTTACGACTTGGATGAAGCACTGCAGGGTGCGCAGGTGATCATGATGCTGCGACTCCAGTTAGAGCGACAGGGGCGTGCCTTGTTCCCCACGATTCGCGAATACGCTCGGTTATACGGTTTAACGGCGGAACGGGTAAAAATCGCCGAACCAGGAGCGATCGTCATGCATCCGGGCCCGATCAATCGGGGGGTCGAGATTGCGCCCGAGGTTGCCGATAGTCTTTCGTCGGTGATCCTTGATCAAGTGGCTAATGGCGTGGCAGTGCGCATGGGCATCCTTTATCTCATGTCAGGAGCGAACTAAATCGTGACCATACTGATTCGCGGTGGGCAGGTCATCGATCCCGGTCGCCTCAATGAGGTGGTTGATCTCCTCATTGAAAACGGGAAGATTGCTGCGATTGGCCGGAATCTCACTGCGCCTGGCGGGGTGACGATTATTGACGCGCACAGTCGATTGGTGCTTCCCGGCTTTGTTGATCTCCACGTCCATTTCCGTGAACCGGGCTTCGAATATAAGGAAACGATCCAGAGCGGTGCGGCGGCAGCGGTCGCCGGCGGATTCACGACAGTCTGTTGTATGCCGAATACGAACCCTGTGAACGACAACCAGGCCATCACGGAATTCATNGTGGACCGAGCTCGGGAGGCTGGACTGGCGAACGTGTTTCCGATTGGAGCCATTACCAAGGGCTCCGAAGGCAAAGAATTGGCCGAGATCGGCGACCTCCGCCGCGCGGGCTGCGTGGCGATCTCCGATGATGGCCGGCCGGTGATGAATAGTCTCGTCATGCGGCGTGCCATGGAGTATGCACTGGCCTTCGATGTGCCTGTGATAGACCATTGTGAGGATTTACACCTGGCCGAAGGCGGGTGTATGAATGAAGGACTCGTGTCGACGGAGCTGGGGCTCCCGGGCATCCCGGCGGCAGCCGAAGACGTGATGGTCGCGCGCAATGTGGCGCTTGCGGAACTCACCGGCGCGCGCCTCCATCTTGCTCATATCAGCACTGACGGCTCGGTACGGATCGTCCGTGAGGCAAAGTCTCGCGCGATCAAAGTGACTGCGGAAGCCTGTCCTCACCACTTTACGATCACAGAGGAAGTGGTCCGCGACTATAATACGCATGCCAAAGTGAATCCGCCTCTCCGAACGTGGAAGGATGTTCATGCGATCAAGGAAGGGCTGCGCGACGGGACAATTGACGCAATTGCCACGGATCATGCACCGCACGCGATGCAAGAAAAGCAGCAAGGATTCACCGACGCGCCATTTGGAATCGTTGGATTGGAAACGGCTTGGCCATTGACGCTCGCTTTAGTCGACGAGGGGACGTTGTCCCTCGAATCTGCCGTCGAGAAGCTCAGCTCCGCTCCAGCGAAAGCGTTCGGGTTGTCGAAGGGTACCTTGATGGTGGGGGCGGATGCGGATGTGGTGGTGGCGGATCCTCAGGAGTCGTGGGAAGTCGATCCGACGAAGTTTCGCTCGAAGAGCCGGAACACACCGTTTGCGGGCTGGAAAGTAAAAGGACGGGTCAAGACAACGATTGTGGGAGGTCGAGTGGTGTTCGAGACCAGCCAAGCGGAACGGTAGCGCATGATGCAACAGTCTCGCTCGGGCATGGTGGCGTGCCTGACCCTCGAGTTCGTGGCTCTTGGGGTGTGGGTCGGAGGTTTGCTAGTGCTCATCGGTGCGGTGATTCCCGCGGTGTTTAATACATTCGGCGGTCAGGATACGGGAGGCTTGTTTCTGACCAGAACGTTCGAAGGGTACAATCGCTTCGTTTTGGGAGCTATGACGATCTTGTCGGCGGCGACGTGGTATCGCTGGTGGAGCGGAGATCCCGTGGTCCAGGTCTCTCGGGGTGAGACGCTGGTCCTCTTGCTCATGATCGTCATCGCGGGAATTATCATCGTTGTTCTGCATCCCTATGCCGCGTCGCTTCAGGCCCAGGCTTTCGCCGCGAAAGACGAAGGGGCGAGGAAGGTGGCCTTCGAGGAATTTTTCCGGATTCATATGCCGGTTCGGTCCCTGTATATGGTCAATCTTTTCCTTGGAGTTGTGCTGCTTGGCATTAAGGCGAAGCGGTTGCTCCGGGGGCAGGACTCGCACTCATGACACCAGCGTTATTGGCACTGGCCGATGGAACGGTGTTTGAAGGGCGTGCACTCGGCTATGAAGGTGAAACGGTCGGTGAAGTGGTGTTCAACACCGCCATGACTGGCTATCAAGAAGTGTTGACCGATCCCTCATACAAAGGGCAGATCATCACGATGACCTGTCCCCATATCGGGAATTATGGTGTCACTCCGGAGGATGGTGAATCACGTCGCGTTTGGGCCGAAGGCTTCATTGTCAAAGAGGCGAGCCGGCTCGCGAGTAGTTGGCGAAGCCGCCAGGACCTTGACGACTATTTGCGCGACGCAAAAATCGTCGCGATCGAGGGATTGGATACCAGGGCGTTGACGAGGCATTTACGCGAGCACGGAGCGCAACAAGGGATCATTACCCATCAAGACATGGATGCTCGTCGAGCCGTGGAGCGGGCAAAAAATGCCCCGAGCATCATTGGCCGCGATTTGGCCGCTGAGGTGACCTGCCAGCAGCCATATCAGTGGGCCGACGGATCTGGGGAATGGGCCCCCGAACTCCCAGCGATAACGAGGCGTTCACCCCGACGCTGGCGTGTGGTCGCCTATGATTTTGGGGTGAAGCAGAACATTCTCCGTCGATTGGTCGATGTCGGTTGTGATGTCACCGTGGTGCCTGCGTCAATGACGGCCAAGCAGGTTGAGATACTGAAACCAGACGGTATCTTTCTCTCGAACGGCCCTGGTGATCCCGAGGGTGTTCCCTATGCGATGGAGACGGTTCGCAACCTCATTGGCCGCTATCCAATCTTCGGAATCTGCTTAGGACATCAGATTCTCGGGCTTGCGTTAGGACTCAAGAGCTACAAGTTGAAGTTTGGCCATCATGGAGCGAATCATCCCGTACTCGATCTCCGGACGAGGGAAGTCGAAATTACATCCCAAAATCATAATTTTGCTGTACAGGTGCCAAACCCGATCACCGCAATACCTGAAAGACCGCCAGTCGTGGCTACCACATTTGGCAAGGTTGCGATTACACATCTGAGTCTCAACGATGAGTCCATCGAGGGGCTGGTTTGTCTTGATCGTCCTGTCTTTTCGGTACAGTATCATCCAGAAGCGTCCCCCGGTCCGCATGATTCCACCTATTTGTTCAGCGAATTTATTCAGATGATGGAGAAGGCTTATGCATAAAGTCACTTCTGTGCTTCGGATGCTCACTGCCGTCAGCTTCATTGGATTCCAAGCGGGCTGTATTACGATCAATCTGATTGAACCTCCAGGCCCGGTCCAGGAGGTTCAGTTGAGCGGTACCGGCGACGGCAAGGTGTTGTTGCTTGATTTTTCAGGACTGATCAGTACGCAAGACAAGGATGGATTCGTGCCCCAACCCAACCTGCTTGCGACATTCAAAGAAGAACTGACGCGAGCTTCGAAGGACGAGAAGGTCAAGGCTCTGGTGGTTCGTATCAACAGCCCTGGTGGAACTGTGACGGCCTCCGACATCCTGTATCACGAATTGAAGGAGTTTAAGAGCAAGAAAAAGATTCCCGTGATTGCGTCTATGATGGATGTGGCTGCCTCCGGTGGGTATTACTTGGCCATGGCGAGCGATACCGTCCTGGTTCATCCGTCCACGGTTACAGGTAGTATTGGGGTGATTATGCTGACCGTGAATGCCAAGGGGCTCTTGGAGAAGGTCGGAGTCGAAGCATCCGCTATTACCTCGAGTCCTCGGAAAGACATGGGGTCTCCATTCCGAACCATGACTCCCGAGGAACGAGCCATTTTTCAAAGTGTGATCGATTCCTTCTATCAACGGTTCCTCTCGGTGGTGCAGGCTGGTCGGCCCAATTTGTCAGCCGAGCAGATCAAGAAGTTGGCTGACGGCAGAATTTACTCGGGCGAACAAGCCAAGGAAGCGGGATTGGTTGATGACATCGGCTACTTGGATGATGCCCTGGAGTTAGCCAAAAAAAAAGCGGGGCTCACGGAGGCACGGATCGTGACCTATGGACGCCGGGGAGAATATCAGAACAACATTTACTCGCGCCTCTTTGCGACAGGATCTGGGCTGACGACCCTTGCTAACCTCGATCTCCTGTCGATGGTGCGAGGAGGAACACCTCAGTTCATGTATTTGTGGATGCCCTAATAAAACATGGCTGGTGCTGACAAAAAAGATCGGCGAGATCGCTGGTCGGTTGAGCGTGCCTTAGCGACACCAATCGGGCGCCGGGCCCTTCTGTACCTCGGCGCCCGTGGCGCAGCGGGGGTCTGTCTAGCCATCGGGACCGGTGCTGCGCTGAGTCTCTTCAGCAGTCTGGCCGGCTGCTATCGAGCACCGGGAACGGGGAGAGACCAGCTCATATTCTTCTCGGAAGAAAAGGAAATGCAATTTGGGGTCAGCGCGTACCGTGAAGTTCTGCGGCAGGCTCGGTTGAGCGAGAACCCTGACTCGAATGAAATGATCCAGCGGGTGGGAAAGCGGATTGCGGAAGTCGCCCATAAACCGGAATACCAGTGGGAATTTGCCGTGATCGATGACGACAAGACAGTGAACGCATTCTGTTTGCCCGGAGGAAAAGTCGCCGTGTTTACGGGAATCCTCAAGGTGACGAAGAACGATGTCGGCTTGGCCACCGTGCTAGGGCACGAAATCGCCCACGCGCTCCAACGACATGGCGTGGAACGAATGAGCCGGAGCATTATCGACCAGATTGCGCAACTCGGTGCCTTGGGGGCTGCAGTATCCGGTCATGCCAATGGAGGGGCGCTTCAAGGCCTCCTTGGTGCCTACGGGGTGAATGTGTCCTTGCCCTTCAATCGGAAGCAAGATCCGAGGCGGATTATGTCGGGCTCCGGCTTATGGCGCAGGCCGGATATGATCCCCGAGAAGCCGTGCCGTTTTGGGAACGCATGAGCGGATGTCCTCGACAGATGCTTGATAAGCTTTGTTTCCGATCCCAGCAGGCCATCCCGGAGTTTCTCTCCACCCATCCTTCCGATGTGACCCGTATCAATCAAATCGAAGCTTGGATGCCCGAAGTCTTGACACTGTATCACCCACCTACCGGCGGGCCAAACGCTCCAGGTCGTCCAGCGCCCTACCAGCCGCCGATTGGTCCAGTCATGCCAAGGACCAGTTGAGCTCATAGAGGACTGCATGCCGAGACGCACCGATATCGCCTCGATACTCCTGATCGGTTCAGGCCCGATCGTCATTGGTCAAGCTTGTGAGTTCGACTATTCCGGGACACAGGCCTGCAAAGCGCTCAAGGACGAGGGGTATCGTGTCATCTTGATCAATAGTAATCCGGCCACGATCATGACGGACCCTGAACTCGCCGACCGTACGTATGTCGAGCCGATCACGGTCGACGTGGTGGAGAAGGTGATTGAGCGGGAACGGCCCGATGCCTTGCTTCCCACGATGGGCGGCCAAACAGCCCTCAATACCACCATCGGCTTGGTGAAGCGAGGAACGCTCGAGAAGTATGACGTGAAAGTTATCGGAGCGTCGGCCGAAGCGATTCACAAGGCTGAGGATCGGGATGCCTTCAAGCAGGCGATGCAGCGGATCGGGTTGCGCGTTCCGGAGAGCGGCATTGCCCACACTCGCGACGAAGCGCTCCGCGTGCTCGAGCGTGTGGGGTTCCCTGCCATCATGCGCCCGTCGTATACGTTGGGAGGAACCGGCGGAAACATCGCCTATAACCGGGAAGAATTCGATCGAATTGTCGACTGGGGACTAGCGATGAGTCCCGTCAGCCAAGTGTTGATCGAACAGTCGGTGATCGGATGGAAAGAGTTCGAACTCGAAGTCATGCGGGATCTGAAAGACAACGTCGTTATAGTCTGTCCCATCGAGAACCTGGACCCGATGGGTGTCCATACGGGCGACAGCATCACTGTGGCGCCTGCCATGACCCTGACAGACAAAGAGTACCAACGGATGCGGGATGCGGCGGTTCGGATCATCCGCGAGGTTGGAGTCGACACGGGGGGATCGAACATTCAATTCGGAGTGAACCCTGACAACGGAGAGATGGTCGTCATCGAGATGAACCCGCGTGTTTCCCGGAGCTCCGCGCTAGCCTCGAAAGCAACCGGGTTTCCCATCGCCAAAATCGCCGCCAAGTTGGCAGTGGGCTATACCCTGGACGAGATTACCAACGACATTACGGGCGTGACCAAGGCCTCCTTCGAGCCGACGATCGACTATGTCGTCGTGAAGATTCCTCGATTTGCCTTCCAGAAATTCCGAGGGGCCGATCCGACCCTTACGACCCAGATGAAATCGGTTGGGGAAGTGATGGCGATCGGGCGAACGTTCAAGGAGGCATTGCAGAAGGCGATTCGTTCCCTCGAGCTGGACCTGAACGGATTCGTATCTCGGAGCGGGTTGGACCGTGGAATTCCGAATGGGTTCGATCGGGAGGCCGCCGTGGAGCCTGTTCGCCAAGCGTTGCGAACACCGACTCCGGAACGGCTCTGGCATGTCGCCGATGGGATTCGCCTAGGTCTCTCCAATGAAGACATGTTTGCCTTGACCAAGATCGATCCCTGGTTTTTAGAACAGGTCAGAGAGTTGCTTCAGTTCGAGAAGCGATTGGTCAGCCGGCCCGAAACCAAGTCGGCGGACATTGATCCTGTGCTGTTGTGGGAAGCCAAAGAACTGGGTTTTTCGGATGATCGGATTGCGCAATTGATCGGTGGGACTGCTGCCTCAGTTCGGAACCAGCGTCTCCAAGCCTCGCAATCCAGAGGGGTGACGTATAAGCGGGTGGATACCTGCGCCGCAGAATTTGAAGCCTATACCCCTTATCTCTATTCGACCTATGGGAGCGAATGCGAAGCCCGCCCAACGGACCGGCCGAAGGTGATGATTCTCGGCGGGGGGCCAAATCGAATCGGGCAAGGAATCGAATTCGATTATTGCTGCGTTCATGCAGCCATGGCGTTGCGGGACGAGGGAATCGAGACAATCATGGTCAATTGCAATCCGGAAACGGTCAGCACCGATTACGATATTTCTGATCGACTCTATTTTGAGCCGTTGACAGAAGAGGATGTCTTGAACATTGTTCAGCGCGAGCAGCCGTTGGGCGTCGTCTTACAGTTTGGTGGCCAGACACCGCTGAAGCTGGCGTTACCGCTGGCAAAGGCGGGCGTGCGGATCCTGGGCACGAGTCCGGAGGCAATTGATCGGGCAGAGGATCGTGAGCGCTTCCGCGATCTCTTACACAAACTCGGACTTCGGCAGGCCGCCAGTGGGGTGGCACGATCGGTCGAGGAGTCAGTGCGGGTGGCGTCGCATCTCTCTTATCCGGTGATGGTGCGGCCGTCTTACGTCCTGGGCGGCCGGTCTATGCGGATCGTGTACGACGAAGCTGGCTTACTTGAATATATGGGGTCTGCTGTAAAGGCGTCGCCAAAGCATCCAGTCCTCATCGATAAGTACTTATCGGATGCGGTTGAAGTGGATGCCGATGCGATTTCTGATGGGAAGCATGTTGTGGTAGCGGGCATCATGGAGCACATCGAGGAAGCTGGCGTGCACTCAGGTGACTCTGCCTGTTCGTTACCTCCTTACTCGCTTGACCGGAGGATCGTAGAGGAGATCCACCGGCAAATGACCGCCCTTGCCCTGGAACTTGGCGTTGTGGGACTCATGAATGCTCAGTTTGCCGTTAAAGAGCATACAGTGTATGTGCTCGAGGTGAATCCGAGAGGCTCTCGGACTGTGCCGTTCGTCAGCAAAGCGATCGGGGTACCGCTTGCAAAGCTGGCGATGAAAACGATGGTGGGTAAAAGTTTACGGGAATTGGGCTTTACCGAGACGCCGACACCCCCCCATTTATCTGTAAAAGAGGCGGTCTTCCCGTTCACAAAGTTTCCGGGCGTCGATGTGCTCTTGGGACCGGAGATGAAATCCACGGGCGAAGTCATGGGAATTGATGCCGATTTTGGATGGGCCTTCGCCAAGTCCCAGGCCGGTGCCGGAGGCACGCTTCCTCAAGCGGGAACTGCCTTTATCAGCGTGAAGGAAGGCGANCGCTTGTCTGCTCTCAAGGTGGCGCAACACCTGAGTAGGCTTGGGTTCACAATNACGGGTACATCAGGGACCGCCGCCTATCTCCGGGATCATGGGCTCAGGGTGGGTACCGTGAACAAGGTGAAAGAGGGTCGTCCCGATATTGTGGATCATATTAAGAATGGAGACATCGCTTTAGTCGTGAATACCGTACGAAACGCAGCTTCGCACGCCGATTCAATGTCCATTCGACGTGAGGCGCTCCAGCGGGGAATACCGTATTTTACGACCATGAGGGGAGCCCAGGCGGCGGCCATGGGTATCGAGGCGATGCTGAAGAAAGAGTTGACGATCCGATCGCTGCAGGAATATCACCGGTTGTCATAGAGGGACCCCGTCATTATGCCGACACCGATTACCAAAAAAGGATATGAGGCATTAAAAGCAGAACTGGACCGACTCCGAAAAGTGGAGCGGCCACGAATTATCGAGGCCATCGCGGAAGCCCGTGGCCATGGAGATCTCAGTGAGAATGCGGAATATGATGCGGCCAAGGAGCGGCAGGGTTTTATCGAGGCCCGTCTTGCAGAGATAGAAACTAAGCTTGCAGATGCGCGCGTGATTGAAGTTACCGGCCGGACATCCGAAACAGTGGTCTTTGGAGCAACCGTTTTGTTGATCGAACAAGAGTCCCGATCAAAGCGGCAGTACACACTAGTTGGTCAGGACGAGGCGGACTTAAAATTTAACCGGATCTCGATCCAATCTCCGGTCGGTAAGGCCCTGATCGGCCGGCGGGTCGGCGATTTCGTGGAAGTGAAAACGCCTGCGAAAACGGTCGAGTATGAAGTGCTGGAGATCCGGTTCGAAGAGTCGTAGAGGTACAGTTCGGCCATCAGCCTTCAGCAAGGGAGCTTGAGTGGCCGCTGATTGCTGACACCTTCGGCGCGCAATGGCTTCCCCAGCTTCTATTATCACGCTTCTCACCGATTTCGGCGATCGAGACCATTTCGTGGGGAGTATGAAGGGGGTCATCCTCGCGATCAATCCGCAGGCGGCCATCGTCGATCTTTCCCATCATATCGCGCCATTTGCCATTGAAGAAGCTGGCTATGTGCTGAAGTCCAGCTATGCGTTTTTTCCTGATGGTACCGTTCATGTCGTCGTCGTGGACCCGGGTGTGGGAAGTGCCCGTCGTCCCCTCTTGGTCAAGACCGATCGATATTTCTTTCTCGCCCCTGACAATGGAGTGTTGAGCTTTGTTCTCCAGGAGGAGAGCCAGGTCGAAGTTCGAGAGTTGGCAAATAAACAGTTCAGGCTTGAATCCGCTGGCCCGACCTTCGACGGCCGAGACCTCTTTGCGCCGGCTGCAGCGTGGCTGACGAAGTATCAGCTGGCCTCGGCGTTCGGTCCGGTGATCCACGACGTTCAGACGTTTCCGATCAACAAACCACGTTGGGAAACGGGAACGCTGGTCGGGGAAATTGTCTATGTCGACCGATTCGGCAATCTGATTTCCAATATTAGCGCGGCTCACCTTAAAGAATTTCAAGCAGTGATAAAACGGCCGAGCCCCTTCATCCGGATTGCCGGTCACGCTATCGACACGATTGTTCACAGTTATAGTGAGGGTGATCGGCAAACGCCATGCGCTCTGATCAACAGCAACGGCCAACTCGAGATTTTCTTGAAGGAAGGTCACGCATCAGCCGAGCTCAAAATAGGTCGGGGAGAGTCCATGACACTCACGTAACTGACCAAACGAGTTCCCATGCCTGGACAGGTCGGTGGTTATACACGAACTGGGAAGAGACAAAGATAGGGAATGAGCGCGCAGTCTAGAGGCTGGCGACAATGAGTCGCAACAATCCTGAGATATCTTCGGTGTCTGTAGTGGGCGTCGCATGATTACTAATGCGATTGTATCCGGCTTCGAACGCCAGAATGGTGTTCCAGGTTAGTCCTCGTAGTAGTTCCCATGCAAGTAATCCTCTGCCGCTGACGTTTTCCGTGTCGATGAGACCATCGCTTGAACGCGTGCTAGCATAATTTCCTGTCACGCTGAGGAACACGCGCTCGCTCTGTTTATAATTCAACGCGAGCGCTGCGGTCGGCGAGTCGGTCCGCACTCCTGACCATTGCTGGATTTCTGTCCGGTACGCCAAGATGGGCGCGATGGTCAGGGTGTTGAGGGGTTGGAATAGTGCGGTGAGTGTTTGCAGGAGAGCGGTCGATTCCGCTTCGCCGCGAAGCAAATCATTGGAGACAATATATGTGGACGCCATACGGGCGTTCCATCTCTGGCCGACATAAGCAAGCGCCCCCTCAACCGTTTGACGCTGTATACGTTGCGGAGAGATCCCGACGGAATCGAGCGCGCTCGCAAGAGAACTGCGAGTGTAGGTGAGACTCAGCTCAGGCCAAGACGGCTTGGCCCAAGTAAGTCCCAGGCGTCCATAATCTTGCTCGAGTCGAGACCGGGTTGGGTCGGCATCCACGTTATTCCATTGCTGTCCGATTGCGCTACGGAATTTGGTTGAGCCCCATTTCCACTCTCCCCATACTTCTCGAATCCCTTGATCAGGGACATTCAAGAAGGCTTTCCCAGCCGTTCGATACATCATCCCATAGCGAAATGCTTCAGACTGCCCCGTCAAGGCGAACCGTGCCATTCGCTGGGAGGTGTCATCATGAGCATCCGCTGAGCTGCCNAGCATGCCCATCTCCCATCCGGCGTTGTTGGCAACCTCNGCCTCAGTGACGAAGACACCCTTGAGCCAGCGGGATGAGGCCTGAATGCCTTGGGTACGGGGTCGGTCCGTATCTGGGCTCAGGTCTCGNAGCCGTGGGGAGAGTGCGGGCTGGGCAAAGAAGGTCGGTGAGAAAGTGGTCTGGAGTAGGTCAGATGGAGGGGTTCCTCCTTGATCGGAACTTTGCTTGTCTTGACCAGCGAAGACCATAGACCATCGTTGCGACAAAGTCTCTGAACCGGAATCGGTTTGTCCCGATACCGGCTTGCTGAGGAAGAAGATGATCAGAAGTAGGGAACCGAATCCCCAAAACAGGCGCGGAATGGTCATAATAGAGGAAGTCTAGCAGTCGAACTTAAGTGAGATAACTCATTGAATGCACACGACTTATCCCTGTTTGTGGATCAATTACTTCAGGAGGGTTCGCTGGTGGCAAGGTCCGGGGTAGAGGGAAAATGGGGAGGTTAGCGTCCGGTGACAATCCGGATCGACTGGTCCACAATCGCAGCCATGCGCGCCAGTGCTCTCGAGCTGGTTGCCAGAGGGGGGATGAGGACGATGATGTGTCCCAGGGGCCGGATCAGCAAGCCGTGCCGATAGGCTTCTTGTGCGACACGATGACCGATGCGTTCTTCAATCGGGAAAGGTTCAGCGGTCAGTCGATTCTTGACGAGTTCGATGCCGATCATCATTCCACGCTGTCGGATGTCGCCGACATGAGGCAGCGTCGAAAGCGGGCGTAACAATCGTTTCAATTCGGCAATCTTCGGGCCAAGTTTCGATAGCGTCTTTGCTTTACGAAACACAGCCAGATTTGCCAGCGCGACAGCGCACCCGAGCGGGTTCCCGGTGTAACTATGACCGTGGAAGAAGGTCTTGAAGTCTTCGTATCTGCCAAGAAACGCATTGTAGACTTCTTCAGTAGTCAGCGTGGCGGCTAATGGCATATAGCCGCCAGTGAGGCCTTTACTGATTGCCATCAAGTCTGGAGTAACCTGTTCGTGTTGGCAGGCGAACATCTTCCCAGTTCGGCCGAATGCGGTAGCGACTTCGTCCGCAATCAACAGCACGCCGTATTTGGTGCAAAGCTCGCGGATTCGTTTGAGATAACCGGACGGGGACGTGATCATACCCGCCGCAGCCTGAACCAGTGGTTCGATGATGAATCCCGCCAACTCTCGGTGTCGAGTGCTAAGTATCTGCTCGATTGGTTCAAGGCAGGCCATCTGGCATGAGGGATATGTCTGGTTAAGCGGGCAACGATAACAATAGGGAGGATCGGCGCTGAGCGTCGGGAATAATAACGGCCTGAATCGAGAATGGAACATCTCGATATTGCCGACGCTCACCGCACCGATCGTATCGCCGTGGTAGGCCAACTTCAGATGAAGGAAGGTATTCTTGGGCCCCGCGCCCGGATGCCGCTGTTGCCAATATTGGACTGCCATCTTCAGTGCCACCTCAACCGCGGTCGATCCATTATCGGAGTAGAAGACGCGAGATAATCCTTTGGGTGCTATGTGAATGAGTTCGCGCGCCAACAAAATTGCTGGCGGATTGGAGAGGCCAAGCAGAGTTGAGTGTGCGATTTTCTTCAGTTGCTTCCTGATGGCGAGGTCAAGTGCCGGATGACGATGACCGTGGAGATTGACCCAGATCGAGGATGTTCCATCGAGGTATTTTCGACCCTCCGTGTCGATCAGATAAGAGCCTTTTCCGCTTTCGATGATGATTGGCCTTTGCTGTTCCCACTCCCGCATTTGAGTAAAAGGATGCCAGAGGTACTTCCGATCCCAATCAGCCAAGGGGTCGCTGCGTTCTCGCTTGCTCATCAGTACCGGAATCTGCGAGAAGATGGATGACAGGTCGTTACAGAAGCTGGTGAGATCACTGAGCTGCTGCGCGATTATACGAGGGGGGTGATTTCTTTGACAACCTCGGGGCCGCCTAATATAATGAGGCGATTTTATTGAGAAATGAGCTAGGATTTGCAAAGCCTGATACGCAACTTTTCGATTATCGCCCATATCGATCACGGCAAATCGACCCTCGCTGACCGGTTCCTCGAAGCCACAGGCGCTGTCACCGCTCGAGAGGCCAAAGAACAGATTCTCGATGCGATGGATCTTGAGCGTGAACGTGGCATCACGATCAAGGCCCACGCGGTCGCGATCCGGTATCAAGCGAGGGACGGGCAGAGTTACGCCTTGCATCTGATCGATACGCCAGGGCACGTCGATTTTACCTATGAAGTTTCGCGCAGTTTGGCGGCCTGTGAGGGGGCCCTCTTGTTGGTCGATGCGACCCAAGGTGTGCAAGCCCAGACAATCGCCAACGTGAACTTGGCGCTGGCCAACAGGTTGACGATTATACCCGTCATCAACAAGATCGATCTGTCCAGTGCCGACGTGGAAGGCACGAAGCACTCGATCTCCGAAGTGTTGACGCTCGATGCCAGTGATGCCATGCCGATCAGCGCCAAAGAGGGCAGAGGTGTGCCGGACGTTCTTGAAGCGGTCATCGAACGCATTCCTCCACCGTCAGGCGAGCCGCTCGCACCGTTAAAGGCGCTGATTTTTGATTCGTGGTTTGACAATTATCAAGGTGTGATCGTGCTCACGCGGATTATTGACGGATCGGTCAAGCCCGGTATGAAAATCAAGGTGATGTCGAACGGCCGGACCTTCGAGGTCATGGAAGTCGGGCAATTTACACCCAAGCGCACGAAGAAGAATGAGTTGCTTACGGGCGAAGTCGGCTATCTCTGTGCCAACATGAAAGAAGTAGCCGACGTCAAAATCGGCGATACGATCACCGATGCCATCAACCCCACGAACGCACCATTTCCCGGGTACAAGGAAGTCAAGCCGCTGGTGTTCTGCGGGCTGTATTCGACGGACACAGCGAAGTATGAGGATCTGCGAGATGCATTGGTCAAGTTGCGCCTGAACGACTCGTCATTTGTCTATGAACCCGAAACATCGATGGCACTAGGGTTTGGATTTCGATGCGGATTTCTGGGGCTGCTCCACATGGACATCATCCAGGAACGGCTTGAGCGCGAATATGGGTTGACCTTGATCACGACAGCGCCGACGGTTGTCTATCGGGTGCTGACGACGAAGGGCGAGGTCTTGGAAATCGACAACCCGGCGAAGCTGCCGCCTTCCAATACCATCGAGTCGTTCGAAGAACCCTTCATTCTCGCCACGATCCTCACGCCGGAACGGTATATGGGGGCCATCTTGCAGCTCTGTCAGGAACGCCGCGGCGCGCAGCGTGATATCCACTTTCTGGACCCCACGCGGGTGATGATTAGTTACGAGATGCCGTTGAACGAAGTAATTCTTGATTTTTACGATAAGCTCAAGTCGCGGACGCAAGGGTATGCATCGCTCGACTACGAAATGCTCGGTTATCGCGAGTCCGATCTCGTCAAGCTCGACATTTTGCTTAACGGCGAAGCAGTCGACGCCCTCTCGTTTATTACCCATCGCGACCGATCGTACCAACGGGGACGCCAGTTGGCTGAGAAGATGAAGGAATTGATCCCGCGCCAGATGTTTGAGGTTGCAATTCAGGCTGCGATTGGAAACAAGGTCATTGCGCGGGAGACCATTGGCGCCATGAAGAAGAATGTCACGGCGAAATGCTACGGCGGCGATATTACAAGGAAACGCAAGCTTCTGGAAAAGCAGAAAGAAGGGAAAAAACGGATGAAAGCGGTTGGTAACGTGGAAGTCCCGCAGGAAGCCTTCCTGGCTATTTTAAAGGTCGGTGACGAATGAGCTCAGATTCCGATCGGCCCAAAACCGACGAGGCAACGGCTGCCTCGTCTCGGAGTTCTGGAGAGTCGGTCTCCTCCCCGACTGCCATGGAGAGTCGCACCACGACAGCCCAGTCGGGCCGGAAGTCGATGCTTCGCGAGTACGCGGAGGCCATTGTAGTGGCGATGTTGCTGGCTTTTGCGATTCGGGTGTTCGTGGTCCAGGCGTTCAAGATTCCGTCTGGCTCGATGATCCCGACGTTACTGATTGGCGACCATATCTTGGTCAGCAAGCTCTCATACGGATTACAGTGGCCGACGCACTGCAAATTCCAAATGGCCCTTCCGCCAGTGAATTGTTATGCCTCGCAAGCCCTCATTGAGTTCGGGAAGCCGCAGCGGGGAGATATCATCGTGTTTCGCTACCCGGAAGATGAGGAAAAGGACTTTATCAAGCGAATCGTGGGGATACCAGGAGATACAGTGCAGATCCGCAGCAAAGTCGTGCTGGTGAACGGGGTTCGGCTGGACGACAAGGGCTTTACGCAACGCATCGATCCGGGGATCATCGACGGAACGATTAACCCACGAGACAATTTCGGGCCGGTCACCGTGCCTGAAGGGGCCTATTTCGTCATGGGCGATAACCGCGATCAAAGTCTAGACAGCCGATTCTGGGGCTTCGTACGGGAAGAAAAGATTCGTGGTAAGGCCTTCAGGATCTACTGGTCATGGAGTGGGCAGGGAAGGTGGACGGAGTGGGTGCGATGGGAACGATTCGGCAAGGCCATTCAATAAACAAGGGCGGGGGCCGGACCACGTCTGGTCGGGGTTCAGCTGATTCGGGGGGCGCCGTGTCTGCAAAAGCCCTCCAGCAATACATTCAGCGGTTCCCACAGGCCTCGGTGTTGGTCATCGGGGACCTGATCCTCGACCATTATATATGGGGACGTGTCAGCCGGATTTCCCCGGAAGCTCCCGTTCCCGTTGTCCATGTAGAGTCCGAGTCCTTAAAGCTCGGCGGAGCAGCCAACGTCTTCAACAATATTCTTGCATTGGGAGGCAAGGCTGATCTCTGCGGCGTCATTGGCTCGGACGAAACTGGCCGGCTGCTGCTCAAGGAACTGAGATCGAAGCGATCGGGCCGTGGTGGGGTGGTTATCGATCAAGAACGACCGACGACCAAAAAATCGCGGGTGATTGCGCACAATCAACAAGTCGTCCGCTATGACGTGGAACAGAAGGGTGAGCTCAAGAAATCCTTGCAACAGCGGATGCTGCGTTACGTGCAATCGCGCCTGCAGGAATTCTCGTGCCTGGTCGTTTCCGATTATGCCAAAGGAGTGGTGACGGGACCCTTGATGTCGGAACTGACGCGATTAGCATCGCTTCGGCGGATTCCCGTCGTCGTCGATCCTAAGGTGGAGCACTTCAGCTATTACAAGGGTGCGACAGTGATTACGCCGAACCATCTGGAAGCCATACAGGCGGCCGGTTTGCACGGAGACGACGACCAGACGATCGATCAAGCAGGGGCGATCATCCGGCAACGGCTAGGATGCCAGTCCGTTTTGGTCACACGGGGCGAAAAGGGAATGAGTCTGTACGAGGCGATGGAGCCTCTTGGCATATTCCTACCCAGGCTCGACAGGTTTATGATGTGACGGGAGCAGGCGATACCGTGATCGGGACATTGGCGCTGGCCCTGTCGACAGGGGCAACAATGAAGGATGCCGCACGGCTGGCGAACGAGGCAGCGGGGATTGTCGTGGGGATGGTCGGAACGGCGACAGTGTCGGCACAGCAATTGTCGGAGGCGCTCGGGAATGACTAAAGTTCCAGCGTCAGTGAGCGTGGTTATTCCTGCTCGCTACGGGTCGTCGCGCTTCCCAGGAAAACCACTGGTAAAGCTGGGAGCCAAGCCCTTGATCCAGCATGTGTACGAACGGGCTGCTGCCTGTGCTGTCGTATCCGACGTTGTCGTAGCGACCGACGACGAGCGTATTAAAGAAGCAGTGGAACAATTCGGCGGGCGGGTCATTCTGATGACCGGAGATTATCGAACAGGAACCGATCGCGTCGCTGCGGTAGCCACGACGCTTCCGGGCGAGTACTTCGTAGATCTTCAAGGAGACGAGATCCTCGTCGATCCGGATCTGCTCTCCGACCTCATCGAGCCCTTTCTTGTAAGCGGGGCCGAGATCGGAACGCTGAAACGGGCGATCGAATCCCCCGAGGAAATGCAGAATCCCGCCGTCGTCAAAGTTGTGACCGACCAACAAGGCAGGGCGTTATACTTTTCGCGATCTCCGATTCCAATGGTGCGTGAGGCTTCCAGCCGCAGCGCCACGAATGGTTTCGGCTATATTCATTTGGGTGTGTACGGCTATAGCAGGGCCGCACTTCTGAAGGTTGCCACGCTGCCAACTGGTGTCTTGGAAGATACCGAGAAATTGGAGCAGTTGCGCGCCTTGGAACATGGTATGGTCATTCAAGTGTGGGAAACGAAACGAAACTCGCTTCGTGTGGATACACCGGAAGATGCGGTCAAGGTATCTGAGCAACTTCAGCGGGCCGAGACGACAGCGCAGGGCATGACCTTTCAACGGGCTGTGCCATCCCGCTAACCATGCTCTAGGGCTTCGAATCATCCGAGCGAAACATAGGAATTGAACGATGAGCAAGTTCATTTTTGTGACTGGCGGTGTCGTCTCCTCCTTGGGGAAAGGACTCGCATCGGCCTCGATCGGGAACCTTTTGGAAAGTCGAGGCCTCAAGATCACATTCTTGAAGCTCGATCCTTACATCAATGTCGATCCCGGCACCATGAATCCCTACCAACATGGCGAAGTGTACGTCACAGACGATGGGGCGGAGACGGACCTCGACCTTGGCCACTACGAGCGGTACACCTCATTGACGCTGACCAGAGAAAACAACTACACAACGGGGCGGATCTATCACTCCGTCATTACAAAGGAACGGCACGGCGACTATTTGGGTGGGACGGTCCAGGTCGTCCCGCATGTCACCGACGAGATCAAGCAATGCATTGTGCGGATCTCGAAGGGGATGGATGTCACGATCGTGGAGATCGGCGGCACGGTCGGCGACATCGAGAGCCTGCCGTTCCTCGAAGCCATTCGTCAGATGCCGTATGACGTGGGCCGTGACAATGTTCTGTATGTCCATCTCACGCTGGTACCGTATATCGGAGCGGCAGGCGAGTTAAAAACCAAGCCGACCCAGCATTCAGTGAACAAGCTGCGCGAGATCGGTATTCAGCCGAACATCCTCCTATGCCGAACCGACCGGTACATTCCTCCAGAGTTGAAAGCGAAGATCGCCATGTTCTGTAACGTGGAAAAAGATGCAGTGATTACGGCCAAGGATGTGGACACGATATACGAGGTTCCGATTGTGTTCCGGAAAGAGGGCCTGGATGAATTGATCGTTCGACTGCTTCATCTTCAAACCGGTCCGCCCAATCTGCGCGAATGGGATGCGATGGTTCAGAAGATCAAACGTCCACAACACGAAGTATCCATCGCGCTGGTGGGGAAGTACGCGGGGTTGAAGGAGTGCTACAAGAGCCTCGCGGAAGCCTTGGTGCACGGCGGCATTGACCACGAAACACGAGTCCACATCAACTGGATCGAATCAGAGGATGTCGAACGCCACGGAACTGAACGGATTCTGCGTGATGCCGACGGTATTCTAATTCCTGGAGGGTTTGGGGCACGTGGCATCGAGGGAAAAATTACGACGATTAAATATGCGAGGGAGCATCAGGTCCCGTTTCTCGGGCTCTGTCTGGGCATGCAGTGCGCAACGATCGAATTTGCCCGCAACGTGGCTGCACTTGCGGGAGCGAATAGTTCCGAATTTGATGAACGTTCGCCCCATCCTGTGATTCATTTGATGTCGGATCAACGGAGCGTGAGCGACAAAGGCGGGACGATGCGCCTCGGGTCATATCTCTGCAAGTTGGGCGAGGGTACGTTGGCCCAGAAGATGTATGGGGTGAGCGAAGTCCGCGAACGGCACCGACATCGGTATGAATTCAACAATGCCTATCGCGACACCCTGACGGCGAAAGGATTGGTGCCCAGCGGCCTTTCACCAGATGGACGATTGGTTGAAATCATCGAGCTGAAGAACCATCCCTGGTTCTTGGGGACGCAATTCCATCCGGAATACAACTCGCGTCCTCACCATCCCCATCCGCTTTTCAGCGGATTTGTGGGTGCGGCCCTGCGGAGGAAATGCGGCCACTAGGTTTCGGATCTGAATCATGGCGCACGAAGTCGATCTCGGAACATTTCAAGTTGGCGCAGGACATCGACCGTTCCTGATCGCCGGTCCCTGTGTCATCGAAAGCGAGCAGCTCGTGTTGGAGACGGCTGGACGTATCGCTGAGATCACGAAGGCCCTCGGTATTCCCTATGTATTCAAATCGTCGTTCGACAAGGCGAACCGAACGTCAATCAAGTCCTACCGTGGCCCCGGCATCGAGAAAGGGCTCGTGGTGCTCAAGAAGGTAAAAGATCAATTGGGTCTCCCTCTTCTGACTGATGTGCATACGGAGGAGCAAGCGACCGAAGCCGGCCAGGTCGTGGATATCCTGCAGATCCCCGCGTTCCTCTGTCGGCAGACTGATCTCCTGATTGCGGCAGCAAAGACGGGCAAGGTCGTCAACGTCAAGAAGGGTCAGTTTCTCTCGCCTCAAGAAATGGGCAATGCGGTGAGGAAGGTCGAAGAATGCGGGAATCACCGCATTCTTCTCACCGAACGGGGGTCCTCGTTCGGGTACAACAATCTTGTGGTTGATATGCGGTCGTTTCCGATCTTACGACGTTTTGGCTATCCGGTCGTCTTCGATGCGACGCACAGTGTGCAACTTCCCGGCGGCGGCGGAACGAAATCCAGCGGCCAGCGAGAATTCGTCGAACCGCTCGCCTGTGCAGCAGCAGGAGTGGGTGTTGACGGGTTCTTCATGGAGGTGCATCCGAATCCCGATGAAGCCCTTTCTGATGGTCCGAACATGGTCCCATTGCATCAGTTGAAGACGCTGCTTGAACGGGTGATGCGGATATGCGACGCAGCAAACCCGAAAGACTAAAGGCCAAAGCGACCACGAAGGCGTCTGGCGAACAGACGAGCACGAGTCTCAACGAGGGCCGGCGAGTGCTACTGATCGAGGCGCGAGCCGTCCAGGCCCTCATTGGCCGTCTCGACGGGCGATTCACTCAGGCTGTGGATCTCCTTGCCTCCTGCAAAGGGAAAGTCGTCGTCTCTGGCATGGGCAAGTCCGGCCTCATCGGGCAGAAGATTGCCGCCACGTTGGCCAGCACCGGCACACCGTCCTTCTTCCTCCACCCAGCCGAAGGGGTGCATGGTGATCTTGGTATGGTGGCTCGCCGCGACGCACTCATTGCAATTTCGAACAGCGGAGAAACGAAAGAGATTCTTCAATTGCTGCCATATATCGAACGAATGGGGATTCCGACCGTCGCGCTGACGGGGAAAACGGGCTCGGTTTTGGCGAAGCACAGTGATGTGGTGTTGGACATCTCAGTGTCGGAAGAGGCCTGCCCGATGGGATTGGCTCCGACAGCCAGTACGACGGCGACTTTGGCGATGGGGGATGCGTTGGCTGTCGCATTGCTCCAGAAACGGGGGTTTAAGTCCGAAGACTTTGCCCAGTTCCATCCGGGCGGCACACTTGGCCGTCGCTTGCTTATTAAGGTGCGCGATCTCATGCACGTCGGTGACGAAGTGCCGCAGGTGCAGGAAGGAGCGACAGCGTCGTCGGCCATCTCCGAGATGTCAGCGAAGAAATTGGGGATGACGACAGTGATTGATCGTACTGGGGCTCTCGTCGGGGTGATCACCGATGGAGATTTACGCCGGTTCGTCCAGCGGGGTGGCGAGGTCATCAAGGCAACGGCGGCGACACTGTCCTCTCGTACGCCACGAACCATTGGACCGGATGATCTGGCGGCGCGAGCCGTCGAAGTGATGGAGCGCTACTCGATCACAACGCTCGTGGTGACGGAAGGGGAAAGGCGGATTCTCGGCGTGCTTCACCTGCATGATCTCTTGAAGAACGGCATTGTCTAGCCATAGGAGCGGAGCGACACGGTGAACTGGGTTATCGACATGTGGAAGCAGGTGGGGCAGGAGTCGATCAATGTCCCGAATCTGCTCACGTTGACGAGGATTTTGCTGATTCCGGTATTTGTCGTGCTATTTGCGACGCCGGATCCAGATCGATCCATCACCGCAGCCATCGTCTTCGTTATTGCGGCAGTGACCGATCTGCTCGACGGCTATCTCGCCCGCCGTTCCGGGCAAGTCACCAAGCTGGGCAAATTGCTCGATCCGATTGCCGATAAATTGCTCGTCTTGTCGGCGTTAATCCTGTTGGTCAACGTGGATCGGGTCAGCGCGCTTGTGGCGATTCTGATCATCGCCCGGGAAGTCGCAGTGACGGGCGTTCGTGCCATCGCTGCGGGTGAGGGGATGATCATCGTTGCTGAAACCACCGGCAAGTACAAAATGGCGTTGCAAGTGATCGCGATTGTGCTGCTTATTCTGGAAGGCACGGCGCTGTCAGCTCTGGGCAATCTTCACTTGGCCGGGATCGTCACTCTCTACCTCTCGCTCGTCCTCGGATACGTGTCCGGCGCTCAATATGTGTGGAGCTTCTGGAAGCAAGTGGCTACCAAAGGACTCTAGCTGTGACTGAGCGGCTGCGTCGTTTCTCAGACACCCCCTAACCCATGGAAGAACAGTTCCTCTGGGCCCTGATGGCACTGGCCGGCTATGTGTTCGGGTCGATTCCTTTCGGCATTGTCGTGTCAAAAGCCATGGGGCTGCCAGATCCGCGCACGATCGGCAGCAAGAACGTCGGTTTCACGAACGTGCTGCGTGTGTCTGGCACGAAAGCCGGTGTCCTGACGCTGCTCGGCGACATGGGCAAGGGTTGGGTGATGGGCTGGGCTGCCATGTACTGGCTCACTGACGAGCGGTTCATCATGCTTGTCGCACTCTCACCGATTCTTGGTCATGTCTTTTCGATGTTTTTGAGCTTCACAGGGGGCAAGGGGGTGGCGACGGCGTTGGGATCGGTATTGGGCCTGTCGCCTTCGATGGGGGTGCTTCTGTTGCTGATCTGGATAGGGACCGTCGCTATTTGGCGTTATTCCTCAGGCGGCGCGCTGGCAGCGTTCGGGATGTTTCCAGTCGTGGCGATGGTAAACGAACAGCGACAGGAATTTCTCCTCTTCTCAGTGGTCGTCAGCGCCCTGATCTGGTACCAGCACAAAGACAACATTGTACGGTTGTGGAAGGGAACGGAAAGCAAGATAAGCCAATCGAAAACGTAGAGGGTAGTGAGCCGATCCTGCTTACTTGGGAAGGACATTCCGCTGTTCAAAACCGACCGACGATGGTCGACGAATTGACTCTGTTTGAACCCCTCCATATAATGATTTTCCAGAACTGATTTCAGCTGCCTTTCCACACAGTTATGACCTCCTTTACCAAGGCATCTCTATCACAGACCTGGGCCAAGGTTCGTGCGGGATTCATTCATGCGTTCTCAACGAACCTCGAAAGCGAAGACTTCACCATCGAGGACGTGGCACTGCTTGAACGAGTAGCGGATACGATCGTGAAGCGGGAGATGACGGCTCCCGCAACGGTGTTTCTTGAATCCCTGGGTCCCATGAACTTTCTCGGTAGCCAGGCGCTGCATTTCTTCACTCCCATTATTGAGCTAGCCTTCAACGCCCAGGAGGTTTCGCAGGTAGCGCGTCTGCTCGAACGGCGTGAGACCATTGCTCGCCTCATCGCCCTTATCGAGGAGCGTACCTATCTGAAAGGCGCGGCGGTTCGATGACCGCTGCGTCCCAGGTTTCAGCGCATCCGTCAATTACCCATCCATTGAACGTCCTCGTCGCGACCGACTGCGGCAGCACCACCACGAAGGCCATTCTCATCGAGAAGGTTGGCGAGGAATTATCGCCAAACCTTTCGCGGCGAAGCACCGACCACAGTTGAGGCACCGTTCGAGGACGTCACACGCGGTGTCTTGAACGCGATTGCAGAAATCGAGGAACTCTCGGGACGCAAGATCCTCGACGGCGACAAAATTCTCACGCCCAATCGGGCCGCTCAAGGCGATCCGAAGAGGGGAGTCGACATCTATATCTCCACCAGCAGTGCTGGCGGCGGACTGCAGATGATGGTGACTGGGGTAGTCCAGAACATGACGGGTGAGAGTGCGCAGCGGGCGGCGCTTGGCGCGGGGGCTATCGTCATCGATGTGCTGGCGTCAAACGATGGCCGACTGCCGCATGAAAAGATCGAGCGCATTCGCACCATGCGGCCGGACATGATTCTCATGTCCGGCGGGACAGACGGAGGGGCGGTGACACACGTTGTCGAGATGGCTGAGTACATCGCGGCAGCTGAGCCAAGGCCGCGGTTTGGCGCGACCTACAAGCTCCCGTTGATCTATGCCGGCAACAAGGATGCCCAGGGACAGGTGAAGAGCATCCTTGGCGAAAAAGCGGCGTTGGAGGTCACGGAGAACATCCGTCCCGTCCTCGAGCGAGAGAATCTCGCGCCGGCTCGTCATAAAATTCATGATCTCTTTCTCGAACATGTCATGCAACAGGCACCGGGCTATAAGAAGCTGATCGAGATGGCTGGGGCTCCGATTATGCCGACCCCGGCGGCGGTCGGCGTCATCATGGAGACGATCGCAAAGCGCGAGCACCTGAATTTGATCGGGGTCGATATTGGTGGTGCGACGACCGACGTGTTTTCGGTTTTTGAGGGGGTGTTTAATCGGACGGTCAGCGCCAATCTAGGCATGTCGTATAGTGTTTCGAATGTGCTGGCCGAGGCAGGGCTCGCGAACATCATGCGCTGGCTCCCGTTCGCGTTCGATGAGCAGACCCTGCGCAATCGTATTAAGAACAAGATGATCCGGCCAACGACCATTCCGCAAACACTCGATGAACTGCAAATTGAACAGGCCATCGCGCGTGAGGCCCTGCGGCTCGCACTCATTCATCACAAATCACTGGCAACAGGTCTCAAAGGCGTGCAGCAGGAACGGACAATATCCGACGTGTTTGAACAGCAGACGTCCGGAAAAACGCTCATCGACATGCTGAAACTTGATCTCATTGTGGGGAGCGGCGGGATTCTCTCACACGCGCCGCGCCGCAATCAGTCGATGCTGATGATGGTTGATGCCTACGAGCCTATTGGGTTCACGATGCTTTCCGTGGACAGCATTTTTATGATGCCGCATCTTGGCGTGCTCTCGACGATCGATGAGAAGGCTGCCACGGACGTCTTCGTGCGAGACTGCATGGTCTATCTCGGCACCTGCGTGGCTCCGATCGGTCGGGGGAAGGACGGCGAACGTCTGGCAGATTATGAGCTGACCTTCCCTGATGGGCGAGTCGTGAGGGACCGATTGAAGATGGGTGAGCTACGACTGTTCCCGCTCGGGCTGGACCAGAAGGCCACGATCACCATGCATCCAGGGAAACATATTGATCTGGGGCAGGGCCTCGGCGTACCTGTCACGCGGGATGTTCAGGGTGGTGTGGTCGGCGTCCTGCTCGACGGTCGTGGACGGCCGTTGCAACTTCCAGCTGATCAGCAGATGAGAGTGTCGGTGCTGACGCGGTGGTTTCAGGCGATCGATTTATATCCGAAGGCATAGGCGAGGGCACGAGGCTAAGGGCAAAAGGACGAATTGTATTTCGTCAAGCAGCTTGCCTCCTCCCTCGAGTCTGATTTGCAATGGCCCATTCCTATACGCCGGGTCTCACCGTTACAGAACAGGCCGTAATCCGACGTCGGCGCCAGTTGCCGTTACCAGGCCAGGTTTTAGTGCAGGTCGGCGACCACGTACAGGCAAATCAACCCGTGGCGAGGGCAGAACTGCCGGGGAAAGTCTATCCGATCAATTTGGCGAATCAGCTCGGTGTCGCGCCGGACGAAATCAAAGAGTATCTGGTCAAGAAAGAAGGCGAAGCGATCCAGAGCGACGAAATTCTGGCGGAGAGCAAGCCGCTGATCAAATGGTTGAAAACCGAGATCCGATCTCCT
>AF_2010_repII_A1DRAFT_10000007_pt1 | contig 30834 bp, 32 predicted proteins | sample AmaForreplicIIA1_FD_9195 | JGI IMG/M metagenome (IMG submission 9195)
CACATATTGGCAGGAGGCCCTACGATCCTGTGGCATTTGACGCAGTAGGTTATGAGATTCTCATATGAATCGCCCCCGCCATAGCGCCTTGCAAGTATGTGATGAGTCTCTAGATCGGCCTTCTGTTTATCGAAACATCGTTGACATAGATATTTATCCCGCAGTAAAATCCTCTGTCTAAGTTCCCCGTTTACCATGATGTTTCTCCCAGAAGTCCAGTATACGATTTGCAATGCTTTCGAATGACTCATTCTCTGTCTCACTCAACAGAGCAAAACGATTGCGGGTTCTTCTTGAACATGTCAGGGATGTGGTTTCCTGCTCACTGCTATCCTTGAATACTGGCCACTGTCTCATTCTACAATATTATTATGATGTCATTATATATAAACCATTGGACACAAACCTATATATAATATATCATGGTTAATAGGTATGATGTCAAATACTCAAAAAAGAGAAAAAGATGAGGCAGAAGCGCCGTCATCATCATCAACATCGTCGAAGGGGCTTCAAACAATAACGCTGAAACTAGACAGCGCAAAAGCAAACAAGACGTTCGAGAGATATGGACACATCGTGACTCCGATTCTGGCAAAGAATCTATCGCCAGCAGCAGCAGAAGTCGATCAAACAGTAGACGCAGGATTCAAAGTCTGGACGACCAACGGAGAATATCAAACAATCTTACCAATCGGAACAGTGTTTTTCCCGCATGAAGAGGTTCACATGCACCTAAACCACATACTAAGTGAGAAGCGTATTTTACAAGAACTGAAACTAGAGGAGAAAGAAGTGAAAGTGGACTCGTACGATAGAAGGTATGGCTTCATCAAGTATTGGAAGTTCATGACCGGAAGAAAGTATGAGATCAAAAACAGCGCGCAAAAAGGAGATGTAGTCGGCTGGGGCGTGGTTGTCAGAAATGGTATAGGAACAGGAACCGCATTGGGAGCAGACATATACACGGATAGAGTCGTCTGCGGAAATGGTTCAGTTGCTAGAGGCAAAGACTTCGGATTTGCGTTGAAGCATGTCGGTAACTTCAAGCAAATGGCTGAGGACTTTGAGAACGGACTAAGAGTCGTCTTCCAAAAGGCCGAGGAACTGATGCAGTTGTATGAAGACATGTGTGAGGTAAGAGCGACCCAAAAATCGATAGAGAAACTGTATGACAGCACAGGAATCGCAGACAAAGTATGGGAAAAGATTCCATTCATTGCGATAGACGAGAAAGCGAAACAGACTCATGACAGGATAAAGTTGCATGAGAAGGCGAAGCAGCAGGTATCGTTGTTTGATGTGTTCAACTCGTTAACGAACCCTTTAACACGAAACTTCGAGACGACACATAGTTTCTCAAGACTTTACGACAACACAGTCAGCCTTCACAGACAGATGGACATAATCGTTCATGAGAGCAAAGGCGTCGGAAGGAGATTGGTGTAAAGGCAGCACCAATTTTGTTTAAGATTATGAGCAAAAACAATAACGGAGTAAAGTTCCACACGTCGGAAAGAGCAGCCAAGAACTTTGAGCAACTAGGAATGAAACAGCCAGAGCGACAGTGTAGCACATGTGCACATGTCAAGGTGTGCACTTACATACGAAACATAGTGAGGGTGATAAAGTCGGAGGAGGGCGACATGGGCAGACCATTCAATCCAGAAGACATAGCGAAGATCTGCGAGTTCTATGCCTACAAGGGTTCAGAAGGTTATGGCGTATGACAAAGTTAGGCAGAAAAGCAAAAGAGATGATGGTCCAACAAGGACAAGGACGCAGCCAAAGGGCCCAACTACTTTTTGACGCATTTAGCGGCTATAAAGTGCCAGAAAAGGGCGGCTTAGTCTTTCATTTCATAGACGACGAGAACAATCCAAGCAGCATTATCTATGGCATGGACGAAAGGCCAGAGATACGTCCTAACCATGTTACGTTCAACCTAGATAAGCAGTGGGGACCTATATACTTCCTCGAAGCGGATAAGGCGTTAGAAGAGTACGATAAGCATGTAAACTTTGGCGACGACGCACGTAAGGATATACTGCAACTGGAAATATGCTACACAACCTATCAGGAGGAAGTCGAACGTGGTCAAAGGTCAAGCGGAAAGTTCGAGAGGCTTGGACTAGACTCTGTCAGAATGTTGGATAAAGCAGAACACGCAATGGACAAGATAGAGGAATTTATCAAAGAAAATAGGGGAAAGGGAAAAGGACGAAGCGAAATGGTATGGAGTGGTACGGCATTTTACCTACTAGAGAATACGAATCTCGGGCATATTCTGAAGAAAAAACATAGCAAGTTTCTCGGATTAAGCCCCGAACCAATTACGGATGACACTCTTGTCATTACTGAAAAAATACCTGACATAGACCTGAACTTCGCACAGATACTAAAGTTTACAGAAGCAGGCAACCGATTAAGGGAAAAGGAGAGTATGGGAGAATCGTTTCGCTACAAGTTACATACAGACGAAGAAGAAGAAGACTCTAACTTGTACGTAGACATAAGACCACATTTTCGCGATCGTAGCGNTACCATCACAGTCGGTAAGAACTTTGAAGAGANGAAGGACGCATACATCGCGATGCTGTCTTTCGCTGTGGCTGCAACAAAACTATGGGGCCTTCCAAATTGGACGATAAAGAAGGAAGAAGAAGAGTGAGGTGAAGGATCAGCATGCCGGCTAACAGAAAACTAATGAGAATACGACATGTGATTGAAGAAATAATACTTCAAGACATAGTCCTGGACAAAGATCCAGTCAACGACGGCGATTTCTGGGTAGAAGTATGCGACGAAGGGAACATTACAATGGCCCAGATCAGAGAGTTGAGTGACAGAGGACTAAACGTTATGGAGATCAACGGCGAAGATGGATTAAGACTTCACATACGGGTCGAAAAGTCGGCGGCGTTTTGATCCAATGACACTTAAAAAATGTGAACAATGCAGCCAGATGTTTGAAAATGAGTACCAATTCTACTGCAATTCATGTGTAGCAAAAATGATCAAAGAAGACCACGGCCTGAAGTATGAGTACGACTATGACTAATGACGAACAGGCGCCGGAAAGATGCGACAAGTGTGGCGAGTATCTTCTGCGAATCGAAGAGTCGAACCATTCCCTATACTCGTACCAGTGGAATGCTCAAGACAAATGCTGGGAACAAGTAGAGCACGAAGATGGCGAAATCAATACGTGGTATGCATGTGATAACTGCGAGTCGTGATTTTATGATGATGTGTCATATATGCAGGACTAGAGAGGCAACGCACACAGTAGGATTATGTCACCAAGACTGGGGTGAGTCTATGATTTCTGAGGACGAGAAGCAAGAAATCGAACACGGAAATAAGGTAAGACTTGACTTGACTCCTGAAGAACTAGAGGCTATACGACTCGCTCTTAAGCATGATCTCTTTGGAAAAAAACAAAATACGTCATCATCCTGGCACACGGCACTAGAAAAAGTAAACGAGGCGATGAACAGTGACTATGAAGTGTAACGATCCAGGTCACATAAGATGTGATGGCTGCCATCGTTGTTGGGGACTTGACGATGACGAAGAACTACACCAGGTAGGAGCCAAGCACTATTGTCCGTCATGTGTCATGGAGATCGATAGCGAGCCGTGACTAACAATAACGATCAAAAGTGTCCCAACTGCAGCGCCGTCGGCAACTATCAAGTGACGTACTACGTCATGAAAGTCAAGACTGTAGTGAACGGAAAGAGCAGGACGATAGCCCTACCCGACGACGATACTGGAGTATCGTGGTGGAAATGTCTGAAATGCAACTACGCGGACAATAACTATGGATACGTCGACAACGAAAGCAGGCCTCAATTATGAATAGTTGGATAAAGGCTTGGTGGAAGGGTCCTCTCCTAGTAGTAGTAGGGTCGGCCGCGTTTTACATTATAGCAGTAATGATTCTGCATGGTCTGAGCGTCAGCAGTATCGGCGATAACAACAACAGTAAGGGACGGGTATTTGTAATTCTGCCCAATGACAGTGTTGCACATTGTACTGCCAAGAACGTCACTGTATGTCTGGATCTAGGCCTACGACCGCGAAATTAATTCCTATTATTATTCTTGCTAGCCCGCTTACGACTCGGAAACTGTTTTTTTAATATCTTTCTGAGAGCATTGCAATTTGGGCAAAGGACCTGCAGTTTGATGCGCGCCTCGTCAGGATGCCTGACGTAATATCTGTACACGTGAAAATTGCTGCCGAATCTCTTCACTTCTGCTAGACCATTTCCTTCGATGTGATCGAATTGCAGTATTCTTACGTCGCTAAAACCACACCTTCCTTTACCTTCAAGGTCACCGACACATTCTCTACCAAGAATATCAAAGAGAAGATTTTTCGCCTGCCAGTAGTTGTGGAAGCCGTAGGTCTTACCGTCCTCATGCTTGCGGTTACTTGTCCGATGACCTCCTTGAGCGATAAGATGATGGTAGCATGGATTACAGAGCACGTTAGAGTCGGCATCGTGGTTTACTAGCCACCGTTCATGTCCGCCGCTTTGTACATATGTTTTAGTACTGCCACAGTTAAAGCACTCTCGCAACCTAACCAATTGTACGATGACTAGAGGCATGAAATAAAGCCTTTGGTCATCGTTCAGGACGATTCCTGACCGTAGTTAATTACTAAACAATCCACGATTCGCGCGTATAGTGCGAGCCATTCAAAGAACATACAAGTCAACGTTCGAAGCCGGCCACTTCATTCGCGGACATCCGAAGTGTGGAGTTCAACACGGACACTCCTACAACCTTATAGTCCATGTCAACGGCTTTGCCGAGAAGTGGCTTGACTTTGCCGACATAAAGACTACCGTAGACAGTTTTGTTCAGAAAAAATTCGACCATCAGTTTCTAGGCGACATCAGCGCGGAAAAGATCTCGGAACAGATTTCGGAATATTTAGAGACAAACGGTTGGAGTGGTAAACTCGAACTGATGGAGACAAGCAAGTTCGGAATAACTTTGCCGTTTGGCAAAGAAGTCAGTCCGTATGAAAACGATAAGGAAGAATCATTTGTTAGCCATCAATGAAGAGTTCTACTCAGTTCAGGGAGAAGGACTTCACACAGGTATACCGATGTATTTCGTCAGGCTTCAAGGTTGCACTGTTGGCTGTTATTTTTGCGATACTAAGTATACGTGGAGGCCCCGCAGACAGGAAACTAACGAAGACGATATTGTGGCTAGAGCCGTCAGATCAAACGCGAAGTGGATGTGTGTAACTGGCGGAGAGCCATACGAACAAAATCTAACAATACTTACGACTCTAGCAAAGGAGGCAGGCCTTCACACTCAGGTCGAAACTTCCGGAACTGTTGATACATATTACCCGTTTGACTGGATAACGCTCTCGCCTAAGGACCTCTTTTCAAAAAAGAAGACGTTCCCCAAGATGGCTGAACGTTCTAGCGAGATCAAAGTCGTTGTTACAAAAGAGTCCGACTTGGACTACTATCTCACTAATTACTACGAAAAATATTGCCGTGGTAACGGAAACGACGACAGCAGCAGGCCGCTTATAGTTCAACTTGTGGACAACGACATGTCCTTGGTCCCTAACGTCATAGAGAAAATCCGAACTAGGGAAGGCGTCCGGCTAATGATGCAACAACACAAAGTCATGATGCTGAGATGAGAAATCAGAAAGCAGTTGCGATATTTTCTGGAGGACTCGACTCTTCGACTATGTTATACTATCTGCTGTCATCAGGCAAGTACGACGTGGTTTATCCTATGACAGTCAATTACAATCAAAAAAACCGTCTCAGAGAAGCGCAGGCGGCCAGACAGATCCTTCGCCGTCTCGCGTCGAAGTTCCCGGACAGTCTTCACAAGTTACGGACAGTCTCCGTTCGTCTGAACAACATCCTAACAACTTCCTCTTTAGTCGCCGAAAACGTAGAAATTCCAAACGCGAGTTACTCGCTGAAATCAGTTGCCCCTTCTTCTTCTGCCGATGATCCCACTGTCGTGCCATTTAGGAACGGTATACTCGCCTCTATCTCCGCTACTTACGCTGTATCAGTGAATGCAAACGAGATTCACTTTGGCGGACTAAGATCAGGACTTGAGGTCATTCCGCATTTCGACTCAACGATGTCTTTCATTCTCAGCATGCAACATACGATCTTGGCCGGCTGTGGTCCAAACCATAACATCAAACTGACTGCCCCGCTTTTCGACTTAGGAAAGGAAGGCGTTGTCAAACTTGCTGTTAGTCTTGGTGTGCCAATAAACCTAACATACAGTTGCTACAGAGGACGCAAGAAACATTGTGGAACATGTCGCGCTTGCTACGAAAGGAAGACTGGTTTTGCTAACGCTGGCGTTCAGGATATCACGACCTATGAGTCCTAGAGAATACTACATAGTTCTGGGTGGCAGTCCGGAAAGTTATGATGAAGAGACAAGCCAGAGAGTGAAGAGATTCTGTATCGAACTGAAAGAGAAGAGACTTTACGACAAGTTTACGATGTTCGAGTCCGACGTGAACGAGATGGTCGTCGGCACTCACCTTAGACTCTTCTCTATCTGCGAGCATCATCTTTTACCTTTCTTCGGACAGGTCGCCATCGGCTACATTCCCGACGGCAAGATCTTCGGACTTTCAAAGTTTCAAAGGATCGTCGATAGGTTTGCAAGCAAGCCCCAGATTCAGGAGAGACTGACACAGGAAATAGCAGACTTCATCGAGCAAAGCATAAAGCCGCTAGGAGTAGGCGTCGTTGTGAGAGCGATCCATACCTGCGTCTTTGCGAGAGGAACGCAGTCTGCTAGTGCAGAGTTTACTACTAACATTATGAGAGGAACATTTAGAGAGAACGTTCAAACACGCAACGAGTTCCTGACATGTGCGTATAGTGATGGCAATGGCGGTAGACTGAAGTTTTAGATTAGATTAGATTAGATTAGATTAGATTGGTTAGACTGTACTTTGCTGGTCCGTCTAGGGTCGTACTAGCGGGCGTACTCGCCGATGCAGGAGCGGATAGCGTCTTGTATTCGGTCGTTGACGTCAGGACTAAAAAAGGCAGACTGAATAACGGTATGAAAGACGTTTTGCAAAAGTACAGTGGAAGAATGTCTTTCTTCCTAGACTCCGGTGCGTTCTCTGTTTATAACAAAGTTACGGACATGGACCTAAATGACTATTGCGACTTTGTTAGACTGTACGGAAAAAAGTTTGACATTGTAGCGGCTCTTGACGTAATAGGGAATGGAGACGAAAGTTTCAAAAATTACAGGTATATGATCGCTAACGGTGCTGATCACGACAACTTTATCCTAACATGGCATAGAGGAGAGTCGTTTGACTTTATACCGAAGTACGTCTCGATGTCAGACTACATCGGAATAGGCGGAATGGTCGGAGCATTCGACATCAGGCTCAAAATTTTCTTGATGAGAAAAGCGATAGCGATGATACACGAACTAGACAGAAAGACAAGGATACATCTGTTCGGCGTTTCCGATCCCTTTCTTCTGAGACTCTTCGGCGGCGACGTCGACAGTTCGGATAGTACGACATGGAATAGAGGCGAGAAGTTCGGACAGTTAAGTGCTCTTCGCGGAAACATGTGCTTCGACTATCAAGGGGGCAGGATAAAGAACCATTACCTCAAGAGCACTTACCATAACATATATCAGCAATTACAAATGCTTAGAGAACTGAATGAGTCATTCCGAGCCGCGCGAGCCGCTGACGTACCACCTGAAGTCGGAAGTCTTACACAAAGACGAGATCACGAAAAACGATTGGAATCCTAATTTTGTAAGTACTGCTATGATGCAGGCGATAAAGGACGACATACTGAAACATGGCTTCATCGGACACATTGTTGTCCAGAGACTCAACGCGGAGAAAAACAGAAGCAACGTGATAATAAACGGAGAGCACAGATACGATGCTCTTGTCCAACTCGGGGCCACTGAGATTCCTGCTATCGTGCTGGATGTCTCCGACAGGACTGCGAAACTGCTAACGTTAAGACTGAACAGAGAGCACGGCGATTTGATGCCAGATAAAACAGCCGAGTTGCTCAGGGAGTTAGATCCCGCTTTGGAACTAGAAAAACTTGCTGAACTGACAGCGATGAGTCAGAAGGAACTTTCCCTGATAATGGCGCTCGACGTTAGTGAGCCTATCCCAAAGGAGCCAACACCTCTTCTTCCTCCGTCTAGACAACTCGATGAAATGGCGTTAGGAACTTTGCCGATAGCGTCTCCGTTCGAAGAGGCGCTTAAAGACGAGACAAAGACGCAACTTGTGATGTCGTGGTCCGACGTTATGACTTTGGTTAGAACTCTCGGCGAAAAATTGCTCAAGACTGGAGTAAACTACGATCACATTTATGGAATTACTAACGGCGGAGCGATACCTGCAGCGTTGATCCAGCGGTTCTTCGAAAAGTGGAGGCCGAATCAAGTAAAACTATTCGATGTCTTCGGACCCGAACTTCAGGGGTTTGCTGCACCCGTAACAGGCTCGCCGAAGATTCTCATTGTAGACGACATATACGATACGGGCAAGACGTACGACAAGGTAACGCACAGCAAACTTAAGGACGCTTATCGTGGCGACGTCCACTATGCGACGTTACTAACTAGAAACGAGAAACACGAAAGAGTCGAGACAGCAATGGTCCTAAAGGACAGTAGGTGGGTAGTCTTTCCATGGGAGACTGTATAATCGTCGGGACATGGCAATAACAGGAATTAAACGAATCAGAGTCCAGATCAATCCTGTGCATATTCATCTAAGGGCTCCGCGTATGCGAAGGGCCGTTCACCAAAGGGCAGTCACGAAGATCGGCAGTTACAGAAACAAAAAAGGCGTCCCAAAACGTCCGAGGGTCCTGAAGGGAAAGACAAAGATGAGCCGGGCTGAGAAGGCTGCGTTTGCAGAACAAAAGGCACGGGAGAAAGCAATGGCAAGGCTCAAAGTGAAGCAAGCACAGATCAATAACAACCTGAAGATCCAGTTACTAAAAGACGAACTAAGATACCAGACAGAGATCGCAAGAATCAAGACGCAACAAAAAATTCGTGCAGAACGGAGGAGAATGTTTCCATATTAATGATGATGATGCGGTGGATACTTGGAAACCTTAACATCATATAATAATGACGCTGTCGATCATGCTATCATCATAATGAAAGTAAAATGCGGCATATGCGGCCAAACGACCGACGAGTTCACAACACTAACGGACGATCCCAAGAACGGCATATTCTGTCACGATTGCTGGAACAAACACCGCGACGACATAAGAAAGGATGCCGGTATGCGAGCCAAACCACATGTCGTGTAAGCCTGTGCCACTGTGCTACTTCTGCCAGAGGGATGTCAGCAAGTACGGAAGTGCCGGCGGCAACATCGACTACTTCGGCCTAACTATCTGCAGACAATGTGCCACGAACAAACTTGGACTCAACGCCTGACTGACACTTTGTGGTCATGATTCTTCTTCCTCCTCTTCTATAACATTCTTATCGAAAGTAAAGTGATCAGACAAAATGATTATTACTTTTTCCCTCGTGGACTAACTGACATTGTTAGATAAAAACGATAAAAACAGCAAGAATAGTTCCACTCGCTGGACCTTTTGCGTATCATGCAAGTATTTCATCCATCCATCGCTGCAAACGTTTAGACTCAGATTTGGGATTAACGAGACGGACGACCCGATCTTCCTAGCCATGAACAGAGGATGGAATGAAGAGATCCACAACGTCTTATGCCCTCCATGCACTGCCAAATGGCGTTCGGAGGGCGAAGACCCAAACGTAGATCCTTTAGCCCGTTTTTTAATCAGAGCACTAACCAGTAATAGTAGTAGTAGTAAGAACAGAGATGATGCCTCCGAAGCCGCTAAAACGGAATAGAGTCAATTATATCGGGACAGAAGACCTAGCCTCGCCAGAGATCGATGCCAGGAAACTAGTTTGTTACGTTTGTGGCAAGAACATTATCTACATGCCTAAAGACGATGAGTTCATGTGCGTGGGATGTGGCAAGAGATACGAAAAAGGCTCGCTGATGAAAAGGAAGACGGGCGTTCGCGCAAACATGGCCGCAAAAGTAGTCCTTCAACAAGTGGATGCAGTTGCAGGGGAAGGCGGCATACCGGACAGATCCAATCCGATAAAAGTTTCGCAGGAACTACGAAAGTTGAAGAAGATAGTCGCAAAGACGCAGTTTAGAAATCCTGATGACCAAGAACTTACGGCAGCGGGTTACGTTATTATCGACTCGAAAGAAAGCATTTCAGGAAACGATACTGTAACGATGGTTCAGTAGTAGAGTGTGTGCCCATGTGTGTGAGCGAATGATTCTTGGGTTGCAAACAAATCTGCACTTTACTCTATGAGGGCGGGCACAGAGTGACGTACGACAAAGGCAAATACTGCGACTCCTGTGATGTCTGGTTTTCCTTCGTCTCGCTGGAGCGGTACGAAATAAAGAGAGACTGTCCATGCTGTCATAGACGTCTTCGCGTAAGACCACATCGTAGCCTTTACAAAGGGCCAGTGCTTAAAGTGCTTACACGGTATTAGTTATCGGTTAGTTGTTGTTGGTTATTTAGTTCCTACTAATTTAGCACGCAGTTCCACCGTCGTTACTAAAATTGTCCACTTCCACTGCGGCAGGCAGTATAGATAATCACATAGAAAACGCGTTACTCGGCCGCGGGACTACTAACGGCAATGGCAAGGGCAGACAGCAGAAAGGAGTACTAAAAACGTTCGGCCCTAGCGACTTCGGTAGAAGATACGCTAGGAATATTCCACTGCCAGCGTGGCCTCGTCATGTTGGTACTAACAATCCGTTTACACAGGAAGTCCAGCACGGATTGCTAAGAACAGGAGCGATAACTGTCAACGCACTTTCTAATCCACTAGATCAGTACACAGTCCTAAGAGATCCTTACACTCTACCCGATAAACTCAGATATGAGGACATGTTCCGTACCGAGCCAGTCATTCGTACCGCTATACTAAGAAAAGTCCAGTTCACCCTCGGCAAAAAAGGCAGAACCGTACTAGACGTCGTAGACGACTTCGAGACTGTGAACCAACTTGCCCGTCAGACCATCGTCAAGAAGCAGGCAAAGAAGAACGAGATGATGCAACAACAGACAAGTCAGTTTAATGACAGTCTCCAGAACTTCATCAACCAACTAAACGATCAGTACGGAACCGATGAGAGCGCAGTACAATATTTGCAGAATCAGACGCCGGGGCTTCCACCACAGTTTGTTCCATTTCCAAATCCGCAGACACAAGCAGCCGCGTCAGCAAAAGGATTCGGCTCAGCGCCTCCAACGCCTTCCGTTCGGTCACAAGCAAACAGACCAAAAGCACCAAGAACGATCACTCCAGTCCCCTACATTACAGGCGTGGAATTGCCGGGGACAGAGCCAAACGCGCCAGAACCGCCCACTACCGTTGCCACACCTCCGCCACAAGCGCAGGAAACCATCGATGCGTCCGAGTTTTCAGTCATAACTCCAGAGCCATCAGTCGAACTTGACTCTGGCGACATCAACGACTATGACGGCATGAAACGTCAGGCACTCGAAGCAGTCATGTCGAATCAGGAATATCTGAAGATGAAGAATGACATCGACAAGATCAACAGGAAAGTAGGACTTTACGAGAAACTTCCGGCTTCAGTTACTCAGGCATACGTCTACGGCAGAAATGCCATGTTCATCGAAAAAGACGACTATGGCGTCCCGACCGATCTCAAAGTACTCAACTCGATGAAGATGGGCCAGGTCTTTGCGAACATACAGTCATGGCAACTTGAAGGAATACGTTATACCGATTACCAGGAACCAGAGGATATTCTGGCAGCCGAAGACATCGTATATTTCACAAACCTTGACTACAATGTTTCTCCGAATACACTATGGTATGGATATTCAAGCGTCGAGCCTGTTGTTGATCTTGGTGAAACGAACCGTCTTATCGATGCAATAGACATTAAGGAAATTATCAGAGGACTATACGCTGGCATTGGCATTGTCAGGTTTGATACTAAGAACGACGCAGAGATCCAGAAACTTGTCAGCAGTTTCAACCCTGGACTTCTCACTGTCACCAACCTACCGTTCACTCTCCAGATGGAAAAACTGGCTCATGACCTAAATCAGATCATCGAGGCCAGAAACCACAACGATCTCAGAATAATGAGAGGAATTGAGATCCCGTCTCCGCTTATGGGCTTCGAAGATGTCACCAACAGGGCAACATTAGAGCAGGCCCTGATCGCATGGAAGGAATCGGTACTAGACTTTCAACGGAAGTGGATTCAAGATACGCTAGACGCCCAGTGGTATACGACGTTAGTCTCAATATTGCTTAACGAACCAGACGTGGAAAAACTGCAAGTAAAGGTAAGACAAGAGTTTGAGGACATAACGTTCCTTTCACAAAAAGACAGAATGATCGCGTTACTGCCAGCGTATCAAGCAGGCGTCATTCCTCTTGAAAAATTATTGAAAGAACTGGACATGCAAGATGTAATCGAGCAGATGCAGATAGAAGAAGAGAGGCAGGAATATCAGCAACAGTTGAATGCACATTACCAGGCATTAACGAATCTTTACGCTCAACATATGAGAAACCTGCATCAGGCTAGAATGGCTGCAGGAGGGCCTACCGCCGCTACTGCACCGACAGCAGCAGGAGGTGCACAGCAGCAGCCACAACCACAACAACCGCAGCAACCACAACAACAACAACAACCTTCTACACCGGCAACAATGACGTCTCCCCCACCAAAGCCCCCAAAGCAACAACAGCCACCACAACAACTACAACAATCCCAGAATCAAACTTCGCCGTCGATATTGTTACCAACCCAAGGAGGAGCCGGCAAACAGCGACCTCAAAAGAAAGTTAAGTTAGTTCAAGGCGCTATATCGACTGAAATATCGCAAGAGGAAGAACAAGAAGAAGAAAAGCCAGAAGAACAACCAGAACCCATACCAGCGACAACAAAGCCGTCGTTGAAGGACAGACTCTTTTTTAGAAAGCAAATTGTCTAGCCAGACAGTTGATGTTGAGTTCAGATTATCTGGGGGACTTTTGAATAATGACCCTGTCCAGTCAATAGGAGGACCAATGTCGATAGTGGTCATAGCCGACAGAATAACAAACGCGCTGTTTGCGAATCAGAACGTGACGCAGGCAATGATGGGAAACGTCGACTACAAATGCATCTACATCTTTAACAACGAACCAGTCAGAACTTTCTACAACGCGTACGTCTGGTTCACTGGTGTACCGTTTCATCCAAACGAGTCAATGGACATGGCAATAGGGACTTCGATGCTAAACGGTATAGAGCAACAGATACAGACGCCGAACAGTCCTCCGTACGGAGTCGCGTTTGCAAGGCCAAAGTTAGTCTCGACGGCACTTCAACTAGGATCGATACCACCACAGACTCACCTTGCACTATGGCTAAGAAGGACGTTACTTGCAAACGCAAGGCCAGCACCAATCGATACCTGCGGCATTCAAGTGGCAGGATATACGACTCAGTAAGCAAGTAACTAACTAAGCAAGTACTTCTCTATTGTTAAACAATGGATGATGTTTCTTCGCATCATTAGATATGGCGATGGCAGCAGAAGGCGGCAACTTCAAATGTTTCTTACATCAATTCGAGACTGAGGACTACGAAGTGTGGTCAAAGCACTGTGAGGAAGGCGGGCACATGTTACAGGGATCGGCTCCCTGCATCTACTGTCAGACGATGACAAACTACGAAGTGCCCTGGCGAAGAGTAGGCGGCAACAATCCACCAGTGCCGGCAATATGCGCGAAGTGTAAAAACAATCTCTAGTAGTAGTGGTCAAGTCTTAATAACGTGTACATTAGTTCTCAATTCAACTGCGTTTAAGTAGCAAACTTGGGAAATTAGCAAAGTTGTTAGTTGGCGGACTTTTCAGTTTATACGTAAAAAGACTCGGCGAAGAACGTTGGACTCCTGTAGTTGAGAACAAAAAGAATCTTCTAACAAACGGTGGACGTGACTGGATGCATGCCCAAGTTTATACAAATACTTCTGCTGGCACTGCGGCATCAAACTGGGTAGCGGTTACACAGACGGCGATCACGCCGGCTGCAGGCGACACGACATTATCAGGAGAGATCACAACCGGTGGCCTCGCACGGGCACAAGCAACTCCGGCTCACACCGCAGGAACTAACTCTACTACTTTGACGATCACCTATACCGCTTCCACCTCGTTCTCGACAGTTCAAGGTTCCGGACTGTTTAACGCGTCGTCAGCAGGAACCGAGTCACATGAATCGACATTCACATCGACAGCCTTAAATAGTGGAGATCAACTCCAGGTCGTGTGGACAGTCAACCTCGGCTGATAGGTCAGTAGAAAAGATAGCAGTACAAATAAATTAGTAAGGTTAGTCATCCTCATTCATGGTAGATTCCATGATGGAGGCCACTTGTGCATTCTGTGGCAAAAAGTTCCAGATAAGTAAGTGGTGGTTCAACTGGCGAAATGAACGGAATAAAGGCAAAGGCGTGTTCTGCTCCGCTCATTGCTCCAATAGCGCGAAGGAAAGATCCGACGTCGCGAAACTAAAGACGTCCGAGTCACTCAAAAGATTCTACGAAACGCACAAAGAACGAACAGCCGGACTAGTTGATGTGATATGTGCCAAATGCGCAAAGACCTTTCAGTTGAAGGCATACGCGTACAGGGCGAGGATCAGACATAACAAAGACGCGCCGCTGTATTGTTCAAAAGCATGTGCGCTGTCAGCGAGAATAGTGAGACCAGAAACTAGAGCAAAACTTTCTCAGTTGCAAACGAATGTATCAGTACCAAGCAGGGGAAGGCCCGGCCACACTGTCGATGTAGACACTCGTCTAAAACTTAGCCTTAGAAAGAAACTGTCTCCTGTCATGTCATTCAAGCGACACGACGAGGATGTCGATGAGGAGATGCACAAGATGGGCATCACGATGTACGCATCGGATAGAACAAGGAATAGGGACACTTGCTTCGTACAAGACGGCAGACACATCGCGTTCGAACTTGAAAGGAAAAGATGGTTCACATCTGTCAAGAAAAAGATGCGTCAATACATTGGGTCAAACGAGTATGATAAAGTCATTCTGATCTGGAAAGACCTTGCTGGACAATTTAGAGGAAAATGGGAGTTTGAAAACGGCGAGTGGAAGCAAGTCGGTTAGTTAGTTAATCAGTTAGTTAGTCTACCAACACTCCGGCAAAAGCATCTAAAATGCTTTTCACAGCCGAGATAATCCGCTTGTTAGTCTCTTCGAAAACGTTAAGCCTTTTGTCCAGTTCCTCGTACCTCGTCTTCAGTTCAGTCACGTCTTTCTCTGTGACCATGATCGTTGTCGTCATCGTATCGGTCGTCGCATTCACCGCCGGTAGTTTCTCGGACGTCGACGTTTCCTTCCTATGCCATTTTGATCGCGGACGCAGTCCCTTTACGCTGCGGACATACTCACATCTGTGCTCTTTTATTCCCATGCCTGCTGCGGCGACCATGATCTTTCTCAAGACTTTTTCACCTTTCTCGATGACTTCCTTGTCAACCTGAACGAGTTGCACACCGCAGCCCAGTGTGGGCCTGTCATTTGCGCTATCCCATCCATTGGCCCCGCAAGCGTAACAGAAGTGGCGAGTTCCGTCAGGCCAATAAGGCACCTCTTTGTTAGTCAGAGCATCGTAAGGCTTCGTATTATCGGCAAGATCCCAGTAAACTTTACGGCCGCATGGCTTATGCGTTTCAAGATTCCGCTGTTTTTGTTGTCGTTGTTGGAACAACAACTCATCCCCTTTCATTTCCTCCTCTCTCACTTTTGATTCCGTTCGTCGCGACCATACGATCTATTAATTAACAAACAATAGTTAGTTTAGTCTCCTTCATTCTGTCTTCCTTTTATTGTGAGGGAGAAAGAAAAAGATTCGGTGGAACAGTTCTGGGAACATGGCGTCATTAGTATGGAGGAAGGCAGTGAAGATGAGCATGACTACTACGACTACGATAGTACCTTTTAGACTAACTTCAAGCGGGACGCCAGCGTTGATGACAGCGATGGCGCTTAGCAGAAATAGTACTAACGTCAACTATGATCCATTGACGTCCGAAATCGGGCCACACGTTCATTGCTTGCATCTTGAGGAAGTAGTAGGAGCGCACATCAAGGTCAAGAAATGCTGTAGATGTGAGATCGAGTATCCAGAAGACAGTTCGTGGAAGACCTGACTAAATAACTGCTGACTAAGTAACTACGTTTTTACTACTGCCACTATGATGTAATGAGCACAGCAATAAACGCAGCCGTAATGAATGCTGCCAGTGTCCTCATTTCTTCCTAGTTCCACAAAATCCGACTCGTAACAATCGACGCATTTGTCGGGCATAGTTTCCAACTGTAGTAGCGTTGTATTGGTCATACGCGCGTTATAGTTACTTCACTTTTCAGTTTTCAGACGTTCGTTAAGAGAAGCGCTAGCGAGAGGTATTGTGATAACATAACAAATGGCTACCAAGTTATTTCTACACGCCGCGAGTACAACGGTCACTGGTAGCCTGCCAATAAACCAGTTTGGCGGAACTGCGCCAACTGTTCAGGGCGGTGCGGCTCCTAGATTCTATACCACCGGGGCCGATGCTACCTCCGTTAACCGATCTATGAACACTACGATCGGAACTGCTCAAACGTCCATAGCGATAACCACAAATGCAACGACGTCAGCCCAGACATATTACTTTACCAAGTTCGTAAGCCTTCCCCTTGGCCAGACCTCGATAGCAGCAAACACATGGACGTTCAACAACGCAGTAGCAGAAACAAGCAATCTTTTCACAAAGTTTAACGGCGTTAGTATGTATCTTTACGTCTGGCGTCCGAGCACAGGCGCACTCGTTGGTTTCATCTGTAATAATGCAGTGATCTCCGGTCCCGTCGAACCAAACGCCGGTAACGCTGAAAAGTTCGAGACTACGACCTGGACAGGATCTGCCGTCACATGTCAGACTGGTGACGTACTAATTCTGGAGATCTGGGCGACAACAACACAGGGTCTTGCTACTGCCTATACTGACACTTTCTACTATGATGGACCAACTGACAACACTGGCACTAGCGGAACAACCACCGTTAGTAATCAGGCAAGTTACATAAGTACGCCTGAAACCATCTCGTTTCAGACATTTATCCCAAGGAGTCCGGCCACAGAGACTACGTCGATCTCGGAAAGTCTGACTAGGAAAGAGATAGCGAAACGTTCGCCGTCTGCAGAATCTGTTACAGTCCCTGCCGGTACTGCAGCAAGGACGGCGAAACTCTTCAGGAGTATCGCAACTCAGACGGTAACAAGCAGCACTTCAACGACTAGAAATCTCATCAGGCAAAGGCTGGTTTCCGATACAGTCACAGTCGCAGCAGGAACGGCTACGAGGAAAAAATTCGCGAAAGGGATGATGGCAACAGAGACGGTTCCAGTCTCGTCGACGACAAAAACTATTGTCATTAGAAAACTTCCCGTTGACACTGTCACTGTAACGGCGGGCACAGTCAGCCGCACAAGGATCTTCGTACGGACAATCGCAGAACCACTAGTTAGTGCTTCGACGTCATTTCTTTCAAGAAAACTCCTCGCTCTCCGAAGGCCTCTAGGACTAAACCAATCAATTCAGTTCAACGGACTCTCAACTGCAAGTGGTGGAAACTACGTCCAAGTAGTCACGCCAATCCAGACATTTACAAACAAGATCAGTATTGCGGCATGGGTCAAGTTTATCGGATCCGAAGCCAATGCCTGGGGAGGGATAGTCTCATGTCTTAACGGCAACACGAGTAACAGCCTGCTTATAGGCAATAACGCCAACCAGATTCTTTTCCAGATAATGATAGGCGGCGTTGCGAAAGGAACGGCGGTAACAGCAGCCACCAACTTCACGAACAGTTGGCATCACTTCGCTGCTACGTACGACGGTACGACAATGCTCACGTACTTTGACGGCGCGTCGGTCGCAGGTTCGAGTACTGCGGCGTCAGGAAATCTCGATACCGCAGGCAACAACACTGTCATTGGTTGGGGTTCGAACTCAATATATCACCTAAACGGCAACGTTAGCGACCTTCAACTTTTTAATGTAGCACTTACCGCTACCGAGATCAGTCAGATCTACAGTGACAAGATAGTCGGACGCGGCGCAGTCAGTAGATACGAACTCAACGATGGAACGAACGCCACAACAGCAGGCACGATAAAAGATACCGTAGGCACATTCCACGCAACGTTAGTCAACGCGCCTGTCTTCACGAGCGACTATCCTCCGATCCCAGTTGGACTAAGGGAACTGGCGATAGGCGGCAAGATGCATGTCAGAATCATGACAGAGACAGTCACTGTTGCTGCCGGCAGTATCAACTACCATATCACCAATCTGCCAAGGCACATCACTGAGACAGTAGGTTCGCTTGATCGCTGCTTCAAGTCTGCAATAAAGCAGAGAAGCCTTTCGCAGCCTGTTATAACTGTCAGCGAACCACTTGCAATACAGAGGGCAAGAATCAGAAGTCCGACATTGACAGGGCCGCCCGATCACGTCCCTATCTCGGAGTCGATAACGAAGTTCAAAGACTTCTGTTTTGCTACGGCAGTGAGCGCTATCACTCTTCCCCTAGTTGCTCCACCCGTCTCGCCCCCAATACCGAAAGCGCCTCCTGCCGGTTCAAGACCGGCTGAGGCTGTTGGTGTTGGAGGAGTACCACCACTCGCACCGTTTCCAGGACTTCCTCCGGGTCCAAGAGGAGCGCCAATCAAGCAGTTTACGGCGCAGTACATCAATTCAGGAGCAGCAGCAGGCGCTGCTACCACCACCGCCACCACCCCTGCTACACCGCTGTCGCCGGCTCCACTTCCGATAATCGGGGCGTCGACGATCGCCTCAAAGACAGTCGGCGGAGCAACACAGCAGTTCAACATGGGAGGAGGCTACTACACACAGTTCCAAGGCGTTACAGGCTTTGCGATAAGGTTTACGATCAACTCTGACACTGGCAACTCTCCTCCCTCTGGGGCCTTTGAGATATACAACTTCTCGATCTACACGGACTACGGAGTCAGCAACCAGTCCGATGCAGCCAACGGCATAGCCGAACTAGACATAGTCTTTCCCTACGCCGGCTCAGGCAGCGGGCCGCAGTGGGAAGCGATGCAGTCCGGAGGATACTGGCCGGACTCGAAACAGCCAAGCGGAAACTCCTGGTTTTCGCCTACTCCCGTTGTAGGCCATACATACTTTCTCGAAATGTGGATGGATGCTAACGGCTACATTGTTTACAGACTAAGGGACATCACAGCCGGCACGCAAACGCAGACGATCCACGAGTACGACTTTAACATGGGATCGACGGGAGTATCGAACAAACTCAAGGGCAATATGGTCGTTGCCTGTTTCTGCGGAATAGAGTGGCACAACAGTTCGCAGACGCTTTTCAACCTAAAATATAACATAACGGTTTCTCAGGCCTTCGCGATTACGGACGCGGCAGGAACACAATACGTCGACATAAGTGCTCCTAAAAATTGGCAGAGAAACTTCGACACTCAGAGGCCGCAGAGTACGTACGATCAGTATTTTGGCCCGTATAACTTCAATCCGTCGCCAGCACAGCCACCTCCGCCCTCGTCGCCCCCGCCTCCTCCACCACCAGGCACGACTCCTGTGCATATCAGTTACGGATGGTCAGACGGTTGGGCCCTTACAGCGAGCGGTGGTGGACGCATGTACTTGGACAGTTTCACGTACACTACGTCGCATGAGGTTGTGGAGATGATAACTGATCCTGACGGCGCGTCGGGATGGGCGGAAAGCGACAGAAGTGCGGAGGCTGCGGACATTTGCGACAGAGATCCCGACACAGTGAACCCGAGCAACATTCCGGCCGGAGCACAAAGGTACGCCGATGGACTCGTTGTTGCGAGATATTGGAGCAACTCCGCCGGTCAATGTCTTCCAGGCGGACCAACTCACACGTTGAGTGCACCGTTCGTCAACATAGGTTACGGATCGCTACCTGCAGGCCAGGGACTCGTACTTCCAAGTGCTGTCCTGTGGGTAATATTCTGGGGATCAGAGTGGAACACTTCGCAGTCTTCCATGAGGGATTCCGTCATAAGTTCGCTCTCGACCAAACTTTTTGGTTCTGACAGTTCATCGTACTGGACGGCGGCGACTCAATACACCGGCAACAGTCCGTCAGTTCACGTCGGCATTCCTACATGGGGCGGATCGGTCGTCTACACGGCTACTACTCCGGTAAATTCGGCATTCTATCAAAACGCCTCATCGATAATTCTGCCCGTCGTCAACGATGCTATCACGAAGGGTCTGGTTCCCGATCCTATCACTAACTACTTCCATCCGTCCACAGGAGCAAATCAAAGTAGCATCTTATACCTCGTACTAATACCACCGTCAGTCCACAGCACTGACCAGACGGACGGCTCTCACGGCTCCGGCACCTTCAACTCAGCCGCTCCGCCAGGGACACCTCCGCCTCCGCCTGCTGATACCGGACACTTCTGGAACGGGTGGTATCCAAGGGACGCGACAAATCAATGGCCCGGCAACGCGATCGGCGTCGCTGACACTATAACAATCAATTCCGACCTTGGAAATCAGATACCAACTACGCCGACAATTTCATGGCAACTCTACAACCTAGAACTGTTCATAGGCGTAAGTACCAGTAACTATAGCGCAGAACTTGACCTAATCTGCCAGGGGGACGGCCAGAATTATTTTGAAGCAATACTGAGTGGCACAAATGAGTTCAAGTTTTCGACGCCAGTTGTAGTCGGGCACACATATCGCAGACAGATCCGATTGGACACAAGTGCGAATCAAGTCGTTTATGCATTGACTGACGTGACTGCAGGTACCGCACCCGTGAATTTCAACACTGCAGCCGTAAGTAACGCCACAACTCTCTATGCTGCTTTTAACGGAATCGAATGGCATGACAGAAGCGGCCAGAACAAGCCCTTCCCCGTCAGGTTCCAGTGTACGTCGTCAGGATTCGGATACTTCAACGCTCCTGTCGGTTCGAGCATCATTGCGTTCACCCAGTTGACTCCCTACAACGACGGAGTCTGGACCGGGACGTATCCTATGGGCGGGTATTCCGTGTCACTGCCAACGTCAGCGCCTCCTCCACCTGCTCCCCCTGGCGCTCCTCCTCCAGGCCCGCCACCTGCGCCGACACCAACGGTCGTCTACTCGGTACCTTTGCCGGGCTATGCGCTAGTGCATTTGCGCAATGGCGGCATAACTAGATTCGCTGAAGTTACAAACGCAAGTGGATCGAAACTCTACAACGAGCCTATAACAAAAGCCACGATACAACTGATCAAGCACGGAAGTCCAAGCGGACCAATAACATGCACTCTAAGACGTAACGATGATAGCATAATTGCGACTGCTAGCAACTCTATCGACGCTACGTCACTTGACGTCCATAACTGGGCGCAGATAGACTTCCACTTCGACAACAACACGACGGCCTTCACTAGCGGACTTTGCAAGGTTAGCGTCGAGTATTCAGGAGGCGATACTTCGACGAACTATGTAGATGCTGCGGAACAGACTAGCGATGCCTTCGACGGAGCGAACACATGTTCTGGCTATTACAGCGGAGGAACGTGGACGACCAACACATCAAGAGACATGTGTGCTGTATTCACGGCCTTGACTGCTGGTGCACCCGCTCCACCACCGTCGCCCCCTCCCGGAGCGCCGCCACCACCACCCGGAGGAGGACCGCCACCAGCAACGTCGAACCTGGTCACGATCTTCAGCGTCATAGACAACAGGACAGACATTGTACTTGAGACGCCTGACACAAGCCAATGGTCCAGTGTCATGCAAATATCTGCGAAAGCCTACGGCGCGCTTTATCCAAGCCTTGCAAGTCTTCAAAATGATGTGGCTGCGTTGAAAACAAAAGGTGGCAACATCGCAGGACTGATCCTGACTAGCAGCCAGACGCCATCCTCGGATACATCAAACATTCCGTCTACGGTATCGACGGCAGCGCAGACTGTCCATCAGCAGGGTATGCAATTTGTGCTATCGATGTCATCGACGAACTGGAACCAACAGGCCGCTACTGTTGTCCCATCGGTTGACTTCGCAATATTGCAAGGCGAAGAAAATCAGAGTACGACGTCTTCGTACTCAAGTTACTATAGCAGCATCTCAACGACGATCAGATCGAAGAACTCCAACACGAAACTCATCGCAGAAGTCAGTACGTCGCGCGGCGACCTGACATCGATGCAGAACTGCGTCTGTGCAGTATACAACTTCATCGACGGCGTCACAGTCACATACACGCCAACTGACAGCACAAGCGTCAATCAACTGAAATCGTTTGTGAATTGGTATACATCCGGCAGAGACACGGCGATACTAACTCCTCCACCACCTCCACCACCTCCCCCGGCTCCCACGCCTCCACCACCGCCCCCGGGTGCTCCACCACCAGCACCTCCACCCGGTGGACCGCCTCCTGCCCCCAGTCCTCCACCACCTCCACCGCCGGGAACTTCTGGTGCAATCGGACCTGACGGTGTCGCGGAGATATACCCGACTGCTAGCGGAGGCACTAAGTGTTACATCAACATGAGTGCTCCCTATTCTGGCGTTGGTCCGGGTAGTACTAGTAGTAACGGCCAGTTCAATGTCAGTTACGGAAGTGGCAGTCAGTTCCCAATTACAAAGAAGACAGATCCCAACGGATTAGTTTACTACAATACTACTGGCAGCCCGATAACCTACAACAGCGGCGCACCTCCGGGGAGAAGTGTCAGACTGGACATGTATCCCGACGGCGGCAAGTGGAACGACACAACAAATTACAGTTGGAGTTCCAATCCTGGCTACCTCTATACGCCTAAAGGGATTAGATCGCAAGAATTTACGGTCTACTTTAGAGGACAAGGAGACTTAGGCTCTGGCATTCATCATGCAGCAGCCGCGAAGATAGCGGGTAGGGACGAAGACAACATAAGATCTGTAATCGAGATGCTGTATCCGGAAGTTACGCATACTAGCGTCGGCGTGAACTACAACTACGCCCACTTTCCGTACGTCGCGGCTAGCGGCGTAAAGCAACTCTTTAGCGGCGACCAGATGACGCAGAACAAGTGGGTAGGAATGAAGGTCGTCAAGAAAGTTGCCGACGACAACAAGTCGACCGACCTAGAAGAATGGGTCGATCTTAATCCTTTCAATAGTAGCGGTAAGCCCGCAAACAACTGGCGACTAAAGGCTACGTATCATGACACAGGCCCACCTTCGGGCTATACTCCTAGAGTGGCCGCGTACTGGCGTTGTCAGAAGGACCTACTCAGAGTGGACGGCTGGGGTTCGGTAGACTTCACACTGATGTCGGACAGAGAGATAGATCCGAAGGCTACAGCAGCGGCATCAGCGTCGGGAGCAACGGCTATCGGGGCTGCAACAACGCCTACTCCGTCCTTATGTGGTGGTGGTGCTCCTCCACCCGCTCCCCCTCCTGGCGCACCACCTCCACCCGGCCCTCCACCAACACCACCACCTCCTTCAGCAGCGCCAGGTAAACTGAATATAGTCTCCGCTACTTCCAACTGTTTCGAGACAGCGAACCCTCCGGCGAATGCGATAGACGGAAACCTAAGCACTAGATGGTCATGCGACACGTCAACAGGGACGGCCGCCCTAGTACTGGATCTTGGCGTCATGTGCTCAATCACAGAACTGGACATTGCATGGTATCTTGGCGACCAGCGAACAGCGACGTTTGACGCATATCTATCGACGGACAACACTGTGTACTCGCAGGTTATTTCAGGCAAAAAGTCGTCAGGGACGACTGCCAACTTCGAAAAGTATCCTATAAGCGGAAATGCTAGATACGCTAAGATAGTCGGTCACGGGAACAGCCAGAACTCGTTCACATCAATATCAGAAGTGCAGTTAATCGGGACTCAAACGCCTCCGCTGTCGTCACCTCCACCTCCTGGTGCTCCTCCGCCTCCGTCGCCTCCAGGCCCACCAGCCCCTCCGCCTCCACCACCCGCGACTTCCGGAGCAGCCGACCAAGACGGCATCGTCAAGTTGTACGCCGACGACACATCAAAGGGCGCGTGGTTCATGAGCACAGTAAACAATCCGAATAACGATGGTAGTTTCAACACAGATGCAAGCGGTTCAGCAGTCTCGAAGACGGATAGCAGCAGCAGCAACATAAACTACTGGAACTTCCCGTCAGGAAAGGTCACTTACGCATCTGGAGCACCGGACGGGAAGACGATAAGACTGAACATTTACGCAAGCGGAGGGAAGGGACATGCGCAGACTAATACTTGGCAGACAAATCCGACGTTCCTCTACAACCAGAACGACCTGAGAGACATTGAGCACACTTGCATATTCAGACTTCACTCTCCTTTGGCGTCAAACATTCATCACGAGATGGCTTCAAAGACTCACGGCGGCGTTCATTCGGGTTCACACGATCCAAGGGCATCATGCGTAGAACTAGGACCGGCAATAGTCGACGGCCATTCGCAGTCCGAGTTCGCGAGAGAACTCAACCATCCCGATTATGATTACGTCCTTGCGACAATAAAAGGAGCGAACAGTTTCAAGGTACAGGCAGAGCAGTGGCTAGGAATAAAGCACGTCGCCTTCAACATGCCAAGCAAACCTACCGACGTCCTGCACAGGCTATACGTGAACGCAAATCCGTTTGACAGTAACGGAAACTTCCAGAACCAGAACTGGGCATTTCACTCCGAGTATCTCGATCAAGACGGGGCCAATACCGGTCAGTATACTAGGGCGGCGCATTGGGGCGCGTACGTTATCACATGGAGATGTGACGGCTTCGACAACATGGACGTTGCATACTATAGCGTCAGATCGATCGTCGGAAGTGCCAACGAGCCACTAACAAACTCCGCATCGTTTAGACCACCACTACTCAGCGAAAGTACGGGAGCAGCAGCAAACCCGCCAATGGACGATTCAGTTTCGCCGACTCCGACGACCTAAAAAATTTTTCTAGTAGTAGTGTCATTGAAAGAGAAGCCAGTGACAACGAAGAAGAAGAATAAAAGATTCCACAAAGATGCAAAACTGCTTTGCATGATCTACAACAACAAGAAGACGATCAGCAAAGCGATTGAGGCATTTCTGTCAGTCGTCAGAGATGGCGACTATGTCATGATGGCAAAGGATCTTGCACATCCAGAAGAGACACCGCCATTTGAAAGGATAAAGGCTCCCGTCTTTTCGCCGCACAACCTGCTCAGAGGAATAGAACTCTTCGAACTCGGCGAGATCCAAAACTGTGCAGCACATGTAAAGGCCGGAGGGGGCAAGTTCATCTGTTACAACGTAAACCCTCTCTTTACTCCAAGCATGGACTTCATGAAGGTCGATAACTCGCTACAGATAGCGTCTCACATATGCAAGTCCAACGGACTGGAACTGTTATCGTACGACAGACGACTCTTTGAGGAAGTGGACAAGGAAAGGCTTACGAGATACATAGACGCCGTCGTAATTGAACGTCTGGACCAAAACGCGACTAAGTTGTGGTACGGACCGATAAGGACATTCGGCGGAGTCTACATCAAGAGCGCGGTCGACGTTCCAGTAGCCCAGGTGGCCGCAATAGAGTCGCTCGCAAAGAAGGAAGTTCTTGGAATAATGCCGGTCTACGACTACAACTCGGACGAAGGAATAAGTACGCTGAGCGAATTTCTCAAATGGTTCCACTCCAAGATCAGAAGTTAGTGGAATGTCGGCAATAGCAGTAGTACTCGGCGCAGCCGGAGACTGGGGGCCTGACCCGTCAGCGACGGCAAACAACGCATGCAGTCACGGAGTGCAAGTTTTCCTTGGACTTGGCGATTACAGTTATGAATCTGAATTGGAAGACAAGGCCTGGTTCGATAAAGTAGCCTGTCTAAAGACCATATTCTACGGAGCGTTAGGAAACCACGACGATTCGGCCTCCCAGATGTATAGCGAACTCTTCTGGAGTACAGCGGGTAGACAGTTCGCGAATTGGAACTACGCGTTTGCCGCAAGAGCGAGCAGCCCGAAGATCTGGTGCACAGCACTCAACACTGATGCTCCAGACTTAGACTTTCTAGAACACAGTCTTGCCAGCAACACGGACGCAGAATGGAAGATAGTGTATTTTCACAAACCGTTATACACTTCGCCCGGAGCCCATGCTCCTGATGAAGCGGGAATCAGAGACAGGGCCGTCCCTTTGTTTGACAGATACCATGTGGACATAGTGCTAGCGGGTCATAACCACAATTACCAGCGTTCTGCTCCTCTTAATTTTGGATCAGGAGATGATAATCCCGACATAGTGCCTGACGGGAAGGGCACGATCTATATTGTTGCTGGCACTGGAGGCGAGGGCGGATATGCAATGAGTGCTCAGGCTAAATACATGGTCAAACAGTTTAGCGACCATCACGGCTTCGTTAGACTTACTGTTTCCGAAAAGACGTTACAAGGGCAGTTTATAGCGAACGAGTTCGCCTATCCTGTAATGGATACTTTCGTCATTCAGCATCCCTAAAGTTAGTTAGTCAATCAATCGACAAAGACAGCAGTGCCTCTGAACCTCATTGCGACTGCGCAGTCCTCGCAATACAAGGACGGCTCTTCGTCGTCAACACCTTTGCTGCCGCCGCTGTTGTTACCGACGACCACATAGCAAAGAGCGACATCGCAAGAGAGGCAACGGCCTGACCTTATTGTTGTCATTGTCGCGCTTTGGTCTATACCAATGCCCTTCATTTCCTAAAGAACACTAACTGACATTGATAATGTACGTCCGAGTATATAATTTATCACTATATTCAGCACATCTTCTACGACATTCATATAGAGAGTGGTTATTTTATCCGCTCTTCACGGACTGCTCTGAGAGTTACTCGTCTTCTTTAGTCGTTACAAGATCGGAGATCTCCGCTGGCAACAGATCCGCTATGAGGTCAAGTTTCCTCTGTGTCTCTTGCGCCTGATCGTAGAAAATGCGCTGCTTCAAGGCATCGACTATCTTGTTATAGACGTCCTCATCTGCTCCTACAAGTTCCTGCTGCACGCCGTCGACTTCCTTAATGAATTTGTACGCTGTAGTCGTTTCTTTACTTCACCTCTCCACAGTCAGTGTATAGTTGGACGTCGTCCTGCTTTTCTACTACTACTACTACTACTACTGCTGCTAGCGTTCCAAGGAAGTCCGGCGGATCTCTTTCCATCCCCTTCTGCTTCGCTTATGGCTTTCTCTTCTTCGGCCTTCACTAGTTCCACCTTTAGAGGCCACCCGGAGATCTTGTAAAGGTCGTGATATATGTTCGAGTTACGGACTACTCTGTCAAAGTCCTTGCCAAGCCTCCTTCGAAAAACTTCCACTTCGGCCTGTGCACATTTACGAAGCACTGGATCTAGTTCTATCTTCGCAGCATCGTCAGTCATTTCGACGATAACGACTTCTTAGGCTTGTCTTGTTCTGTCGGCGGTGGAGGTATCGATTTTGATGGCTGCGCCGTTGGCTCCTCCTTCTTTGGCTGTTGCTGTTGTTGTTGTTGTTGCTGCACGATAGTAGTTTGCTTCGTTTCTTCGGCGACCTTTACCTCATCCTTTTGTTCGACTACTGCCCTAGAAGCCTCGCCAGGGTACAAAGTCCTCATCTGTACAACGACGGGTTGAGCATTCATGTCTAGATAAAACTCTTTGTCACAATGCGTTGCCGTGAACGTAGGCAGCCTTCCGATATACGCGTCCTGGGATTCGGATCGTGTCCACGTGTCTACTCTACCGTTGCATATTGGACACAGTCCCTGACTAAACAGTTGATTAATGTTGTTCCAGGTTGAACTGTTATTTATCACACTCATTTCTTATCTATCAGTTCCTAACGTAGTAGTGACACATTCTATAATAAACAATGGCGGCCTGTTAGTTTTCTCAACCTTGTGAAACAATTTCGTCTTCGTTAAACTCAACATGGTATGGACATTAAAGTCGCCGGTTCTTTTAGGCGATTCGCAGCACGTCGGAGGAGACGACTACAATAAACTGATGAACATGTTGGCCGGAGTGCCAGTTGACACAATAACGATCAACTCGCCCTGGACGTTCGGTTCAGGAGTCATGAAGATAGCCGATCCAACCAGCAACTTCGCGATCACGTTTCAGACGCCAAATCTCCAAGGTAACGTGACTCTCAACCTGCCGCTATCGCTAACAGGCATAGATAATCTGCTGGCGTCAGTCACGCCTGACATCGTAAAGAACAAGACCGTATTCGCGTCAGACAATACGATCACGGACTATAACGCCAATGCAGGAGACTTGCTAGTCCATGACGGAAACTCATTCAATGACTTCCCAAGGGGACTCGGCTTCCAAGTCCTACAGATGACCTCTGACGGAACTGGTGTCCAGTGGTCCTCACTGAAGTTTTGGGATCCGAATCTTATCGAGCCAGTAACAAACAAGATCATAGATCCAACGGTGAACGTGATAACGGACCCGCAGTCAACTATTGGGGCCCTGCTCAAACATGATGGTCACTCCTTCAAACCGTTTCCGATGGGTATGCCTGGACAGATGATAACAGTAGCGGACGACGGCACGGATGTAGTCTGGATGGAGATGATGCACATCTGGAATGCGAACGCAACGGAAACGTTAACGAACAAGACCATCAACTCGGCTGCCAACACAATAACGCTGACAAAGTCGACAATATCCGACTTTGCACACAATGACACCCATGACGTAAGTGGTAACGATGCTTTTACTAAAAACGATGTATTGGCTGCTAAGTGCAGATACACAGAACTGATGACTCCAAACGATCCGTCAGTGGATACGGGAAGAACCTGGGTAAATGCACAGCAATTAAAGTACTGGGACGACGAACCGACTCCACAAATGCAGGTAGTGGAGGTTCAAGGCAACAGAGGCGAACCGAACGGCTACTGCGATCTTGACATGAACGGGCAAGTGCCAGTGGGAAGGATCCCTGCGATTGGAGTCAAGGCGAACCTGCCTTTCGATACGGTATTCCTGAACGACCTGCAAACACTGACCAACAAGACGATCGTACTGGAGAATAACATAATCACAAGTCTCGCCGCGCAGATTGGTTCGATATTAACGCATGACGGAACACGCTTTAAAGCACTGCCGCCGGGAGCAACCAACCAGACGCTTCAGACGAAGAGCGACGGAACTCTTCAGTGGGCGACTGTCGGCACTTGGAACCCGGCAGCCGTCGAAGCGTTTATCTCGAAAACAATAACGGCCGCGCAGAACAAACTGCCGGATGTCGATAAACTGCCATCGTCAGGCTTCAAGAACGGACATGTATTCTGGCCCATAGGGAACATTCCTATCGGTCAAGGACTGCTATACGGCGTCCAACTCAAAGGCAACCTCGGAATCAGGATAATGGACGGTGAGGGACAGTACAAGGCATTGAACACAGGCGGCACTCCAAACTCCCCAACTGGCTTTGTCTGGCTCGACTTCATAACAAGGAGATCGTACAATCCACGACTTACAATCAGATTCAGATTAGACAAGTCCACCAACAACAGGCTCGCAATGGGCTTTACCAACAACATCACAACTCTTCCTACTTCCGACACTCTGCTCACAAACTCAGACACAGGGATCCTAGTTGGCTTCAGACCTGCCGACGTTAACTATACTGTCTTCCTAAACAACGGAACTGGAACAATGCTGGCCGATGGTTCTTCAGGCGTGGCGAAAGATACTTCATGGCATAAGGCGGTAATCCAAGCAAACGATGCAACACCAAGTTTCACTGTGACTATAGACGGCGGCACGCCAATAGTATACGGGAGCACGCAGCCGATTCCTGCTTCAACGACGCCGCTAGCACCGATGGTAATAGCCGAGTCAACGCAGACGAACCAGCCCTTTAACGTCCACGTTAACTGGATGGATATCGAGACGATAGGATGATCATGTGATATGCCTCAACCTTATAACATTCGAGATCCTGATATTGGGCTGAGCAAAGAGGACGCGTTAGGACAGATGAACGAAAGCAACGAGTCAGTCGAGAAGATAGACGGTGTTGACGTCACATCGATCTTGAGATTGAAGTCAGAGAACGCAGAGTTGAAAAAACTTGTGGAGGACCAGGACAAAACCCTTATCGAAACAAGGTTGTCACTCGAACAGACGAGTAGGCAGTTGAACGAGATGATAAAGTTGCGAAATAAATCAGAAGAAGATCGTCAGTCTGAAAGATCAAGACTTGAACTGCTTAAACAGTATCACATGATGCAGCATCAGTCAACGGTCGACTTCCTTGCCGAACTTAACGCCGAACTCTCTCACGTGACATCGTTGACTGCAAAAGCATTGTCAAGCATCGCAGAGATCAGAAAAGACTTTTTTGCCAAGTTTGTCAATCCGTCGGCGCAACAACAACAGCAGACTTCTAGTGTTCCGGATCTGCCTAAGTGAATGGTCAGTATATAGTAGAAATTATCCTTGTAGTCGTGCTTGCGATTCTGGCGTACTCGCTCTATCTTGGAGTAAAAAGGAGCGCGATAGTTGAGATAATACTCGCCGTAGTCGCAATAGTTGTAATCGTACTGCTTCTCACAGGGCAGATTACCGTTTGACA
>AF_2010_repII_A1DRAFT_10000008_pt1 | contig 30339 bp, 32 predicted proteins | sample AmaForreplicIIA1_FD_9195 | JGI IMG/M metagenome (IMG submission 9195)
GCTTGGCATACGCGTCTTGTACCGAAAATCGTCCAAGAGGATCAGTTCGTCACCGGAGAGCATGATCTGCAATCGCTCACCCCGGGTGTCTCCATTCGCCATGGGGCATACCTCGCTTAGTCAACAACGCAATATGAGTAAGTTACTCATATTGCGATTACACCGCAAGCCCACAATAAACAATCAAAAGCTCATAAGGTTCCAACTAAGCGAATGCCTTATACATCGCTAATAGCCCATAAGGTTCCAAAAGGTAAAAAAGATGCGGATCACCAGCCCAAGCAAAAGGATCGCTGTGATCAAATTCGCCTGTCAGCACAAAGGTTGGTTGCAAAGAAACAGAATTGACGACGCAGGGGTGCAGCGTAGCGTCGGAGGTATGAAACAGATCGAACTCAAGTCAGTGACCGGATCGGCACTGCATCTTTGTCAGCAATGCGGGCATCCCATGCGTCTGGTCGGAAGCGAGCCGCACCCCGCTCAAGCCAACACCGACCTTCTCACCTACTGCTGCACCTCGTGTGAGGAATTTCTGGTGTTGCCGATGGAAAGCGCGGCAAACGCTAACTTCGGGGCCTTGATGTAAACGGGGTCACGCGAAGTCCAGATCGAGGTTGTGCTGTGCTTAGGTCAGTCAGTTTACGGGCAAGACAGTGCCATGAGTGGGCGTCCAAAGCGCGACAACGCGCCCTCGAAAGCACTGATCTAGTAACTCGCGACGAATATTTGGCGTCCGAAGCACGTTGGCTCAAGCTCGCGGAGAGCTACGAACTGACCGAGCGGCTCACCGATTTCCTAAATAAGCCGGCTGCTTTTCCAAAACATCCCGAATGTCCGAATTGTCATGTACCGATGTGGCTCGTCGCAATCCAAAACAATTGTGAAAAGATGGAATATTCGTACGAGTGCAAAGCCTGCGAAGATAAAATGTTTGTCACGGACGACTAAGCAAAATCATGGGAATACACAAACTGATCGCGAATGGCGCTTTTGGCCCAGACGAAATTCGGGTCATGTCGGATGCCTATGAGGCTGCACTCGTCATTCTCCAGCTCGACAATAGTGACGATCCGATCACTGAGCTGATCGCAAAATCTATCATCAATGTAAGTGCAGCTGGTGAACGTGATTCGGCAATGATGGCGGAACGCGCGATTAACGCGCTGGGCATTCGACGACCGAGCGCGGCCTAGCTCATCCGACACAGCCCTCACCGTTTTGGCACTCTATATGTCCGCTTTGGGCCAAAAGCAGACATTGGCGACAGCTAACTGTTTCTTGACGCGGTCAAAAGCCGGAGCAGTGGGGTAGAGTGCACACGACCGTTTGCAGTAAGACTTGGTGTTTCCATGCGGTCTATTTGGTTGGGGGGTTGTGATTAGCCAAGTCACGTTACGTCCACTGCGCACAATGGTGGGCATGACCACAATTGCGACCGTGCTCTTCGGAGCATGGAACGCTTACGCGGACCAGCGCGGCGATGCGCTTGACGCCGCGATCCCTGCGGCCATGCAAAAAGCTTCGGTTCCCGGAGCCATCGTTGGTATTTGGCAAGATGGCCACGCACCCTACGTACGGACCTTTGGCGAGCGCAATGTGGCGACGCGCGAGCCGATGGCACCTGACCTCTATATGCGCATCGGCAGCACCAGTAAGACCTTTACGGTCACAGCCATGTTGCTGCTGGCGGACCAGGGCAAGCTTGGTCTTGATGATCCGATCGACCGCTATGTGATAGGCGTGCCGAGCGGCAACCAGATCACGCTAAGGCAGCTCGCGGCCATGCGCAGCGGGCTTTACAACTACAGTGACGAAACCAATCAGGACCTGCCGCAGCAGCCCTTTCGCCAATGGTCGCCACGCGAACTGGTGGAGGTCGCATACCGCCATCCGCTGCTGTTTCCGCCGGGCAGCGCCTTCGACTATTCCAACACCAACACGGTCCTGCTCGGCATGGTGGTCGAGAACGCCTCCGGTCAGTCGCTCGCATCCTTCATCGAGCAGCACATCTTGCAGCCGCTGGGTATGACCCACACTGTTTTTCCGGTTGGAGCCGAAATACCCGCTCCCCACGCCCGCGGCTACTTCAAGATGCCGGACGGCACCGTCGTTGACGCAACGGACTGGAATCCGTCGTGGGGCTGGGCGTCGGGAAATATGATCTCGACGCTCGAGGATCTGCGCGTATGGGCCCATGACTTCGCAATGGGTAAGCTGCTGTCGCCCGCCATGAAGCGCGAGCGCGACCAGTTCATGCCAGCACCCCAGGAAGGCGACGGTGCGCTGTACGGCCTGGCAATTGAAAACCAGAACGGCTGGATCGGACACAATGGTAACACCATGAGCTACATGGCCTATCCCTACTACTTGCCGTCCGAGGGGATCACGATGGTCGTGCTGCTGAACTCCGGCGTCGATATTCCCGGCTCGTGGGCCATGATGCAGGACATTACCAGGATCATCACTCCCAACAACTTGTGGCCTGGCCTACCGAAGCAGTAAATCTCCAATAAGGAATGTCCGCGTTTGAGGGTAAAGCGGACAGACAAAATGTCATTGGACCAGGGTCTGCCTGACTTCAAAATGTTGAAGGGTCGCACGACTGTTTGCAAAAGCGGCGGGCGACCGCGCCTATGAAAGTTTACCGATTCCGAAAATCTAACCGTTAAAGCGGCGGAAGTAGTTGAAGAAATAGATGAATGCCTTCTCTCCGAAACGCACTAGCACGCCCTCGATTGACAGCGGTGCACATTATTTTGTGCAATGTTACGTCTCGGTGTTATCGAAATCCAGAAAGGACTGACCGATGTGGAGGCAATCAGAAACTCACACTCTCGTAGCCGTGGCTCTGATTACTTCTGCGCTGGGGCTTTCCTTCGCGGGCGCGCAGCAAAAAGGTGCACGCGAAGAAGAACCAAAGGACATATTCACCCAGAATTTTCGAGCCCAGCACGAGATCGGGCGGCGGTTTCGCATCGATCCAGTCGAGTTGCCGGCTCCGAAGACCAGCGCCATTGTCACCAACCGAGCGCTGACCGTTCCTTACAACGGACAAACGCTGCAGGTTCCGCCGGGTTTCACAGCAACACCCTTTGCAACGGGTCTCGTCAATCCAAGGCGGCTACTCGTCTTGCCCAACGGCGACGTCTTGGTCGCTGAGCAAAGCGCTGGTTACCTCACTCTTTTGCGTGATGACGGCGCCAGCAAAGCCACCTGGATTAATCGTCACGTCGAGGACCTGAACAAACCTTATGGTCTCGCTTGGCAGAACGACCAGGTTCTTGTGGCCGACCAAGATGGCATCTGGAGCGTGCCACATACCCTTGGAGCACTTCGCGCCGGCAGACCAGAGAACAAGCGAGTAGATGAAGTACCGCTTGATCAGCGCAAGGCGACCCCCGGCGCCTATGGCGCCAAGATGATCACCAAAAAGGGAGTTTTCGGCATCGTCCAAGGCCACCAGAACCGCGATCTCGTCATTGATCCGAAAACCGGTGCACTATTTGTGGGCGTAGGCTCATCTGGCAATTTGGGAGTCGAACCCGAGCCAAAAGCGACCATCCAACGATTCAACGCGGACGGCTCAAATCAAGTGACGTTTGCCTCTGGCATGCGCAACCCAACGGCGCTCGCATTCCATCCGCAAACCGGTGATCTCTACGCCTTAGTGCAAGAGCGAGATGGCCTTGGTGATCTGCTGCCCTCCGATTATCTGATCCGCGTTCAGGAGGGCGGATTCTACGGATGGCCCTATGCGTATATCGGCAAGCATCCGCAGCCCGGCTTCGCGAACCGGGCCCCAGACAAGGTGCAGGCTGCTATCAGCCCCGATCTTCTGTTCGAAGCTCATTCATCGGTGCTTGATCTTGTTTTCTATGATGGCGATCAGTTTCCGCCGGAGTTCAAGGGTGACGCTTTTGTCGCACTGAAAGGTTCATGGAACCGTACAGAACCGACCGGTTATAAAGTCGTGCGCGTTCCATTCAAAGACGGCAGGCCTGAAGGCTTCTATGAGAATTTTGCTACTGGCTTTTGGATATCCGGCGAGCGACGCGCAGAAGTGTGGGGCCGTCCTGCCGCCCTTGCAGTTGCCAAGGATGGATCGCTGTTGGTGGCCGATGATACGGGCGGCACCGTCTGGCGCATTTCCTACACCGGCAAACGCGAGGGCACCACCACGGGTTCAGATAGAACCAAGAACGGCGGGGCCAAATAATTTGTCGCCGGAATGATTTGCGAAATGTCCACTCGACCCAAAGCAGAGAACTGCTCACGGCTTCGAAACCGGGCGCCCCATATCACTCTCGATCCTGTTGAGGCTGCTGTCTAAGACGAAATTGCACATTGGTCCGTGTGGATAATTCTTTCTCGCACAGGACACATTTAAATGGGCTTTGATCCTTGGTGGCAACGTTGGCTTCAATCGTCTCATAGATCGCGCCGCATTGGCACGTGACTGTCTCCATGCCGTCGCCGACTTTATTGCTCGCCTCGACGTTGCTCTGGACGCTCGGCGGCACAGCGCCCTGAATACCATCTCCAAATACAACGGTGCCATCCGATTTGTTCAACGCGTAGACGCCGTCACCGGAGGCATTCTCGTCTCGCTTCCAGATATGTCGAACGACAATAAAGACGACCATGCCCACGATCGGCGGAACGATCAGCGTCACCAAGAGCTCGCCCATGGCTAGCGTGCCTTCCAATCGCAGGGCAGCGTAAAGCCATTTTGCGCTTTTCGCTATCATGGCGCTACGGGCAGGGTGGACGGACGACGTAATTGAATGAGGCAGCGCGATGTCTGCTTATGGCCCAAAGCAGACATCCCTAAGGCGTAGGAGACTCGCCAATAAAGAGCAATGATACCGCGAGCCGACGTGCGGCCAATGTCTGCTATTGGCCCGAAGCGGACATGCCGCTTTGCACTGCACATGTCCGCTTTCGTGGCAAAGCGGACATTGTTAGTCACGCTAACTACGGTCTTCCGCAAGAAAGCTTTAATAGAAATGAATTTGTAGAACGTCTCATATTCATTGAAGCGCGCAGGGTTTGATACGGCGCCGCACATGAACGTTATAAAGCTTAGGCCAAGAAGCAGACCCTCGAAATGGTCAGACGAGGGGACCGTCAAATCCTGAACGTCGCCTCAAACCCGAGGTCGCGCTTGGCCTTCTCGCTTGAAATGACGCCGTCGTCTTCCGCGATGTTGTAGACGCCGTGCGTGCCTTTGGCCACGGTTAGCAGCGCGGCCGAGGCCGCGGCATCAACGTGCAGCGCCGGCTTTGGCCGCTTTGCATCCACGAACCAGGTGCCCGGACCATAGAGATAGCCATAACGCAGCACGATGCCTTCCGGCAGTTCGAGCGTTGCGCGCTCGAGCGCGACAACAGCGTCAACCGTGTGCTTGCGCGCGCCAGTCGTCGCTGCATCGAGCGGATCGGTCTCGACCCGCGTGCCGTCCGCCGGCGCATAAACGAAAGCGATGCTCTGCGAAATCATGCGTCGCACGCCGGCCGCTCTTGCGGCGTCCGCTAGGTTGCGCGTGCCTGCGGCACGCAGGCGAGCGTTGCGCTCGAGGCCCTCATCGTAACGTGGCGTCCCCGGCGCGAAGGGAAGATCGGTGAGCTGGTGCATCAGCACCTCTGGTGCAGCCGCTTTCACCGCGCGCGCGAGCGCTTTGATATCGAACACATCGACCACCACCGGCTCCGCGCCGAGCTCGGCAAGCGCGGCCGTCTTGTCCTTCGACCGCGTAGTACCGACAACCGTATGCCCGGCCCCACGCAGCAATGGTGTCAACCGGCGGCCAATGGCGCCGCCCGCTCCGGCGAGAAATATCTTCATTCTAATTCCCGAAATGTCTGGTAAGGGCCAGAAGCGGACATAACACGCCCTTGCTGCATTAAGCCTGCCAAGGACCAGAAGCAGGCGTAATGCCGGCCATGTGTTCGGCCGGGCCTTCATTTACGGCGGATAGCTCTTCCCAAGTGACGTTCGCATTCATTCCATAGTCCCGAAGGTTGATCATCTCGGTCGTGACGTAGCGCATGGGTTGTCGGGATGGGTCAAATGCTTAGTTGGCCTGTTCAGGCCGCCACTGTTTCACCTCGGCATCCGGGGGCTGAAGCTTTGAGCCGTCGATATATTCGAAGGTCTTCATGTAGCCTTTCCCATCTTTCACGTCCGTCCTCCCAACGTACAGCCCGAATGTCGATTGGTGATCTAGCGCTCTGAACGTGACTTTGCCCGAGGGCGTGTCAAAGGTCAGATCTTTGAATGCCTGGGCGAGTTTTTCGGAATCGGTGCTACCGGCCTTTGCAATTCCCGCCGCGAGCGCCTTGAAGGCGTCGTAGCCCACGAGCGAAGCGATCCGTGGGTAGTCGTTGAATTTCTTTTGGTATGCGCTGAGAAATGCCTTGTGCTCCGGCGTATGGATTGCATACCAGGGATAGCCCGTTACGAGCCAGTTGACCGGCGCGTCGGACCCTAGCGGGTCCATGTACTCAGGTTCCCCCGTGAGAAGGCTAACGACTTCGCGTCCCTTAAAGACGCCGCGGGTCTCACCCTCGCGAATGAACTTCGCCAAATCGGAGGCGAACAGGACGTTGAAGATCGCGTCTGGCTTTGCGTCGTCGATCGCCTGCGCAACCGCGCCCGCATCGATCTTCCCGAGTGGCACAGCCTGTTCAGTGACGAACTGAACGTCGGGCTGCGCCTCTTTCAGTAGCCGCTTGAACGATTCGATGGCCGACTGCCCGTACTCGAAATTCGGGTACACCAACGCCCACCGCTTCTTATTCAACTTCGCCGCTTGGGGGACGAGCGCCGCAGCGTGGGAGTATGTGGAGGCGCGAAGGCGGAAGGTGTAGCGGTTGCCATCTTGATAGACGATCTTGTCGGTGAGGGGAGCGGAGGCGAGAAAGAAGATCTTGCGCTGCTTCGCAAAGTCCGTGACCGCTAACCCAACGTTCGAAAGGATGGTGCCTGTCAGCACGGCGACTTTGTCGCTAGAGACAAGCGCTTCGGCGGCTCGCACCGCCTCACCCGGGTTCGCGCCGTCCTCACGTGTCACCATCTCAAGCTTTTTGCCCAGCACGCCGCCCGCTGCATTGATCTGCTCGATCGCGAGCTCGGCGCCGCGCTTGTAATGAATGGTGCTGATTGCCATCAGCTTGTAGCTGTTCACGTCGCCGATCTTGATCGTATCCTGAGCCTCCGCCCAGACCGGCGCAGCCAAAGCCACTGAAAATGCGAGGAACGCTAGACCATTTCTCATGCCCTTCCTCCCATAGTTCGCGTCCTCAGGCGGCGTGGACATCTTCATTCGTCTGCTCGGTCTGAATCATCCGGTCGATCATACGTCGCATGTTGACCGGAGATGCATCGATCGCGAGTCTGATCGGCCGCCGCTGCGGATCGGCGGTCTCGTTCTTTTGGATCGCTTCGAGGATCTCTTTGTCCTCGTTGAAGGCAAGCCTGAACTGCTGCTTCATGGCGTCCTTCGTGACGTCGTCGGATTTGAAGTTTTTCACGACAATCCAGTGATCAATGCACGACGAATCGTCCACCGGAGTAATGAAATGACACGCGTAGAACTGAAGACAATTGTCGCGCCGGCCCTCGGGAGCGCCCGTTCCAGTCGGAGCGCTTCCAAAATCGATCACGGCGCTGCTTGGAGCGTAATAGTGATAATAGTGCCAGCGATCGACGTTCCCGGTGAATTTCGCAAACTTTTTCACCAGCGGAATCGCAGGTGCGTCGATGATCCACCGCCAGGTCAGGAGCTGATCGTCCGCCTTCTTTTCAAACTGAATCGGAACGTCCTCACTCGCCGCGTTTCCGAGGGTCGACAGGTGCACGAAGCTCACGTGCGCGGGGTCGCATAAATTATCCGCCAGCGAGAGATAGTGGCACCCGATCGGAAGTGCGTCGCCTTCGAGGGTCGTCCAATCGCCGCTGTGGTATTGCGGAAGATCATAGACCGGCGTCTGCGCCGCCTTTTCCGGATCACCCATCCAAATCCAGGCGAGCCCCATGTTCTCTGTGATCGGATAGGAGCGCACTTTTGCGTTAGCGGGAATGATCTTTTGCCCCGGTATGCGGACGCACTTCCCGCTTCCGTCGAAGGTCATGCCGTGATAGCCGCACTCGACCGTATCGTCTTTGAGTTTGCCCATCGACAGTGGTGCGAAACGGTGCGGGCACACATTGTAAAGCGCGGCGACGTTGCCGTCCTGCTTGCGATACAGCACCACGTTCTCGCCGAGGATCGTTCTCGACGTGAGGCTGCGGCCAATGTCGCGTGTCCAGGCCGCCGGGTACCACGCATTCCGTACGAACTTGGCCATGGTCGTCCTCCGGCTCGATAATGTAGTATACGCTTAATTCATGCGAGCGTAACCAAGCCGCGGCGGGCCCGCAAGAGCTCGAGGGAATGCTCCTTGAGCACCCTTCCCAAGCCACATAGAAGAATTTCGTCCGACTTTCGTTCTTTCGGGGGGTGTGGGTGGCGAGAACCAAAAATCGAACAAGCAGAAGGCGCCGTTCCCGACTTGGACGCCCTCCCAAGCAGGTGAGCGAAGCCCAGCAGACCCGCGAGCGAATCCTTCGCGCTGCGACAGACGTGTTTGCGCAGCACGGCCTGAGCGGGGGCCGCGTGAAGCTCGTCGCCCGTGTGGCCAAATCAAACGAGCGGATGATCTATTACTATTTCAGGAGCAAGGAGGGGCTGTTTATCGCAGTCTTGGAGAACGTGTATCGGCAAATGTGGGAGGCCGAGAATGCGCTCGAGCTAGATCGATCGCCGCCCTTGGACGCGATTAGAGCGATGGTCGATTTCACTCTCGATCATTATCTCACCCATCCGGAGATGTTGACCATTCTCAATAACGAAAACCTCCATCGGGGCCGGTACGTATCGAAATCGAAGAAAATGAAGCGGCTCTCCTCACCCGCGCTTGACTTGATGAGCAAGATTTATGACCGCGGCGTTGAAGAAGGCGTGTTTCGATCCGGGCTTGATCCCCTGCAAATTTATCTTTCGATTCTCGCGCTGAACTACTTCTATGTTTCGAATCGTTACACCTTGTCCGCCTACCTCGGGCTTGATCTGGCGGGCGAGCAGCTAAAGCTCTGGCGACGTTGGGTCGCTGAAATGGTTGTAAGAGCTGTCAAGGCAAACTGATGAAGAGGCAGCGGCGCTCTTCGACCCCTTGGATTTTATGCCGAACGGGGTAACACTAAGATCGAAGGCGGACTGGCAACATGATTAGCGAAACGCAGCTCAAAGAAAATCAGGAATGCGTCCGCAGACATCTTCAGTTTGAGAATGCGCAGGATATGGAAGGTACTCTTAGTACGCTTCACCCGGATTGCATATTCGAGGATTTACCGCTGAAGAAGGTGTACCGAGGAATAGATGGAGCACGTCAGTACTACGCCGAACTGTGGAAGGCGTTCGATATCACAGTCGAGTCTCGCCAACGGCACTGGACACTAGAAGGCAATCTGATTGCAGAGACGACGTTTGTCGGTCCACAACGCTCGGATTTCCTTGGTAATGCATCGCGCGGAATGTCTATTCGACTACCGCTCGTTGTAATTGTAACGTTTCGCGAAGGGTTGATGGCCGGTGAGCGATTTTATTATGACCTTGCGGGCCTCCTTCGGCAAATTGGCGCACAACATCCCGATACTTGAGAATTCGTGCCACTGTTGGCACATCTTTCAGCGCAGGGGCGCCTGGTGCTTTTTTTCGACGGCATTTTCCTCGACGTGGGCTCAGGCAAGCGCGGGATGAGTTGGATTGTGTGCCGGACGACCGTGGCGTTCGCGGAGTTCCGGTGTAATTAACCGCAGACCTACGCAGCGCAGCAAGAAGCGTCCTCACTATTCTTCGAGCGTGAGAATATAGACCCACACGATCGCTAATTCGCCAGACAAGATTGTTTGGCGAACCAATCGAGCGACCCTTTCCGATCTGCGGAAACCGAGCATCCATCAGACTTGGCAAGTTCGTAGTCCGCACCGCTACTGTAACACCACAAGCGCTTACTGAAGCGCGCGACGAGATGCTGGTTCAAAAGCGACATTTCCCGCTGCGACGTTGCCACGCTTATAATTTCGGCGTAACGCCCTTCAACATCTCGCCGACGAATTCTGCCGCTCTGCGAAACCCCTCATCAGTATCACCTCGCAATGAGAAGAGGCGTTTCAGCAGAAGCTTCTTTTGCCGTACATCGACGACCTGAATGCTGCCCCACTGGATGAGCGTACTCATTTTGAGGATGCGCCCATATATTAAGAACTGCGCATCGGCTTTCAGCGCAGCTGCGACAAGGTCCTCCACGCCGATGCTATCGGCTGAGCAGGTCGCGTTGGCACAATCGAGCTGCAAAATCTTGTAATTATCCTCTCTTGATAGGCGCTCTCGCAGGAGACTGGGGAACATCTTCACGCGCGCCGCGTGTGCCGTCCGCCTGTCCTCCGTCTCCCCTGAAGTGTCTTCGTAATCAAAATCGGCTACGACCACCGGAATGTCATCGTGCTCGGCCGCCGGCACAGGCCCAGCGGAAAACCACAGTGCTAGTACCGCGAATATCAGCAAGGGCCACATTGCTTCAGCGCCGCCGATAACTTTCTCACGCTGCCTCCCTTTCGGCGGTTCGTAAGAGGGCACGATTACAAGCTCTACGCTCGTAGTGGTATCCGACGTCGCTTTCGGCGAAAGTGCGCATCCCATAGTATCAGATAGCTTTCGTTTGGCCTAAAACGAAGTTTGCTACCATGGTTCGACCCACTCAAAAAACGTCGCAGCGTATCCTGAAATGAAGCGCCTCATCGTCGGGACAATCGCGTTTCTCTGCGGTTCACTCGACATAGCTCTGGCGCAAACGTTCACGCCGCATGCGGAGATCCGACGCGACACCTCGTTGGTCGATGGTTGGCGTTTTGTCAAACGCGATGTAGCTGGCGCGGAACAGAAAAACTTCGACGACCAAACCTGGGAGATCATCTCAATCCCCCACACCTGGAACGCCCGAGACGGCCAGGACGGCGGCAACGACTATTATCGCGGGCCAGGCTTCTACCGTCGTCATTTTTTTATCGACGCCAGTGAAGCTGGCCGACAAATTTTCATTCATTTCAACGGCGTCAACACGGTAACGGAGGTCTGGGTGAATGGCGTTTACCTGGGCCAGCATCGTGGAGGCTTCGGGATGTTTCGGTTCGAAATGACCTCGGTTGTTCGCATTGGGGGAGATAACATTCTTGCGGTGCGGGTAAGTAATGCTCCGTTTCCCGATGTCGCACCTTTCACCGCCGATTTTACTTTTTTCGGTGGGATCTATCGCGGCGTGCATGTTCTCACGGCCGAACCCGTGCACGTTGCGATGACCAATTACGCGTCACCTGGCATCTTTCTTACGCCGAGCGAGGTCAGCGCCGCATCAGCGATGCTGGCGGTGCGCGGCGACGTCTACAATGGCGATGAATCTGCTCAGGATATTGAAGTACAAACGACCGTCGTCGACGCCGACCAGAGAGTACTCACGGTTCTCACCACCGTCGTTCACGCCGAAGCCAAGGCGTACGCTCCGTTTAGTGTCCAAACCAGCGTCACCAAACCGCATCTGTGGCAGGGCCGCGACGACCCGTTTCTCTACATGGCATACACCGTTGTTTCGACGGGAAGCCAAGCACGCGACATGGTCGTTCAGCCACTTGGTTTCAGGTCATTTCGCGTCGATGCAGAGCAGGGTTTTTTTCTGAACGAGAAAAATCTCGACCTTCATGGTGTGAACCGCCACCAGGACTTGCTCGGTCGCGGCTGGGCCATGTCGTCGGATGATGAACAACGCGATTTTAGCCTTATCGCTGAGATCGGCGCGACCGCCGTCCGATTGGCGCATTACCAACACAGCCAATACGTTTACGATTTGACCGACAAGCTCGGATTCGTGGTCTGGGCGGAGATTCCAAACATCGATTCCGTGAACGCAATTCCTACATACTTGGCCACGACTAGAAAACAACTGCTGGAGCTTATCCGTCAAAACTACAATCATCCTTCGATTGCCTTCTGGAGCGTAGGGAATGAATTGGGAGCTCATGCCGGCCCGGATCCGACTGAGACGGTCCAGGTACTGATCGCCTTGGCCAAGGCCGAAGATCCGAGCCGGCTCACCGCGATCGCTACCACGAGCGGAATCGATGGCGTGGCGGTCCGAAGCACGGCCGATGCAATCGGATACAACATATATCTCGGGTGGTACGGAGGCAGTCACTCCGATCTTGCTGATTACATCGACGGGCTGCACCGATCGCTTTTGGGACGGCCTCTGTGCGTCAGCGAGTACGGCGCTGGGGCGAGCGTGCGACAGCATCAATCGCTCCCTTCGCAACCTATTCCAGGTGGCCCGTTTCATCCGGAGGAGTGGCAGTCGTTCTTCCATGAGACATACTGGAAGTCGATGAAACCCCGCAAATACTTGTGCGGTAAATTCGTTTGGAACATGTTTGATTTCGCTAGCGACAGTCGCAATGAAGGTGACACGCCCGGCCGAAACGACAAAGGACTCGTGACGTACGACCGCGTGACGCGGAAAGACGCGTTTTACTGGTATAAGGCGAACTGGTCGGCTCAGCCGACTGTCCACATCACACAGCGGCGCTACAATCCGCGCCTAGGCGGCAATATCGCCGTACGCGTCTATTCCAATTTGGCGCGCATCGAGTTGAAGGTGAACGGAGCCTCGCAGGGCATCCAGACCAGCAACGATCATATTTTCTCCTTCAACATCACGCTTCCTCCGGAAGCCACGACGTTCGTCGAGGCTTGCGGTAACGCTTCGTCCGGCAGTGTATGCGATGCTGTCAGTTGGACTGCCCTGCCGCTCGATATTGGGGGCCGAGACCCGGAATATGGGCGCTGTACTTCTTCTTTGCAGGCGCGAGAGGAGAACGCTCTCTGTGCTCGCTGAAGATCCACTCCTGGCCGGAGCGAACCATCACGCTGCGAAGTATTTTCTGGCGGGACGGCTGCTTCCAATGCGGATATCTTTGTGCTCAAGTCGGATGAGGCCCACATTCGTGGCGGGNCTTCGAGACAGGCCGCCATAGCGATTGCATGAACGTCAGCCTCGCGATCTGCCTTGTAACGCGGCACAACAGCGAGAGAAATCAGATGATAATATCTAAGCGGCAAGCTATTCTCAGTGTTGCAGTCATGCTCGGCTCGTGCGCACTTCCAAAGTTCGCATTTGCGAGGTCAGGCGATTCACTCTACGGACTTGATACTGATAACGACCGTACGATTGATCTTGCAGAGGCCAAAAAAGCGGCATCCGCAGTATTTGATGGTCTTGACCGCGATCACGATGGAACCCTCGATCGGCGCGAGCTGCGAGGCCGTCTTACGGCGAAGGAACTGGAAGCTGCAGATCCCGATCACGACAAGACGCTGACCAAGGATGAATATCTTGCGCTTGTCGAGCGGCGCTTCAAGGCCGCTGATCCGGATCGTGACGGGACACTGGATGCAAAAGAATTGAGGACAAAGGCTGGTCGGGCGCTGCTTAGGCTCTTGAGATGACGCCATCGCGTCAGGGTTACCATAGTGGATGCCCGCAAATTCAGTTGAAATGGATACCTGCTAATTCAGTCCAATTTCTGCTGAATGACCCGTGCCAGAGCAAATAATCGGCGTTCAATCGTAGACGGCACCTCACATACGTAGCCGATTGTATTTCGCCGCTCGTCGAACACACGGGTTTCCCAAGCGATTTGGTCGCCAAGCTTCTCGATCTCCCTCTTGTCCTGATTGGACGCGTCCTGCTGTGCACGCAAATTGGTCAGTTCGGCATTGATTCTCTCTCTCAACTGCTGCTGTCGCAATGAGAAGCGCCAAATGCCGGCCATAACGTCATCTCGTTCTCGACTGAGCGTCGCGAAAAGGCCGGCGAACAACAGCTTTGCTTTGTGTTGTTTCACGGCACTCGTTCCGACAATGAAATCGGCCGCACCTTTTTCCGCATCCGCAAGAGGGGTGCGTCGTCCCGCAAGATGGAGCACGAGAGTCTGAATCGTCGGATCTTTCATCCAGGCATCGCCGATATCATCGATGTCGGGACCGGTCCAAAAGGCTGCGATCGAAAGCTTGGGCACTACGATCTGAGGACACGGCCAGTCTGGATGACGTGTGTCCATAGCAATCGCGGTGGCGTGTAAGGAGACAACTGCCAGTCCTGCAATGATCCCCTGTTTCATGATGCACCTGCAGTTTCGCCTCGACGCGTTATGAGCCCCCGCGACGGATCGTAGGCGAGGATGGCGCCAAGGATGAATAGGACGGTGCACCCGCCCACGACGGCAAGGGAGAGCCAGTTCACCTGCGCATAGAGGGCAAAGCGAATTAGCTCGACGGCATGCGTGAAAGGGTTGAACTCGCAAATATAGTAAAGCAGCGGACTGCTCTCGCGCACTTGCCAGAGTGGATAAAGCGCCGATGAGGCAAAGAACATTGGAAAGATCACGAAATTCATTACACCTGCAAAGTTCTCGAGCTGCTTGATCGCCGAGGAGATGAGCATGCCAAGCGCTCCGAGCATAAGACCGCAGAGCACGAGCGCTGGTAGGACCAGCAAATAGCCCGCAAGCGGCGGCCCGATCTCCCAGAACCGCGCGATCAGCAGGAATGCATACACCTGCAGCAACGAAACAGCCGTGCCGGCGATCAGCTTCGAGCAAAGAAGATACCAGCGCGGAAAAGGACTTACCAACAAGGTACGCATGTTGCCCATTTCACGGTCGTACACCATCGAGAGGGATGATTGCATGCCATTGAACAGCTGGATCATCGCAATCAAGCCAGGCGTAATGTACTCAGCGTAAAGGATATACGTCTGATAAGGAGGGATGATCGACATGCCGAGTACTTGTCGGAAACCAGCGGCGAAAATAAATAACCACACCAAAGGACGAACGAGCGCTGAGATAAAGCGTTCTCTCTGGTGCAGAAATCTAAGACTCTCTCGCCAAATGATGCCCTTTAGGCAGGTCGCGAATTGACCAAGCGAAAAGCCATTGCGCGAAAGAACAGAAATGGCCCTAGGCCTGTCGCCGATGGTGCTGTTCATTCGGCTTTGCTCATCAAATGCTCGCTGCGGGTCAATCTAGCAAAGGCATCAAGAACGCTTGTAGCGCCACAATCGGCGAGGACGCGTGGCAAGGGGCTGTCGGCTAGGACATGCCCTTGATGCAGCACGATCAAATGATCGTTTTCGCCAACTTCGTCGATCAGGTGCGTGGCCCACAGCACACTGACGCCATCCTCGGCTATCAATCGTCGCACATAGGTTAGGATATCGGCTCGCGAATTGACGTCGAGGCCAACGGTCGGCTCATCAAGGACCAGAAGGCGAGGGCGGTGCAGCAGGGCCCGCGCAATCTCGATGCGCCGCATAAGTCCCCCCGAAAGGTTGCGAACCTTGTCATGCGCGCGATCTTTCAGCGCCATGCGCACCAGCACTTCGTGCGCGAGCCTCTGTGCCTCCCGGTTGCGAACTCCATGAAGGGCCGCGTGATACATAAGGTTTTGCATGACCGAGAGATCGAGATCGAGCGTGCGAGACTGGAACACGACACCGAGAATGCGCAGGGCTTCCCCGGAGGCCCTCTCCACATCGTGGCCAAAGATTCGGATGCGGCCATGCTGCGTGGCATATAGCCGGGTTATCAGCGCAAAGAGTGTGCTCTTGCCGGCTCCGTTGAGACCAAGCAGTACGGCAAATGTCGCCGGTTCGACAGCGAATGTCACATTATCGAGCGCGCGCCGTTCGCCATAGGCATGGCTGACGGCCTCAACCGAAAGCATCGGTGTTGTCATGCCCTGCAACCATCCAGCTTTGATCCGCTTTCACCGTTTGGTGATTGTTATGCCCCATGGCAATTCACCCACCTGAATCGACTTGATTACTTTCAGGTTGGCTACTTCGATGATCGAGACGTCGTTCGAAAGGCCATTTGTGGTCAGCAGGTACTTTTCGTCGGGCGTCAACGCCATGTGCCAAACTCGTTGACCGACAAGAAGATACTTCTTTACTTCGTGAGTTGTGCCATCGATCACGGCTACTCGGTTGGCCGGACCGAGAGCAACGAAGCCGGTCTTGCCGTCTTTTGTAATGCTGATACCTACGGGCTGAATGGCCTCGCTGCGCAGACCGGGGATAGCGAAGCTGATCTTTTTGGTCACTTGGTGTCTGACCGGATCAATGATGCTAACGGTGCCGCCGATTTCGGAGGAAACCCAGAGCTCCGACGCGTCGCTTTTGAACACCGCGAAACGAGGGCGAGAATCCACCAATACGTTGGCAATGATTTTGCGCTCGCGGGTGTCTATGAAATGCGCCATGTTTGTTGTCTCTGAGGTGCTGACGAGCACCTTACCGTCGGGGCTGATGCCCATTCCTTCCGGTTCGACGCCAACTTGGACCTCGCCTAGCGCGGTCCGCCTCTCCATGTCGATTATGGTGACCGTGTTGTTGTTTTCGTTGGCTACGTAAAGCACGCGTCCGTCTGGACTTAGGGTGAACAACTCGGGATCGGGCCCCGATGGCAGGTTGGCAATTACCTCGCCTGTTTTGGTGTCGACGACCTGGACCGTGTCGTCATCACCCACCGCCACTAGGCAATGGCTATCGTCCTTGGTCAGCTCGATGCCGCGTGGCCGCTGGCCAACTTTGATGGTCCCGACGGTTTCCATCTTGTCGGTGTCTACCACGCTAATGGTGTTGCCCTTCTCGTTCGAAACATAGGCGGTAAAAGCGTTCGCCTGTCCTCCAAGGCCGATAACGATTGCAAAAGCGAGCAGACTAGGGCGCTGTTTGCTCATTGGTATGCTCAGACTGGTTTTCATTGCGGGCAAATTTATTGCAAACTGCATTGCGTCTCTGGACGGTCATAGCCGAGTGTATCAAGTGCCGAGAACTGGTGCAGGAAGCCTGCCTGCGGCGAGACTGAGACGATCGTGCGGCCGTCGGTGAGCAGAATGGGCTGACGCAATTGAAGGTCCCAGTCACGCACTGTCAGCTTTTGGCCTTTGAAGGCGCCGAGTGCGAGTTGTGGTCCCTTGAGAAAATCGAAGAGTACATCGGGATTGGCCGAATTCTGACGTGAGGCGGCTTCGCCGACCATACGGACTGCGGTCCATGCCTGCATATCGAGCGAGGTCATCAGCCGTTTGTATTGCTCGGTAAAGCGACTTTGCATTTGAATTCCACCCCACAGGTCGTTTGACGCGTCCCAGCTCGTGGGTACCAGCCCGGCCGAACCGGCAACGGGGCGCGGATCCCAGGTACGGTAAGGCAAGTTGTTCGCGAAAACTTCGCTCTCGTCGGCCACCACGAGAACATCATAGTTCGGCACTTCCTGGGTGAAGACCGGCATCTGCTGTTGAATCTGCGCGACGCCGCTGTCGGTACGTCGCGCACCGCCTGTGTCCTTGAATTCCCGCTGTTGAACAATCCTGGCACCGAAGCGCGTGGCTGCGCGTATTAGCGCCGCGGCGAAAAGCTGATCGCGCTCGTGTGAGCCCACTACCAGAAACCAGCGGACCCATTTCTTCCACACTAGGTACTGCGCGAGCCCATCGGCCAGCATCGCCCGCGATGGTGCGGTGTGGATTATGTTGCCGCGGCAGTCTTTCTGCCGGAGACGGTCATCTGTCGCGGCGACATTGAAAAACAAGATGCGATCCGCTTTGCCTGCATCGGCAGCTCTTAGCAGTTCATCAGCCGAAAGATCCGCTACGATGACGGAGACGCCCTGGCTTGCGAGTTGGCGCACGCCTGCCGCTGGATCGGCACCAGTTTTCAAGTGCACGTCGATAAGCAAGTAGTGCTGATTCAGGAAGCGGCCCGTCGTATTATTGTCCTTGACCGCCATCTGGGCACCGGCGAGCCCGATATCGGGTGGAGGCATCTGTATAAGTGAAATCGTTTCTTGTTGCTGTGGCCGGCGCAAATAGCCAATCTTGATATCGAGTGGATCTTGGGTTTGAGCAGCGGCTGCAAGCTCAAACAAGATCGTAAGGGCGAGTGCTGAAACCCGAATAAAGCTTCTGTTCACGACTAGAGTACGCCGCTGATTTTGTTCACTTTCGCGATCAGACTGCCAATCCTTGTTCAGTTCAAGTTCGATATTGACTAACCTATGGACGACACCTGCGAGCAATCCGCTCATCCTACGCTAGACCGAATTCTGTGAAGCTCGATGGAGTGGGTTAATGACTATGTTGTTAGCCAGCGTCACCGGAAGTCGCGAAGCGGAACTCGCGATCAGCCATGGCGCCGACATTATCGATCTCAAAGATCCCACGAAAGGTGCGCTGGGAGCGCTCGAACCTTCTGTCGTACGTGACGCAGTCAGCGTCATCGCCGGCCGCCGACCGGTAAGCGCTGTCATCGGGGATTTACCGATGGAGCCCGATCAAATCAATGCTGCCGTCCGAACAATGGTGGCAACCGGCGTCGACTATGTCAAAGTTGGCCTTTTCGCTGGCCCCCGGCGTGGGGACTGTGTTCGGGCACTCGCTGCACTTGCGCGGCGAACCAAGATTGTAGGCGTGATCTTCATCGATTGCGAACCTGACAACGAGTTGATCGGTCTCATGGCCGAGTCTGGATTTGCCGGTGCCATGTTGGATACGGCTCGCAAGAACGGCGAACGGTTGCTCGATCATGTCGATCCAGCCGCTATTGGGGATTTTGTCCGTGGCTGCCGCTTTCACGGGCTGTTCACAGGACTTGCAGGATCGCTGGAAGCAGCGGACGTTCCACGCTTGTTGTTGCTCGCTCCTGACTATCTTGGATTTAGAGGTGCTCTGTGCGCCCGCCACGACCGGCAGGCAGGTTTAGATCCAGCTGCGCTGAGCCTTATTCGCGGGCTTATTCCTCACGACTCACGCAGTAATGAAAGTGAGCGCATCGAGCAAGACAGGACCGACTATTGGCTGCTGGCGGCGCGTGGCTATTCTGAAACCGCCAAAGATGGCACGCCGATGGACCGCGTTTTGGTGCACGATTTCGAGATTCCCGTGCTGATTGGCGTGTACGAAAGCGAACGCGGAATTCCGCAGCGTGTGCGCTTCAACGTAGTCGCCGATGTTGCTCGCGCGGCACAGCCAGCGCAGGATCTGCGTGACGTGCTCTCTTATGACGTTATTGCCGACGGCATTCGGCTGATTGTGGCTGAAGGTCATATTCCGCTAATCGAAACGCTCGCCGAGCGGATCGCTAGCTTCGTGCTCGAATACCCTCAGGTCCTGGGCGTCACCGTTAAGGTGGAGAAAGTCCAAACCGGCTCTGGCCGGGTGGGCGTCGAAATCAGGCGGCAGCGAGCGGCAGCCGTCGCTAAGGTCTATCACTTATTTCCCTCGACCTCGGGCAAGAGGGGGCCCGCCGACTAGATGCGTGACAATTGCGTCACTGTAATCAAACTCGGCGGCAGCTTTGCCGGCTCGCGATATCTCGCTGGCTGGGTCGAAGTCCTGGCAAACTCCGGGGGCCGGAGTGTCGTCGTTCCTGGCGGCGGCCCATTTGCCAACGCCGTTCGACACGCACAGCCAAAATTAGGCTTCAGCGATGCGGTCGCTCATCATCTCGCTCTGCTCGCGATGGAACAGTTCGGGCAGGCGTTGGCAAGCCTCAGCTCAAACTTCGTTATCGTTTATTCGGCGGCTGCGATCCGACGTGCTCTCCTCGCCGGCGATGTGCCGATCTGGTCGCCTACGAGGATGGTGCTGCGCAGGCCAGAAATCGTACCGAGCTGGGATGTCACCTCGGACAGTTTAGCGGCGTGGCTCGCCGGCCATATCGGTGCGGAACAGATTGTACTGGTTAAGCACGGCGGACCGTTTGGAAATCCGGTGCGGGCGGTCGATTTGGCGGAGCGCGGCGTCGTAGACCGAGCGTTTCCTCGCTTTTTGGCCGCCAGCGGAGCCCTGGCCTCGATCGTGGCTGCCAAAAATTATGCGTCAGCAGGGAGGGTCATTCGCGGTCGTGGCACGCTGGGAACATCCATCGACTTGCATCAGCCGGGTGTGAAGCGCTTACTTCCGCAACTATGGCCAAAATCAAAAAGCCTCGATGGGGATGGGCGTTAACGGGGTCGGGACATTTCTTTAAGGAGTGTCTAGCCATTGTGCGCGAGCTTCAAGATGTCGACCTATTCGTCAGTCGTGCGGCGGCCGAGGTCATTCGCATGTATCGGCAGGATTTTGATCTCCCAAAATCGATGCGCATTTATCGGGACACCACGGCCAGTGCCGCGCCGGTGGGTGCTTTTTATTACAGCACGTATCACACGCTGGTTCTGGCACCGGCAACCTCGAATACGGTTGCCAAGTGCGTGTACGGAATTTCAGATACCCTGGCGACCAATGTGTTTGCGCAGGCTGGCAAGTGCAGAGTGTTTTCCATTGTCTTTGCCTGCGATACCGCGGCCGAGCTCGAGACGGAGGCGCCAAAAGGTATGGTGAAGGTCTACCCACGCCAAATCGATCTGGACAATACGGCCCGGCTCAAATCGTTTAAAGACGTTGTGGTTGTAGAAACGCTGGCAGAGCTTGGCACTGAGCTTTTCCGGCGAAAGCGCGAACTCAAATGACCGAGCATATCGCCTTCCTTACCGGGCATCTTGCCCAATCGCGGTTGGAGAAGGTCCTGGTCGGCATGGACAGCCCGGGCTTCGCCTGGTCGGTGATCAATGTCGGGGTCAAGGTTGCGGCACTGATGACGGGAGCGATCATCGAACGCCGCCTGCCACGCCCACTGCAGGCAAGTCGCGTGTTGGTGCCTGGGCGCTGCCGTGCCGACCTCGATCACTTGAGCGCTGAATTCGGAGTTCCTTTCGAGCGTGGCCCTGATGAGCTTAAAGACCTGCCTGCCTATTTTGGAAAGGGCGGACGTGATCTCGACTTGTCCCGCTATGACATCCGCATATTCGCAGAGATTGTTGATGCAGCGGCACTCGGAATCGACACCATATTGAGCCGGGCACGCGAGATGCGTGCAGCCGGCGCCGATGTGATCGATCTCGGCTGTCTCCCAGACACCGCGTTTCCGCATCTCGAGGATGCGGTGCGTGCCCTGCGCGCGGAGAATTTTGCAGTCAGCGTCGATTCAGCCCAAAGCGAAGAACTTCGGGCGGGCGGATTGGCCGGCGCTCAGTTCCTGCTCAGTCTGAACGAGGGCACGCTCGATATCGCCGCGGAAACAGGGGCCACGCCGGTACTTGTACCGGCGCCTCACGGAGACCTCAGTTCGCTCTTGCGAGCTGCAGAAGCCGCGGCCAGGCGCGGCATTAAGGCGATCCTTGATCCAATACTCGACCCTATTCATTTTGGTTTCATGGCCGCGCTTGCGCGCTATGACGAGCTGCGGCGGCAACTGCCTGAGGCGGAAATTCTCATGGGCACCGGCAATCTCACCGAATTGACGGATGCAGACAGTGGCGGCGTTACTACCGCGCTGCTTGGGATTTGTTCCGAGCTCGCTATCCGCAACGTACTTGTGGTGCAGGTAAGCCCTCACACGCGCCGCACCCTCCAGGAACATGATGCCGCGCGCCGAATTATGCTTGCCGCGCGTGAGGATGATAGCTTGCCGCAGGGCTATGGCAGTGCATTGCTGCAGCTGCACGACCGCAAGCCTTTTTCCAATAGCGCACAAGAGATCGCTGAACTGGCTGCCCAGATTAAGGACGGGAACTTCCGGATCGAGACGGCCGAAGACGGAATTCACGTTTACTCCCGGGGCATGCACCACATCGGTGGTGATGCGTTTTCATTGTTTCCTGTGCTTGGTGTTGAAAACGACGGCCCACATGCGTTTTACCTTGGCGCTGAGCTATCCAAAGCCGAAATCGCCTGGCGTTTGGGAAAACGTTATATTCAGGATGAACCGCTCGATTGGGGCTGCGCCGTCGACCGCATTACTGAAGATCTGACCCGCCTGCGCGCAGCCGGCCATACGCTCCGCGCGGCCGGTTCGAGGGAACGCGATGCTGATGACTTGTAATGCCAGGACGTTATTGCGATGCCGCTGATTCGAGAGAGCATTGTGATAACCAGCAATCGTGAAGGCCGCGTTCATATTGCGCCGATCGGACTGATTGCAGAAGACGGCGATTGGATCATTGCCCCGTTTCGCCCTTCGACCACTCTCGACAATCTTGTCTCAGTGCCATTCGCCACTGCGAACCATACCGATGATGTGCGAGTATTCGCGGGCTGTCTCACCGGGCAACACACTTGGCCCACGATAGCGTCCGAGAAGTTGCCGGTGCCACGCCTCGAGAATGCGCTGTCGCATGCTGAACTTGCGGTCGTCTCCGTCAAAGATGATCCGCAGCGACCCCGATTGCGCTGTCGCGTTGTACGTTTCGTTTCCCATATGCCATTTCAGGGCTTCAATCGCGCCCAAGCTGCCGTACTCGAAGCCGCGATCCTGGTGAGCCGCCTTCACCTGCTGCCGCAGGAAAAAATCGAACGCGATTTAGCTTATCTCCACACTGCCGTCGAAAAGACTGCTGGGCCGCGCGAGATCGAGGCCTGGACCTGGCTCGCGAACAAAGTCGCCGCGCATTTTGCCAGCTCGACTCCCTCCCAGATCGCTGGGGCTACCGACCATGCGCGGTGAACGTCACCCCGAGTGAGCTGGGCCGGCACGCTACTTCGTGATTGAAGCCGGTTCGATCAGATGGTTGCTCTCATCGAGCAGCGGAACGCCATAGCTCAAGAGGATCGCAGTGATAGCGGCCTGCTTGTCTCGAATGAGTTGATTGAGTTGACGCTTCCAATTCTGGTCCGAGTAGCGCACACCCATGCCGATGCGATACGTCATGCGCGACCCATTAGTCTCCTTAAGCAGCGGCACGATCGTAAGCGGCTCTTTAGACTGCTTCGCGTGATAGCCCGCCAAAGGACCCCATAGCACACCGGCATCGATGGTCCCATCAAGGATGTCATTGATCATTGCAATCGGGGACGAATCAAACCGCGTATCGACTACGAGCGGATAAGACTTGGCTTTCCCAATGAGACCGTTGAGCACCAGATTTGTTGCAGGCGGAGTGCCGGCGACCACGCCAATTCGCTTGTCCTTTAGTCGCGGATCCGTGAGGGTATCGACCCCATCCAGCCCGCGACCCGGCCTGAAAACCAATGCATACGCAGTGTGGTAATATGGATTTGTAACTTGAACAATGTCATCGCCTTGGGGCACGCCCATGATGATGTCGCACTTGTAGATTGCCAGTGTTCTGCTCACAAATCCTGGCGCGTTTGGGAACCACGTGAAAGATAAGCCCTTGCCCAATTCTTTCGCAAATAATTCGGCAATCCTGTTTTCAAAGCCGGCGCCATTAGTGTCCGAGTAAGGCAGGTTGTGTGGGTCCGCGCATACTCGGAACACTTTAGGATCAACCAGTTCGAATGGACCCTGAGATTGCGACGCGCCTGGTGCGGCTGCCGGCGGAGCCATTTGCGCGAGCGCCACTGTGCTCGCGAACATAGCCAGACCTGCGCAAATCACGAAACGAATCCAAAGCCTCATGGCACAACTCACGATCATCCGCGGGTATGCACCGTGTCCGCTTGCGCTCAGCGCGGAGGACCCAGGCATTTATTTTCGGCCTCTTCTGCCGCTTTTGGCTTCTCGGCACGCTTCGCGGGCCGTCCACGTGGGACAGCATCGTTAGCACGGGCGCGCAAGTAGACAAAAAGGTCGTCGATATAACACATTACATTCGGATTGGTCCCAAATGCGGGCATCACCTTCTCGGATGCCGTGTTAATGTTTTTGCGCCCACTCGCTATAGCTCCGATGAAATCGGCATAGCTGATCGATTTTAGTGAGTCCTTGAGCGCAGGTGCATAGGTCGAGCCTTCTCCGTCGGGCCCGTGGCAGACGTGGCAATCTGAATGATAGCGGCGAAAACCAGAGTACGTGTACCAATCCACCGTGCCATCGCTCTCAATTTTGAAAGTCGGCGTATCGTCCTTATCAAAATATTTGCCGTTATCCTCTTTCACCGCTTTCGGATCACCGGAGCCGTCTGCGGCTGCGCGGGGAACGCCTATAGCGAGCGCCACCGCGACGACTATCGCGGGCGCAAAGTTAAATATTTTCACGGAGTTTCCTCTGTGACTTCGCATCACCTGATGGCTTGCGGTTTTTACAATCAAACCCGGGGCGTTGCCAAAGACGACGCCCCGGGTCCGCTGTACTTTTCTGCGTGCCGGATTTTAACTGCCTGGCAGCGCAAATACCGTGAGCTGGCCACCGAGCGAAGTGTAATCGCGCAAGCCGGCGTAGCCGCCGACGGCGCCGAGGCCAGCCTGCGGGTCGGTTAAGCCCGCCGCGAGCCCGATCCCCGCCCAGCCGCCGACGCCCGACAGAATCGCAATGTATTGCTTGCCACGGTGCTCGTAGGTCGTCACGTTGCCAATGATGCCGGACGGGGTCTTGAATTTATAAAGTTCCTTGCCCGTCTTGGCATCCACCGCTTTCAGATAACCTTCCAACGTGCCGTAGAAGACCACGCCGCCGGCAGTGGCCAGAGCTCCTGACCACACTGAGAACAGCTCTGGAATCGACCATACGATTCTGCCCTTGCCGGCATCCCAGGCAATGAAGTTGCCCATGTTCGTCTTGCCGGGAGGTGGATACATCGACAACGTTGCGCCGACATAGGGCTGGCCCGCAGTGTAAGCAACACGGAAGGGCTCGTAGTCCATGCAGACATGGTTCGTCGGAACATAGAAAAGTTTGGTATCCGGCGAATACGCCGCCGGTTGCTCATCCTTGCTACCGAGTGCGGCAGGGCACACGCCCTTGCTGTTTTTGTCTTCGCCGTTCTGCTCAGTCGAGTACTGTGACACGACCAACGGACGGCCATAGGTCTTCGAATTCTTGTCCATGTCGACCTTGGTGGCCCAATTGACCGTTGGGTCGTATTTCTCGGCCACAAGAAGCGCTCCATTTGCGCGGTCGAGGGTGTAGGCGAACCCGTTACGGTCAAAGTGGACTAGTGCTTTGTGAGTGGTGCCGCCGACATCGACGTCGGCGAGGATCATCTCGTTGACCCCGTCATAGTCCCACTCGTCGTGGGGCGTCATTTGATAGACCCACTTGGCCATGCCGTTGTCAGGGTCACGGGCGAAGATCGTCATCGACCATTTGTTGTCGCCCGGCCTTTGCTTTGGATTCCAAGTCGAAGGATTGCCACTGCCGTAGTAAATAAGGTTTAGCTGCGGGTCATAGGAGATCCAGCCCCATGTACAGCCTCCGCCGATTTTCCATTGATCGCCCTGCCAAGTCTTGAGACTCGAGTCTGCGCCGACCGGCTTACCGAGTTCGGTGGTCTTCTGAGGATCAACCAGGATCTGGCTATCTGGCCCTGACGAATAGGCTCTCCAGGCCATTTTGCCATCGCTGAGATTGTATGCGGTTACGTGGCAAGGCACGCCGAATTCGCCGCCGGATATACCGATCAGGACCTTGTCTTTCACGATCATCGGCGCCGACGTTCCGGTTTCCCCCTTTTTGGGATCGCCGTTTACCGCTTGCCAAACCACCTTACCGGTCTTGGCGTCGAGCGCGACCAACTTGGTATCGGCCTGGTGCAGGAAAATCTTGCCGTCTGCATAGGCCAGGCCACGGTTGACCGTATCGCAGCACATCACAGGAATGACGTCAGGGTCCTGCCTCGGTTCATATTTCCAAAGGATTTTCCCATCGTTGTTGAGATCCAGCGCGAACACCGGATTGGGGAAGGGGCCATGCACATACATCACGTCGCCAATGATCAAGGGGCCGCCTTCGTGACCGCGCAATACGCCGGTCGAGAAGGTCCATGCAACTTGCATCTTGCCGACGTTATCCGCCGTGATCTGCTTAAGTTGAGAATAGCGGGAATTTGAGTAATCCCCCGTGGGCATCACCCACTCTTTTGGGTTTTGCGACATTTTTTGCAATTGCTCGTTGCCGCTTGCTGAAGAAGCAACCAAAGCGGCCGCGGCACCGATACAGCTGGTTAAAAGCAAATAACGCATCCGAGTCCTCCCTGCGAAATTGTCGCGGGTTGACCGGCGCAACAGCACTTAGAACGTGCCGCGTGTCGGCACCCGTGCATTGGGAAGCGCTTCCGGCAGCGTGTCACAGCGCAGCGTGGCATCTGGGGGCATTCCGCAAGATGCCCCGCTAGCTTACGAAAAGCGTCAGTATTCCCGTTCGACTGACGCCCTTGAAGCCGGAACCGAATTGAAGTCTATGCTTGGGCCTTATCCGCCGCAACTAAAAAACATCTACGCGACATCTCGGCACATGCCGAGAACTACCACCGCAGAAATTAGAAGCACCGCACCTCTGCTTCGGCTTGCGCTTGCCGTAAATTTTTTACTGCCTCTTTTGCCGGCTCAGGCGATCGAAACATGGCGCCAAACCGACCGGGAACTTGTGCGAGGCTCAGCACAGTCTGCGCCGCCACATAGCGGTCGTAGGACAGCAGCGTGGCGATGACGTCGATTGAGCAGGAACATTGTCGCAACGCGACTTGCGTGTCGCCGTGCGTCTTCATACACGCAAAAACGTAGTCCGCTCTCGCCTCGGTCGGGTAGTCGTTAGTTTGCGCAGTTGCCTGCGCTGCAACTGCGAGCACCAGCGCAAAGCCAATGCCTGCAACGCCTTCAGGTAACCTCAACATTACGCATCCCTTGCGCCCAGGTCGGGCTCTGGGCACGGACGATGATAGCCCTCGATGCCGCTCGCTCAAGACTGTTGCCTTGCTGGATTGGCAACAGTGTCGCAGGCTGCTTAGCAGCGTCAATGCAAATACCGTCCTATAATCAGGACCGAAACGGATTTCTGCCTGACCCTTTTGCACAGCTCTGCCTACAAGATATGTCATGTCGATTTTGCGCACTGTCATCGGGTTCTGTGTCACCGCCGCTGTGTGCTTTACGGTGGACCGCGCTCCGGCCGACGTGATCCGTTTGGCAGTTCAGAAAACCGGCACAGTTGCTTGGGTGCTGGACGTCATACGCGCGCACCAACTGGACAAAAGGGCCGGCATCACCATCAAGGTCTTCGAATTTGCAAGCCCAGAGGCCGGGAAGATTGCGCTGCGCGGCGGCTCCGTCGACGTTGCCGCCGCCGACTGGCTGTGGGTTTCCCGGGAACGCGAACTCGGCGCCAAGCTCGTTTTCTATCCTTATTCGACGGCGCTTGGCGCCGTGATGGTCCCACAGAATTCATCGATCAGGACTCTCACAGATCTGCAAGATAAAACTCTCGCGGTCGCAGGGGGGCCGCTTGATAAGAGTTGGCTGCTGTTGCGAGCTGCGACAAAGCAGAAGGGGGTTGATCTCGGCACACAGGCAAAGGTGATATACGGCTCGCCCGCATTGCTTGCAGGCAAAATGCTCCATGGCGACTTCGATGCGACGCTTAATTACTGGAATTTTTCTGCGCACCTGGAAACGCGCGGCTTCCGCCAACTTGTCAGTATAGACGAGTTGTTACCAAATTTCGGCGTGACCGGTCCGTTGTCGATGATCGGCTATGTTTTCAATGAAACATGGGCGGCGGCGCATCGCGAGACAATCAACTGGTTTCTCGACGTCACCCGACAGGCCAAGCAGATCCTGCTTAAGTCGGACACCGAATGGGAGCGAATCGCGCCATTGGTCGGCGCGCGCGACGCCGCTACCCTGAGTATCTATCGTGACCGCTACCGCCAAGGCATTCCGGGCCGGCCGGTCGAGTCCGAGGAGAAGGATGCAAACGCACTTTATCGAGTGCTGCTTAAGCTCGGCGGTACAGCATTGGTCGGGGAGGGCGAGGAACTTTCGCCCGGGACCTTCTACCGACCGGGCATTCAAAATTGAACCATGGTGCGGTTGATCTCACTTACACTGTTCCTGGCAATCTGGTGGTTGGCCTCGCTTTTTGCGGGGCCCCAGATGTTACCGGGACCGGTCAAAGTGTTGACCGCAATCGCCGTCCAGGCGCAAAGCGGCGATCTGTTCTTTCAACTCGGCGTGACATTGGCACGGGTTCTCGCGGCCTTCACGATTGCCATGATTGCCGGCACCGCGATCGGCCTGCTTATGGGCCGGGTAAAGATTGCAGACCGAATCGGCGATCCGTGGCTCATCGTGTTGCTGAATCTGCCGGCGCTGGTGATTATTGTATTGGCGTTCATCTGGGGTGGGCTCACAGAGATCGCAGGCGTATTGGCGGTCGCCATTAACAAATTACCGAACACCGTGGTTGCGGTGCGCGAAGGTGCCCGAGCTCTCGATACGAGCCTTGATGAAATGGCGCGTGTCTTTGCCGTGCCACGAGGAAAGTTCTTTTGGCACGTCGTTTTGCCGCAGCTTGCGCCTTATCTCGTTGCGGCGGGGCGTTCGGGACTTTCGTTGGTTTGGAAGATCGTACTCATCGTCGAATTGCTCGGGCGCCCGAATGGCATAGGATTTCAAATCGGCGTGGCCTTTCAGTTGTTTGACGTGACGCTTATTCTTGCTTACGCGCTCGCATTTGTAACCGTCATTCTCATTATCGAAACCGCAGTGGTGCAGCCCATTGAACGACACGCATTCCGTTGGCGAAAACGGGCACCTTAAGGTCCGTATTACGCACAAGGCGTTCACCGCGGCGTCTGGGGAGCGCTTCGACGTTCTGCGCGATATCTGTTTCGACCTAGGGCGCAGTGAAGTCGGTGCTCTTGTCGGTCCGTCCGGTTGCGGCAAGACTACGATTCTTCGAATCATTGCAGGACTTGATATTGATTTTAGTGGGACGATAACGAGCCCGTTATCAGGCCGACTTGGGATGGTCTTCCAGGAACCACGCTTGCTTCCTTGGCGAACTGTCAACGACAACGTGCGTTTGGTTGCGCCAAGTATCGCTCCTGAAATGCTTGCGTCTCTTTTCCAAGTTCTAGATCTGGAGGCGCATTGTCTGCACTACCCCAGCGAACTTTCAGTGGGGCTTGCTCGCCGCGTTGCACTGGCCCGAGCACTTGCGATCGACCCGGCTCTGCTGCTGCTTGATGAACCGCTCGTTTCTCTTGACGACGCTTTGGCAGAGCGACTGCTGGCACAACTTGCGACCTTAATAGAAACTCGTCCGATTACGACACTGCTTGTGACTCATGATCTTCAAGAGGCGGTCCGGCTTGCTGACCGGATTTTCTTGCTGTCTGCGCGGCCTGCGCAGATCGTTGCCGAAATTCCACTTGCGACACCGCGGTCTACACGGTCCGAGCAGGAGATCACCAAAATTGTTGACGAGATTTCAAATCGAATAAGCAGCCATTGGTAAATTCGATCACAAAGCATGACGCTACTGATCTTTGATTGCGACGGCGTGTTGGTTGATTCTGAATTACTCGCCAATGAGGCATTGGCCGAGTTGATGAGTGCCCTTGGCCGCCCTATGACGACCCAGCAGGCGCTGCAGATCTTCTCTGGCCTCCGTCTTCGCGATGTTCAGAAGTCCGCGGAAGCGCTGCTATCGTTCCCGATCCCCACCGATCTAGGAGCAGCAGCGCGACAGCGGCTTTTCGAGCGTTTCCAGCGCGAACTGCAGCCTGTCAAAGGTGTTCGCGAGGCACTTCTTATGTTGCCATACCCACGCTGTGTCGCATCATCTTCCGCCAGAGAGCGGCTTGATCTCTCACTCGAAGTTACGGGCCTCAAGGGGCTGTTTGGGGACAATGTCTTCAGTGCCGACCAAGTTGAGCACGGCAAGCCTGCGCCAGATCTTTATTTGTTCGCCGCTCGCGCACTCGGAGCAATACCCGCCAACTGCATCGTTATTGAGGATTCGACGCTGGGCATCCAGGCCGCTGTTTCGGCAGGAATGAAGACGATCGGTTTTGCCGGCGCAAGTCATCCGACAGTGGAACTTGCTCAACGGCTTAGGATGGCCGGCGCCCGTGTTGTTGTCGCCGCGATGTCCGATCTACCCGGTGCAATAGAACGTCTTATAGCAGCGCCTGGCTAATGATTAGGACGAGACTTGCCCTTCGCATCACTAGCGGCAAATATTTGCCTGAATATCGCTAAGATGTGAAAAGTGCATGCCAGCTAGGTCAATCGCCATACTGACGTTTTACTTGTGCGCCGCGTTTCCCGCGGCGGCACAGGACATGATGCGTCATGTCGATCTGAACTCTCCTGAGATGACCACCGCAGAAATGACACGCGAGGAGGTCGCCGCCAAAGCGGCGGCCGCCACACCCAGCCGCCCCGCTGACTTTACCGGGAAGAAG